>Ga0194124_10000646_pt1 | contig 51511 bp, 50 predicted proteins | sample TA2KigCas0mmetaG_FD_148605 | JGI IMG/M metagenome (GOLD analysis project Ga0194124, IMG submission 148605) | Freshwater microbial communities from Lake Tanganyika, Tanzania - TA2015031 Kigoma Deep Cast 0m | ecosystem: Environmental > Aquatic > Freshwater > Lake | place: Tanzania: Lake...
CACATCTGAAAGAGTTTTAAGTAGTGCAGCGAGTTGTTTTATTGTTTCGAGTGCTTGTTCTTCTTTGTTTCGCATTATATTAGCCCAGTCTACGATGTTTAATTTATCGCAAAAATAACATTAAAAAAATCACACTAATGCCCCAATACGAGTTTTAAATTTCATTTCTTTTTATGTTTGGAAATTGATTTTAGCCATTTATTTTCGCTAACGATAATAATCGTAGTAGAAATCAAACCAACAAATAATGCAACAGAGCCCACTATGATAATGATCTTAAAATTTTCCACGATCATCACCAAGTTTTATCATTAAAAGGAGTATTACAAATGCTATTACAAGTATCATTTTGGCGGCTCAATAGGACTTATTGGTGGTTCAAGAAGGCGTATTTCCCACGCGAGATAGCCTGTTGCAGCAGCATCTGTATAGAATTCGCTTTGCAGATAATCCAAGTATTTCAGCACATCATCTAGCGTGGAATCCTCTCCAATATCAATTTCTATTTTAACTTTCATTAAGTAATTACTCCCGCTTTTTCTCCGCAATATTGTATTTTTATATCTTTAACAAAATTTGGAAAAATCGATGAAAGGTATTTAATCACTGTCAGCAAATATCTCCAATCCGAACTTTGAAATAGTATCTCGCAATTTACATGGTCAATATGCCTATATGCGATTGCGACAGAATACTTAGATACTTTGTCAAAAATACTGAAATCTATAGTCGCAACCATTTTAAAAGACCGCTGGTTTTTTCTTTTTTGTTTACGAATTTGTTTCCAGTCGCCGTCACTAGGTAGATCAATCCACATTCAACCATCCTCATTCTGCCTTAGATTTACTGAAGTGTTTCATGCTCGTGTAAAACTTTTTGATCTGATCCGTATTTTCCAAGCGAATCTCAAGAGACACATAATTAGTCCCTTGCATGCCATGTTCGGTGTAATCAGTCTTTTTTGCTATCCAACTCAATGATGGGAAACGATCTGCAAACTGTGTTCGGAAATCCTTGAGCCACCCTTCATCGGTGTAAATCAGACCATGCTTATCGGTATCCCATACCTTCTTTGTAAAGAAGACATTTAAGTAAATCGTCATATTGACGGCGAACTCTTGTAGATTGGTATAAACTTCACCAATTTTTATTTCGATCGTGGAAGAGGTAACGGTTCGTACCTCCTCCGACCACAGGCCGTGGCCTGTAGTTTTACAACGGAGCGGAAGCTTAGGGGTCAAAATGATGCAGCTGTTTTCTTTAATTAACGTTTTCATTTTTATTTATCGCTATCCTTGTATGTTTACTTTTCTATTCAAAACTTCCATCAATTCTAACGTTGTCATATTGGCGGGGTCTTTACCTTTATCCAGCTCGACAGCAAGGCACCCTTTTGCAACTTTGTCATTCAGTCTCGCAATGACATCGAAGATACGCTTATTGGCTGCAGCCTCATGCTCGACCATGAAAACAATCTGCCCGTCTTTAAACGTATTTGCAAGCAACTCTTCTTGTATTGGCCTTGGGTACATGCCAAAGGTGCACACGCCAGCAAAACCACAAGCTATTGCGGACAGCGCACCCTCGCAAACAATACAGAAGTCGCCGTTGCTGAATGCTTTGGCAGACTCCAAATGATAGACGCTTGAGCTGAAGGAGTACCCTGGGGCATTCAAATACTTTTGTATGACAGGCTTACCAGAGTTAGGATCTTTTGGGATGTCTCCGATGTACCTTGCCATCCAGCCCTGCCATATGCCTTGTTGAACATTAGGAATGATAAGTCTGTTCTGTGGGGTTATCGTATGCCAGTTGCCGCTTGAGTCCGTGAATCGTTTTTGCCATGGGCTTTTATTACAAAAACAAAATTGATACTCGTTTGCCAGCATATTGATGTCTGTAAAGTTTCTAGAGATCAAATACTGAATAACGGGATGATCTTCAGCCAATTGATTAATTGGAATAAGATCTTCCACAGGACCTGGCAACTCCATTCTTTTAGCATCTACATCTACTCCTGTCCTGAGATCTTCGGACTTTTGCTCTATGGCGGGATCGTAGTCTGTGCCAAATAACACATTCCACAAATCTCCCCAGTAGCAACTCTCATTGTGACACTTCACGCACGAGAACAATTTTTTATTTGCTTGCTCGCAGTGAGTGCCCCAGATGTGACTGATGTACAGTCGGGATCTCTTGTCATTGCATCGAGGACAATTTACAGCATATGTCTCGCCCCAATTAATTAGGTTTACGCGCTTTGTGGAAGCACCAAGATTGCCGTTACGGGCCGAGGCCCAAGCAGCAACCTTATCTTCAACCACGTGGTACTTAGCCTCGATTCCAGCATTGGTTACCTGTACCTTTCCGAATCTTTTCTTCAAGGCTTTGAAAAGAGATTCATTTATATGCTTCATCCCAGATATGTCCTAATGGTTTCATTGAACGCTAAAGGATCTCGGCGACGGCTAACCTTAAGCTCACTGTCCTCTCCATCAGACTTGGATTCTGTCTTTTGTCTATAAATCTGCATTGTTTCTGTATTTACTTCTGATTTATCGACCAGCCTCCAACAAGACATGGCGCCGTCCATCTGAATCAGAGAGTCCATGAACGGTACACCATTACGAACCTTTGGAGCATTTACCCAAGCCATATTGCTTTCCTTATCTCGATTGCCTACACAGATGACTGTATCCATGTAGTGATGTAAGGTGCGGCACATGTAGGCATCTGTTGCTTCAGGTTTACGCTGGGGGCCACTAGCCGAAGCCGTGGTTCCCAACTGATGATATACAAATATATTGACCTTAAGATTGCTGCCAACCTTGCGCAAATCATCAGCCATCTGATTCATAATCTTTGTCTGTTCAGCAGTATTAAGATTACGAACAGCCATATAGTTATTTGCCATTGGACCAAGCCAATCAATACCCACATATCGAGGATTTTTGCCAGAGTCTCTAGCTTGCTTAACAATTAGTTCTATTTCTGTAGCGCCTCCACCACCTCCACCATTATTATGCGCAGCTTCTAGCATGTCTACAATCATCAACTTGCCAGCCAAGCGCTCCCTCACTTGATCATACTTTGCTTTGAGGCCCTTATCTGCATGAAATCCTTCTTTGCTCAGACCTGTAAATCGAGCGATAGGGATACCGAGGGCAAATGCATAAATACGATTTGTAATGCCTTCTGCATTTTGCTCGTAAGTGAGAATCAAGGAATCCTCACCGCAAAGAGCAGCAGTAGTAGCGATCTGAATATTGGTAAGGGTCTTACCGCCACCAGAAGGGGCTAGGAACAAAGTGGTCTCGCCGGTAGTCGCCCCACCGGAAGTCACGATGTCCACCCAGTCAACACCCCAAGGCTTACGAACCGCATTTGACAGCATAGGGGTATTGCTCATAAACGGATCGATAAATTTAGCCTTACTGATTGAGGCGCTGGCAATCGTTCGATTGAGATCTTGCACCCTATCTATAATGTTTTCCGCTCTATCCAATCCAAATGCTGCAGGACGAACTTTGCGATCAACTAAAAACTTGTGCAAAAACTCTAAAACATAAGTCTTATGTTCCTCAAATGTATTTATAGAGCTATATGCCCATTGCAGAATTTCCCCAAACTGCAGAGCATCCGCTTCGTTCAATACGTGATTAGGAACAAGCTCGTCCATAAACGCGCTTACCGCAACTTCGTAAGGAACGGGGGTTGTACTATTAGTAGTATACCAGCGACTACCAATAATAAACGCAACTCTCAAAGGAATTTCATTATCTCGAAAGTCCTCAAGCTTTAGTCTTTGAACAATCATGCCCATTACTTCGCTTGACCTGAGCATGCCCAGGACAAGCCACTTATTATTTGCGTGACTTAAGTCCATGGAATGAACAACTCCTCTGGAATGATGCCTTTAAACTTATCAGCATATACAGGTTGACACTGCACTTGATGTTGTGCGCGAAGCAGTATATCTGATGGTAGCTCGTTCTGGCGTTCCATCTTTCTAGAAATTGTATAAATGAAGACGGGGTCAAAAGTATTTAAAGGATCCAGCAAGCATTCAATTAAATCAGCCTCTTGCGTCAGTTTCTCGAGCCTCTTCACCATAAGCTCGTATTTCAACTGAAGCTTTGAATACTCTGGATCTGGTTTTCCTGCCTTTATGTATTCACTCTTAAACGAAGTAGAGTCAAATTTTGAAGGCATTGGATATCCGGGAAACTCACGCATGAAACACCACTCAATATAGGCCCGGGGATCGATGCTATTGGCTTGACACCAAGCAGCAATCGAATCCCAGCGAGCCTTCAAGGTAGTGTTAGTGCTGTTCATCGCCGCGTAATAATCACGCTTCGATCCGGTAACAGACATTTTGTTTATTGCATACAGTTTCCGTAAGCGATAACTTAGTGATTGAGATTCACTGGAAGAATTTCCCACTGTTTTTCCTTATAACTCTGAAATCTAGTTTTTGATCTTCGTGCAGTCCATACGTCATAGTTGTCGGCAAAATCAACCAAAATACCCTTTGACTTATCGTTAGTAATACGACAAACACGACCAGGCATTTGAATATCTTTGATCGCAGAAGAGCCGCCATCTGCACGCATGACAACTAAAAGCTGAGGAAAATCAACACCAGTGCTCCAAATTCCTGTTGCGATTGCTCGCTTTAGGGTTCCTGCCGAAAACTGTATACGTATGTCTTCAACGTCTTTGCGAGAAATTGGATCGCCTTTAAGTAATTTGGCTTGTTGAAATTTCTTTGCGGTGTCATCGTCCATCTCACCGTAAACACACTTGAAGTCTGGCAGATACTTATGTAGTTCCAAAGCATGTTCAATCTTATCCACAAGAATGAGGATCTGCGGATCCTTTTCTGATAGACGCTTGGGTATTTCTTCATAAATCACTCTAGCAATAGCATTATTACGAGCAAGGTTACTCCAATACCCTACTCTAGAGCGCTTTACATCAGACTTGAATTTGCGAATTGCATCCACTGGAGTGCAACCCCAGTCTACTTTCCACACCTCAATAGGAACTACAAGCCCAAGATCTACACCATCCTGATAATCTATTTTGCATATTTTTTTGCCAAAATATGCCTCCATAGCCAATGCTGAATTGTCCATGCGCTGATCGGGAGATGCAGAATATGAAATCATCTTACACCCACTAAATGCCGGATAATATTCCAGAAACGTGGGTATCAAAAGCTCATGAACCTCGTCAAGTTGCACTACGTCGAAATCCTCTAGAGTAAGACCTCCTAGAGAACCGCATGTGCAAATCATCGGATTGCCCTCAACATGTTTGCTGGAATTCCAGCAGCCTGCTTTCGGGAATGTCTTTTTGAGACGTTCATACAGCTGGTTACAAACACTTTTGGACTTGGTGATTACGGCATGCTTTTGCTTGGGATAGAGCTCAATAATCTTCTCTATCACTACGCTTTTACCAAAACCCGTAAGGGCATCTACTATGCCAAAATCTGCCTTGACAATTTCTTGGATTACCTCCAACTGGCCGGGTCGAAGCCCGGCCAGTTTGGAGGCATCCAAAACAGAAAGTTTCTTTGGTCGCAGATCAGAGAGCTCCGGCTTGTAGCCCGCTTTGGCAAGAACTTGTAGGCACCTTTCCTGCAACCCGCAGGGGAAATACATCCAGTTGTCCTGCATTGCAAATAGCTCCACAGGCGTATTAATAAATCTAGGAGCTCGGCCGGGCACTCGCTCCTGACTTTTATGAAGATATCGAAACTCCCTTTGAAGAATCTCATTATGCGGGCCCTCTGGAGTTCTAATGAATCGCATTATGCGTTGCAAAACTACTTTTTGGCTCATGCCAAACTCCTGTTTAAATATGCTTAAGCGTGGACTGAAACGACGACACCACAATCTTTAGTTTCAGCATCAGCGAGAGTTTCGACAAAACTCAACATCTCGTTATTGAATATGGAAATTCTACAGAGCGAGTCAAGTCCATAGTATTTCATAAACCTAATGTAATCGTCAGTACTACGAACCTTGATAAAGTTAAGAAGCTTGCGAGACAAGGCCTGCACCTGGTGTCTGGGAATGCACTGAATGTCATATAAATTAATCTTTGCGATTAGACAAACAGCCTCGACCATATCAGAGCTAATAGAAACATGAATAATGTTAGAATTAGTAATAACCATTATTTGTAGCCTTCGAGAGAGATATTCTTGCAGCCCAGGGCGGCAAGAGCATTGCTGTGAGTAATTACGATGAACTGACGACCAGTTTGCTGTCCTGTCCTCGCCAGGTAGTTGAATGCTTCTGCAAGATCTCGAGAATTAGACTCCTGCATGGCCCCTGAGGGCTCGTCAAGAGCAAGAATTCCAAGAGTGCTAGCAAATACGTCATTCACGGCCAACAGGTAACAAACACTAGCCTGTTGCTTCTGGCCTCCAGAAAGTCTTTTGGCAGCATGTACCAACCCGTCAGATTTTCGCGCCACGAACTCTAGGTTTTCGTCAATGTAAGCAGAGAAATCTGCATTAATTGTACGGAGATAAAACTCCAAACGGTCATTGAGCTTCTGCATGTACTGCAAGGAAAGCAGTCTTGGTAGACCGTCCTTCATGAGAATATCGTTAACCTTACTTAAGACTTTACGGAAATCCTCAATAGGTTTTACTGAGGCTGCTCGCTTCTCGTAAATATCAACCTTGGATTTTGCTCGCTCTACGCTTTGGGTGGCAGTCTCTAGACTGCCCTCCAATTTATCTGCTTTTTGCTTTAATAGCATGCCGTCTTGATGAATTTTCTGCAATCGAACATACTCATGCGCATCATATCGAGCAGAGGGTATATCAGCCAGCTTATTGTCTATCATAGAAATCATATCCAGTTGAGATTGTATATGGCCTTTGATAGCGCTAATGCTGCTAATAGCATTATTGATACTGCGCTCTAGTAAATCGTACTCACTTACTGTACGAGCAAATTGAGCTTTTATCTCTGGCGTCATTACCGGCAAATCCTGCAGTCTCTGAAGCTCTTGATCTACCTCTACGGCTTTGACCATCATGGCCTCAGCATGTTGGGTAGACTCATTAAAAACCTTGTCGTAGTCTTGCCACTCTAGTTCTAGTTTACGCACTTCTTGTAAAGTTTGAGTGGCGATATCTACTTCCGCAGACTTGCTAATAACATCAGACTTAAGTTGGTCCATGTCATGATTGCATACAGCTGTAACCGTACCGCACTCTGGACACTGACCCTTTTCAGCCAACTGCATTCGCTTTATAGTTGTAACTAACTCTTGCTTAAGTTCTGATATACGATCTACAAGCCGGGTGACAAATTCCGCTTGTGGTCTTTCTTTGGTAGGCGCTTGAGGTTGTGTTTGCACACACTCTTGTAGTCTGGCCATCAATTTTTCTGCAGTCTCCAACAGCTTTGTTTTACGCCTATTATTTTCCAATAATAGATCCGCAGAATACAAAGATTTTTTAGCGGCCTCCACGTTAAAAGCTTTTGCTGCTTTCTGCTGCTCTAACTCTGCCAAACCACACTCTTGAACCTTTTGTTGTTGCAGTAATTGAGTATGAGCATTTGCAGCAGTAGTTCTACTAGACTCCAACTGTGCACGCTTTTCATCATTTCTCTTGATGTGCTCAAGAGTATCCAGACGTATGCCAACGTCTTTTAGTTGCAAACCCAAGTATTCAGAGACTAGATTTTTAAGTTCCGACTCCATCTTGGCTACTTCGCCACTAAGCAAGTTGTATTCGGTCTTAGCCTCCAACAACGGACCTTCAACATCAGGTACTGTTACAGACATCATTACATCTCTAACTTGACCACGTAGAGTTTCTAGCTCGTTGGTTCGAGTCAAAGTATGAATAATTTCCTTAAACTTCGCCGGTGTTGATGATACAGGCGCTGTAATAGAATCTTGATCTACAATCAAATGCCCGTCAATAATGCTAGCCGTAACTGGTATCAGTGAGTAAGTTTTTTCTAAAGCCTCCTTTGATGCAAATATATCCTCGACTTTTCCATCGTCGTGTTCAATGCGCAGTCTTGGAATATCTAACGCATTAAATCTTTTCTCACCAGCAACCGCCTTAGCTATGTGTAGAACTTTATTTCCTATACGCCAGGAAGCAATAAAATAGCAAGCCTCCTGGAGTGGTGTACCCCAGGAGGCCCAGCTATTTGCGTTCCCTGGAAACGAATTAGTCAGCGAGGCTCGGATCATCGTAAGAATAGTTGACTTACCGCAGCCGATTGGTCCAGTTATGACCGTCAGCGCGTCGTCAAACTCAAACTCAAAGTCTCCTTTAAGAAGACCGATGTTCCTGCCCTTCAGGGAGAGCAGCTTCATGTGTTTATTTAGTCGCTAGTCTTACGGCGGCCCTTTTGACGAATCGGAACATTGTTACGCTTCAAAGTACTAATGACACAGGAAACCGAAACCAAAAACTTTTCAGCAATGGTTCTGGCGCTGACCCCCTCAGTGTAAAGGCGACAAGCCTCATCAGCGTTCTCAGTGAGCTTATGTGGAGCACCACGCTTCTTAGTACCCTCGTCGGCAGACTTAGTTGTGGACTGCTTAGGGGCAGTCTGTGCAGAAGTTTCGTTAGTTTTATTGTCCATGGTTTTCTTAATTTTTCTTACCTTTGACTGCTTTGGTTTTTCGACATACTGAGTCGATGCAGTGAGTACCGGCTCAGATTTACTGGTATCAAACTTATTTTCCTTTATGTGCTCCTCGACCCACTCATCCGAAGGTATATCTAAATCGGTTTCAGGGGTATCATCAGTATTTTCGTCATTAACATCTTCAGATGAAAAGTATTCATCAAAATCCTCATCTCCATCCTCATCGGTAGCAACTTCCTCCTCCTCCTCGTCAGGGTTGAAGGGGAGTTCAGAAGAACAGGTTGCCTCCAAATCTTGCTGATTGTGGGTCTTAGTAGCAGGAACGTCAACGTTTTCTTTGTCGTTAAAATCACCTTTAAGAATTCGATCAATAAGGTTCATTAGTTTGTCCTATCGTATGTTTGATTTAAAAATTTGTTTAATTACTCAGATCTCATCATTCAAATATAAACTTGCTGCTTTGATAATATTCTCCTTTGTAATGTCTTGGTCGGGTATAAAAGTACCTTTATTACGAATAATATTGTTCATAATAGCCGTCATCCGCTCTGCAGCATTCTTGTAACGAATAACATACGAGTAAGCAATAAGCTTATCGTCTCCACTATATGCGCTGTCATCAGGTCCAGATGAGCGATCACCTAAGTTATAATGAAATGTGCGAGAATATAAAGAAGACTTTGGGGTTAGATCTCCATAAAGGTGGGTGTGTAGCCCCTCAAAGCAAGCTTCAATAAGTGCAAGTTGTTTTATAGAAAAATACTTCCCAATTGGTGAAACATTTAAGTCTTTAAATATGTAACTATACCAAGCATATTCTTGCGAAACATTGTCACGTGCAAGCGCATTGTATTTACCGGATAAAGTAATTTTTTTCAAAATGTTCATCTGGGACATAAAAATAGCGCCGAGAGCACACACACTACACCTCTTTATCTCGTCGAGGTATTTCTTTACGTCTACTTTGTAATCAACTTTTTTGTAAAAATCTTCAATATCCTGTTTTGTTGGGTTAGTTGGTTTCCAACGACATGGATCACCAATAAAGGAAGACAGATTTACAAGTTTAGTTGTAATAAAGTAATCCGGAGCTACATTGTTACAGTTCTCCAGCCACACACCTGCTATCGGCCGATAGCGGCCATTGGCAATTTGTGTAACAATGTCTTTAGCAATTGCTACTCGCATTTGCACGGGAGTCTTGGTGTTGGTTTTCTTGATCGCTGTAATAGATTTCTTTACTTTACGAGTTTTATTTGTGGTTGTCATTGTATTTTTACCTTTTGCTTTAAATTAGCTACTGCTGCTTCAAAGCCAAGCTCCATTGCTTGCTTTACAAATTCTGCAGCTTCAAGATCTACTGACTCTTTTTCATCTACTAGTTGCTTCAAAGCTGTGCTCAAATCTACCTGTTCATCCAAGGACCCCTTTGTCTCATCAAGATCTCGATCATGGGAAGTATTTATTCTCTCAAATACAAAAGCTCGTTGTCTTAAAGACTCGAGTCCAGCTAAAAGCGCTGCCGACATATCTGGCAGTATTTCAACATGCAATCTAGGCAGTTTTTCACCCATGAATGATTTCATTTCAGAAACATACGGCAACTTCTCGCAGTTGTCAAGCCATATTTGAATTCTTTTAATATCCTCCTCTGATTTAAGATCAGTGTGTAAGAAAGGTCGGCAGTGCAAAGGTACACGCTCCACACTCAAATCGCTATAAACTACGATAAAAGATTTTGCTTCCGGTTCCCCAAGTCTATGCATCCACATAGAGCCGGAGTACAAAAAGCGAGTGCCTTGAGATCCTCGCTTATCCCACTCCATATGAATGTCACCCATCAATACTAACTTGTATTTACCATCAAACCAATCTAAATCAATGTCACATAGAGGAGCTTCATCTGAGGGAATACCAAGGGCTGGAATAACTTGAGATGCAAAGCCGTGCAATATAAGAACATCCGCCGGTTGCAAAATGTTTTGTTCTAGATAGGCCTCCCATTGACGTCTAGTACGCCAGTTGTAACCCACAATACTCGTATCTGAATTTATTACGCATCCCTTTTCCTCTAGATTGTGAGCAACGGCGGCATCGCCACCCTCCATACAAAGTCTTTTAAATCCTCGTTCATGATTTCCATCCACATAATAAGTTTTTTGTAACGGAACATCCATAAGGATTTTACGAATCTCTATGGTGTGCTCATCTGAGATGGTTGGACTGTCGACCTGGTCGCCCCCTAGAAACAACGCCAGTTTGTTATTTACGCAGTAATCAACGACCTGCCTAAGCGCGTATAGGTCATCGCCACGCAGCTCCTTGACAGATCTGTACGCCGACTCTCTAGCCTGCAGGTCAGCACAAAATACAAATATTGGGTATCGCAAGTATATATATACCTTTACAATTGCTGTTGATTTATTTCTTTTCAGTTAAAGGGTCAACTCTGACCGCAAACAAAGCCACTAGACAAGCTAGGAGTGTAATTATAATCCAAGTCCACAAGCCTAGTGTAAACGTTAGACAGTGTATTGAGGATAAAACCAAAACTGTTTGCACACTAAAACACATAGGACAAGAAATTAATTTTTGTAAAAATGACTCTTGCTTATCGGCCCACGCCATAACTGTATCTGCAGTAATTTCAAAATTATGTACACCCCAGACAATCATATAAGCTGTAGAGCCAAGCAAAAGTGAAGACGAAATAACAATAAAAATCCAATCACTCATTTATTCCTCATTTAGTATGCAGTAACCAATTAATAGTAGCAAAACGATTGCGACTGTAAGGCAAGGATTAATAAAAAAGAATAACAAAAGTATGATACAAATAAGCGCAAACAATAAAGATCTCCCTTATTTATGACTTTTACAATCCTTGGATTCAGTACCGTCTTTAGGCTGATACAAGGATTTTAAAAGGTCTTTGTCTATTGAAGGCTTTGTTGCGCCAGGTTCAGTCAATGTTTCATCGTAACCAGGCAACCCTACTTGCTTTAAAAACTCATCTGGAGATTCTGATTTTGGGGGTTTCTTCGGCATTATATTTTTTCCTTAATGTTCGCATTCTAAATCGTACTTGTAAATGTTGATTGCTGTTTTAGGCATTTACGTCTCTATTAGAAATAGAAGACTCTACAAACTTTTTATGCAGCTGTCTTTGTTTATTTTTTTCTACCCAGGTATGTAGGATATCAAACACAAACTTACCTAAAATAATAAAACCAGTTGCCAGCAATATTAAAAGCTCATATGATGTAATTACAAATCGCTTTATCCATATAAAAATTAAATCTTCAGTCTTTTTTTTAGAGTTTAACATGAATGACTCCAACAGGGTTAATGAAGAGAGAACCAAAATTGACTTAAAAACCCTAGCTCCAAGCTGGGTTGTTGATATGGTTCAAAATATGAAATCTATTTGCGAGATCGACAATATTGACGATAAAGTATTTTCTTTATCTCCCAATAAACTCGCTGAACTACACGCTAAATTAGACATAAACGAATTTTCAAAATTTCTTGACACGTACTTATCGCAAAACCAATCCTCCCCTATTCACTTAACGTCAATACTCAGATTAAACGGCAAACCATTTACTTTAGCTAAACACAGATTTTTTGAGCCTTTGTTTTATCCAAATCTTCCAGATAGAACTTTGTTAGTGTGTGCTCGTCAGGTTGGTAAGTCTACCCATATTGCAGCTCAAGGTGTTCTACAAGCAGCGGCAATTAGTAGATTTAAAGTTTTATATATGGCTCCGCAGTTTGAGCAAATTAGAAGATTCAGCCATCAGTACATTCGACAGTTTGTCCACGAGTCTTATATCAAAGACACTCTTATGGATAAAAACTGCGTTGATTCAGTGATGCAAAAAAGCTTCAAAAACGGGTCAGAACTTTGGTTCTCGTTTGCTAAACTATCAGTAGACAGAATTCGCGGTTTATCTGTTGACGGCATTCGAATGGACGAAATTCAGGATCTTAATCCAGACTTTTTAGACATTGTTCGAGAATGTATGTCCGCTTCTGAGCGACGCTCTGAAATGTATGCTGGCACTAGCAAAACTATTGATAACGTTATCGAACAGCTGAGATTACAATCAAGCCAAGCTGAATGGTTTATGAAATGCGAGGCGTGTAATCATTGGAATATTCCCACTATAGAAGGGTCTGGCCCAGGACTGACCGTCTTGGACATGATGCGACCGGAAGGATTTTGTTGCGCTAAGTGCCACAAACTCCTGGAGCCAGAAAAAGGACTCTGGGTTCATAAATACGCAGAAAAGGCCAAGATTTTTCCTAGCTATCATGTGCCCCAAGTTATTGCACCGGTGCATTACGCCAATCCAAAGAATTGGAAATCCCTGCTACTGAAGCGAGAGCTTAACTCTCCAGCAACCTTTATAAACGAAATACTTGGAGAAGCCTGCGACGAAGGGCAAAGACTTGTAAGCCTCGCGGAACTTAAGGATGTCTGCATACTGAAGCCAAACTCCAAAGACAACGGCGCAGACGTTCACAAATACGCAGACAGAGTTCTAGGGGTTGATTGGGGTGGAAAGGGCAGCAGGTTTCAATCTATGACAGCTGCCGCTGTGGCTTGCTACAGGCCCGTAGAACAAAAAATTGATATTGTTTTTGGTCACGTATTTCAAGCTATGACCGACTCGGTAGTTGAAACAAAAGAAATTATTGATATTGCCAATACGTTTCAATGCTCGGCCATTGCACACGACGTTGCAGTAGCTGGCGAGGTAAGACTAAGTATTATGCGCAACATTGGAGTTCCTGACTCCAGACTGATCAACTGTCGATATACGGGTAGCGGCAGCATTAAGTCTATATTGCAGTTTGTACCGCCGACGGATGTAAACCCCACCAGCTACTACAACTTAGATAAAAGCAGAGTAATTGCGGCTGTGTGCCTTGGCATTAAAAATAAAAATATTAGGTTTCCTCAATATGATAGCTTACAGGATTCTGCTGGGGAAAACATAATGAATCACTTCTTGGCTGTTTATGAGGAAAGTAACGAAAGCACGTTTGGCACTGAGCGTCGATTTATTAGACGCAACCCAGGAATGCCAGATGACTTTCTGCATGCTGTCGCTTTTGCTGTAATATCCTTATGGCGTCGTTATCCTGAACTTATACCAAACCTCATGGAAGAGGTACTGGATGGGGATGAATACATACGTATGGCCAACCCCAGCACGTACTATAATAATCAGGAATATGATTAATAGCTAAAACGAATATTAGAATAGAAAACATTTGTCTATATGCCGACCCACAATCTTAAACTTTTATGTTTTATAAGATTAGCTTAAGATTGCGGATACGCTGTAATTAAAGGTTGATGGCGAAAGACCACCAAAGTATTTTAACACAATTTGCCTGTTATTTTAATTGCTCTATTTGAGCATTTAAGAGCAAACCAGAACTAAATTATATTAACGCATTTTCAAACCATGGGTGACGTTTGCTATGTTAGAGTATTACTTGAACAGAGTATACACTATTAGATAAGTATTATAAATAGAGCACGATATTACATAGCAAACGTCATGCATGATTTATTGCAGGTAGAATAAATTACTTAAAGCAGCCCGTCTAAGGCTGCGCATTCGTTTTACCGCATATACTAGACTATTCCATAAAGGTTTAGAAAACACCAACATAAGGTGATCTTCTTTATGTCCTTCTATAGCTCCAAGTTCTTTAAGGTGGGTCATAGCCGACTCCCAGCTTCGTACTGGTATATTGTAGAATCGCATATGCCCCAGTAGGTTGGTTAAGTCTATAGCTACGGTATCTTCCATAGGGTTTTTAAACACCACGTAGCGCTTCTTAGACTCATCTCCGGTAAACGTTTTAAACATGCCTTGCTCTACACCCTCCTGCACAAAGTTGATGAGCTGAACTCCTGCAGACTTAGTGTTGATATAGCCTCGGGCAGATATTATGAGTTTTGCTTTATCCATTATGTCAGGATTGATGTCTAACGATTTAGTTAAATACTTTAAATTATCTAATAGCAAATGAGAAGATGTAGACCTTACAGTAAGTGCATACTGCATAAAGAATGGAAATACATTTTCGCTATTAAGTAGCGCTTTAGTCTCATCTCTAAATTCTATGTTTGCTCTAATAAATTCCCAATCTTTATCTGACGCTAAAGCAGACGCAATTAAAGGCGGGGCCAGCACTAGGCTATTTTTGCCTCTACCCTCTAGCCATTGCGCTAGTAGCTTTGGTGATGACCTTATACCGTCTATAGCTATTGGAACTTGATGTAACTCTGCGTTAGTTTGTGCGACGTCTATGTCTTCTTTGCAATTTAAAGTAAAGTAATTTAATCCTAAATCTATTCTAATTATATTAAAAATATATTCTGCTAAAGAATTCTTAACACCCACGAACATTAAATTTGTTCTGGAGTTGCCTTCAATAAGGTTATTTATACCAGAAATCATTCCTGCCATTCCTGCCAGATATACAATTGTTTCTATGTTGGGTTTAAATATATTTAAAATATTATTAATGGTTAGCTCGGGTTTAACGATAAGGTTAGAGCATGGAAGTTCCTCCTCGCTCATAACAAACGGTACCCCTATTCTAATTTGATCTGTATCGATTGACACTCTAGGTAGATTAAATCTTCCTGTGTCAGCATCGTAGCCTACGTAATTTTGAACCGAGTACACCTCAGGGGAGCTAAGTCTTGTAATTATTTCTAAATATTTTTTAGCTATTGAGTCTGAGACAAACGGCTGTTTAGAGCACCCTGCAGAAGCTGCAATAAATGCCAAGAGTTTACTTGGACGGTTTTCAAGGTCGTCTTCGGTAGTTTGAAAGTTGATCTCTTTGCCTTGAAATATAAATTTTCCGAATATAGCGGCGGCTCCGTCTTGTTTTATTCTGCATATATGAGATATGCGAACAACGGCATTACAAACAACTTCATCAGTTACTTCACGGGAACCTTGAATCCAAAGTTGGCCCTCTCGCTCAAAGAATATTTTCTTATCGATAATAAGAGGTTGCAACTCTATTATATGATTTAGTAGCTCTGCTATGTTTACTCTGATTTCTTCTGAGCAAGATGCGAGGATAATATTCTTTTGAAATTCTGTTAAATCTAAACTATCAATCACATTTCGAGCATTAGCTTTGCCCATAGTCAACAGCTCAGTAACTAAAAAATTAATAGGATCTAATAGACTGTTTTCCTCTACTCTGGCATGAATAGAGGGCATAAAGTTGCTTTCCCAGACTTTGGAGGTTTTTTCTGTCGGTTTCCATATGTACGGGGTATCGTCCATCATTACTTTAAAGTTACGTGCTTTAATACAGCTTTTAAAAAATGCAGTATCTGGTTTGTCAATCCAGGCTACAGTCGGCTTTGTTAGCAATAAGGGCTCTAACTCCCCAATAGGGGCTTTTGCTACTACAGATAATTTGGTGTATCTCTCTATTGCGCACTTTTGTGTAATTCGAGCTGCTTGTAACGGGTGAGGCATAACGTATATTTTATTTGCATCAGACTTATGGCAGGAGTTAAGGCCGCAGTAACCCCCAATGTGCCCCTGCAATAAATTAACATAGGCCATCTGATCTTTAGCGGATATAAACCCAAATCCGCTAATAAATCCAGGCTTGATATAAAATGGCATTACAAGCAAACCCTCAGGAGATCTGCCAACACCGGATATAGTTTCTTGTAGTTGTTCCTCTAATTCATCCTTAAAACCAAATCCAAACCAATCAGTTAATCCTCGATTAAATGCTTCTTGACCTAGCCATAGATTAAGTTCCGTTAGTCGACCTACGGCAAGTCTGTTTGCTCTTGGATATGTGGCTGCTTGAGCTTTAGTCCAAACTTTTTGTATCTTTTTGTAGTATTTGTTGTAAAAATTGCAATAAGCTATGTGATCTTCTGTATTTATAGACTTTATTTTAAGATCTTTGGAAAGGGTATCTAAAAGCTCTTCTGGATTTGAGATTTTGTATGCCTGGCCATATAGTTGCAACCCTTCGCATGTTAGTTTACACTTGTCGCAATACATCCACCCCTCAAAGGGCAACAGGCTGGAGACCACCATATTGGCAGTTTTACATTTAGGACAACGCACATAAGAACCCGCTTTGGTCGGGCCGTCATAGCCCAAAAGTTTTAAGATTTTTGTATAATGAAAGGTTGAATAGAACTCTTCCGAAGGAACACCATCTATGAGTCGCTGGATTGACATAACTGATGACGTCTCTAAAAAGTATTATAATGCCTTCATTAAGCAAGTTTCAATGCCAGAGTACGTAAAAGCAGCAAGCGTACCCACCAAAGAAGATTTGAATAGTGTTTTATCTGAGGCATTTGCAGATACCCTTAATAGAAAGTTTGCCATAGACACTAAATCCAATTGTTGGTGCTCTGCTCTTTATTTCTACGGCAACCAGTGTAACAACTCTGTAGCAAGTAAACAAGCTGAAGCAAAGTTGCTTAATGCTGCCCGCATTTGGGGTATTGCTGACGATGTAACAAACTTAAAACAGGCATTTGAATTACAGACTATTCCTGTTTCATACGCTATTTCTTTTGAATACAAAGGTGCAAAGATAGAGCGTTGCCCCGACCACACTAAAGAGGCAGCTACTACTAGCGCAGAATGGCTGTACAGAAACAGAACAAAATTCCCTATTGCGATTCAAAAGCAAGCCGCAGCTCGCCTTACAGCTAAAGCAGATTTCTTAAACCTCACTACAGGCGCATCTACTTATTTGGATAAGTTGGTAAATCCCGAAATTTATGCCAACATTAATTCCAAAGTTGCTATGGCGATTACTGACCGCCTTAGCGAGATCTCTACAATGCATTGGAGCCCCCTAGAGGACGAGCTCCTAAAGATCGCCAATGATCTAAACAGCCGCCCTTTCGAAATATGTCACAGCGGCGAACTTATCTCCAACGCTCTAGAGGTACTGGACGTAAGGCATAAGCTCAACACTAAGTGGGGTTCAGCATTACAGCATCCCGTAGAGGCATGCCTGCAGGTCAATATGACTAAAGCCGCAGCCGTAGCTGATACAGTTATCCACCTTACTACAGGTATGCCTATAGACCTCACTAAGATCAGCGACTATCAGCTCGAAAAGGGCCTTAAGATTGCTGGAGATGATTTCTTGTTTTACTGCCAGACAGACGGCTTTAACGTAGACCGCAACAAGGCTGCAGAGATTCTGCCTACTATGCCTAAACCAGAAGCCCGCCGCTTTGAGGAGGCTGTTAAGACCTCCGGCTATGTACCAGAAACAGCCGACGATCTACTGAGTCGTTTGTTTAAAGAAGCCAATATGGGCATGATGCCTGTTATGCAACAAATGCCTATAGATGACACTAATCCAATGCCTGGAGAAGATGATACATCTTTTGAGGCACGTATGAATGAAAAGAAAGAACAAGCTAAGTTAGATGCACTAGACGCTCAAGCTGGACTCGCTGCGGTTAAGGCTCGACAAGCAAGACAACAACACGAACAGAACGCCATTAATGCTCAAATGGGTGCAGCTCAAAGAATGTAATTATGATTAAAGTAGCGACTAATTTACAACATATGGTCTCTGTCAAGTCTGCCGGTTTGCAGTGGAGTGGAACAATCGAAGATCTCGCCCAGATCCTGCCGTATGCGAACACCGCCATCGGCGGCGGTCTGGGGGCCCTGGGGGGTTCTGCCATTGGCGCCTTGATTCAGGCGCTGAGAGGCAAGTCAATTCTACAAGGCCTCGGCTATGGTGGCCTGGCCGGACTCGGACTGGGTGGCGGAGTAGGCCTGTACGGGGGTCTTAAAGCTAAAAATCGCCTGCTGGATGAGTACCCCGGCAATTCACCAGTAACGGTGAAGATTTGATCATAATTGAGACCGAGTTAAGCTTTGACTAATATGGTATGCCAGTAAAGTCCGTTACATCTCAACTAACGCTCAAATGGGCATAGACCCAGGAATGCGATCATGATTAAAATCGCAAACAACCTTCAACGTATGCTTGCCAAGCAAGCCTCCGGTAATCCTCAAATGTTGTACAGTCCTGAGTTAGGCGGATTTCACACTCCAGGAACTTATCCTCAAAGTATGAGTCCAGAGCGTTATCAACAGCATCAAGCTCTTAATTACATAAATAGGTTTAGATTTGACGAACCAGAATATTTTAATAGTCCTGAAGATCTTGCTATGGCTTTAAATACTTCTGGGATTGCAAATATTGCAAATGTACAAGGGGTGACTCCAGAACAAATACAAGCAAGTACTAATCGCACAAGAAATAATCCCATAAACTTTGGATCAATGACGCCAGCGGACTATAATTATGATCTTGGCAGAGGGTTAGCGGTAGAAGCCTATATGTCCCCTGAACGACAGCCTAATCAGCCAGCTGTTATGCCTTTCGAAACGTTCTATGACACTCGCCTAAGGCCACTCTACAGACCACAAAACCAATATGAAAAGCTTCAGAGACGAATGGCTGAAGATAGAGCCTCACCGAACAAAGGCGGCGTTCCGGGTCGTTACCTTACCGCAGCATATGACGTAACTCCCGATAATCCTATGGGAATTACAGCACTAAATCCGACAAGCGATGCTCAAGTAGCAAATCTTGCAAGTCAAAAGGTTGAAGATTATATAAAATCTGTCCCACGCAAATTCCGCTAACCGTTAATTAATGTAATATGCCAGTAAAGTCTGTTACATCTCAACAAACCTATGAGCAGCTGTGGAAAAGCCGAGACACCGTTGGGACCACGCTCCTCATTATGGTCTTGGACTCGTACGGCCAGGAGGTCTTTGATATGGACCCCCAGGCCTTCCGCCAAGAAATTGAAGAAGGTTTTAGAATATCCGATATTCCAGCTATCAGCACAGACAAAGTTTGGGCTCTTTGGAATTCCCTTACGACAGACCTCGTGCACACAGATGTATCGACGTTCATGAACACGGCGAATGTATTAAGCGGAACGCCTATGAGTTATGACGTGTTTGATATTGCTGATGTCTACGAGTGTGCCTGGGCAATTACAGAGCTAACAATGCTCGATAGCAGTACTCCAGAGCGACTAAGCTCAGATGTGCGTAGGTATATTGGAGAAGTGTGCAAAGAGCAGGGGCTATATAGACCGCCTATAGTGCTTGCAAAGGTTGCAGATATGGGCCCTGGAGACTTTGCAGCCAACGTGGAGTCTCACGCAGATACCCAGGAAGCCATGCAAACCATGATTCAAAATCAACTAGCATTTCAAGCAGATATAAAAGGTTACGTAAACAGAAGAACTACTAAAATGATGCTTGAGCTAAATAACACTCCACTGATAAACAAGGATACCGGCACTTGGAATAAGTTTGTACAGAACTTTGCCAACGGACTTAACAAATGATTTATTTTAGCAACAACCTTACACGCCTATTGCACAAGATTGCCGCGGATAATACATCTTGCTGGGAGGGCTATAAACAAGTAGGCAAGAAGATGAAGAACGGCAAGCAGGTACCCAATTGCGTACCTGTAGCTAAAGCCGCAGAAACTAGAGAAGCCAGCAAGGAAAAATCTCTGCACGACTGGTTTGCACGAAAGGGAGAAAGTGGATCCCGTGGCGGCTGGGTTGACTGCAACTCCCCAGATGGCAACGGAGGATACAAGGCTTGTGGAAGATCTGAAGGAGAAAGCCGCAAGAAGTATCCGGCCTGTCGCCCAACTCCCGGAGCCTGCAAGGAAAAGGGCAAAGGCGACTCTTGGGGTAAAAAGAGCGAAGAGGACAAAAAAGAAGATGCCTGCACTCGCAAAGTCAAGGCCAGATACGACGTTTGGCCTTCCGCTTATGCATCAGGTGCTTTGACTAAATGCCGACAAGTCGGCGCAGACAACTGGGGCAACAAGAAAAAAGAATCCGCAAAGAAAGCTAACTCTCTTGCCTCAGAGAGTATCGTAGATGTTCCCATTAAGTGCACCCCCGGCTTTGGTTGCAAACGATACTTTACCCCTGCAGAGCGGGCTGAAGTAGACGTCGCTAAAGCTCAAATGTTTCCTATGTTGTTTCCAACGGAGGCAGATCCTATCTCCAGTCAGCTCTCCAGTCCTGCCTGGGCAGGGCTAGGAACCGGGCTAATGGGCGCTCTGCTAGGCGCCGGCGGGGGAGCAGGGGTTGGAGCTCTCCTAGAAAAGAACGCCCCTGTAGGCGCCCTTATAGGCGGTGCAGCGGGTGGCCTAGGCGGGCTGCTCTACGGCTATGGCAGCAGAGCAAGAAAGAATAAAGAGATTGAAGATCTAATGGAAGACCTTCCTGTGGGTGCGGATCTAGGCGACGTTGAACTATTTAGCGACCCTAAACTCAAGGCACAACTTGCAAGAGACTTCCAACGTCAACTTATCAGAAAAGGTTTAATGAGTTAATACGCACAACTAAATAGCTTTAAAGCAAAACCCAGGATTTCGGCCCTGGGTTTATTTATAGATTTAGTTTATTTAAATTTAGATTTTTTTACCTTAACTCTATCGGTATCAATCCTAGCACCTAGGCTATATAGAGCTTTAGAAATATCATAAGCTGCTTTATCAATAGCCTCTTCGTCTATATCCCAAAAACACCCATGCAAGCATTCATGTAAAAATACCTCTAATATTTCTCTCTGTTTGCGCAATCGGGAAGACAGTCTGATACTCTTATTAATATAAGAGGGAGGATCTATCTCTCCTCTTACAGTTGAGCCTAGGTCTGTTTTAACCAGCTTCCACGTATTTTTGCGTAACTTTATATTCACAACACCTCACAACCAAAAAATTACCGCCATTCTCTTGGGCTCATCGGGCTCTTCAGCTAGCATCCTAGCGTTAAGTAAATCATATACTAACCCGTGGCGATATACTAAATAACGGTTGTTAACAATAGAAAATTTTTTAGGTATTTTTATTTCTAATTGTAACTGAGTCATAATGTCTGCAATTGTAGCAATATCAAATCCAGACAATTTTAAAGCTTCACAAATTGGCAGTAGTTTTGGCTCCCAGTCTGACTTTTTAATAAACAGCTTTTCTTCAGATTTTGATAAAGCGCTCATAGAATTTTATAAATTTATAAATTATTATTATTAAATTTACTAACCCTACACCCCCACCAAAGCGGGGTATCTGAGTGCCATTAGATTACCTACAACTTAACAGACTTTTGGTTCCATTGATTAGAAAGCATTAGCCAATAACCCTTAAACGGGTAAAGATCTTCTGCGCCAGTATTGCTATTTGTCGAGGTATATACAAATTTATTCATACCATAGTCTTTAAAACCGGCCTCTTTTACATAGTTGTAAACAAGCCTTTGAGTTTCAGGTGAAGTGAGCGCTAGTTGTGCTGGGCCCTCCACAAAGACACATAAACCTTCTTGGGTAAATTCATGTTTTTTATCTTTAGATATTCTTACCATTTGCTGTCTCCAAAATTAGAGCATCGACATCTGAACTAGAAGTTATAAACTTTTTGACTGCGGAGTATAACTTAGGATCAATCTCTCGCAACTTAGACGTTACTTTAAACATTATTTCTTGCATTGTGTTAGTCTCTTGCGCCTGTTGTTTTATGCCGTGTAGATGTGTAATTTTTACATCTCCGGACCCTGCTTTAATTTCATTTTCTGTAAGTAGTGTAGTAATGGGTACTTTGAATTTATCCTGAATAATATACGAAACCCAAAGCTGTTCAATTAAAGCAATACTTTTATCCAAACTGTGTTTTTGGCTATCTGTAGTTGAATTGAATCCTGCGTGATCTTTTATAAACTGTTGGATTATAGCGCCATACTCATTAATCACTTTCCAGTTATTCCCGCCAAACAACGCCATATTAATTGGCATTCGGCTAGTCCAATAAGTCTGCATAAATGGGGGTAAGGTGAATCCAGCGTCAACTAAATTTTTATTGTATTCTTCGTATTTGCCCCAAACATAAGTTTCCGAATGAAAAGCCACTACATCATTAGCTAAAAAATTTGCCGGTAAAGCATCCCAAAGAAACAAATCTGTGTCATAGTGAATAAACGGTTCGTGTATATTTGAGTAGGCGTGTATCTTGCTGTGTATCCAAAAATGTGGATCAGAGTCAAACGACTCCCCCACACACTGAATTTCTGTATAAGGCAGTTCGCAGGCTTCAGCTAGCTCTTTGCCTCGCCTATCCGTAATAAACAAAAAGTCGTTGTGATATTTGCGTATAGTTGCAGCAGATAACGCCATGATATAGATAGCTGGGCTTATAATTTCAGCACCTCCGATCATATCAAGGTACTTGCCGAGTATATCTGACCTAAAAGAGTGAATTGCTTTCATAGTTTATCGTAGTTGTAGCCAAATAAAAAGAGTTTGTTTTGCTTGTACGTTTTTGTCACAGGATCCAGTATCATTCCGGACATAATATTACTGTTAGCAGAATTAGCAGCAATTCCATATTTACCTGCCGCCTCGTCCCCTTGAACGGCCTGGGGCGGGTTCGCATTTTCCCCCCCGGTTAGCGGCTGTGTGCCACAGTTTGCTGGGCCACAGAGTCCGGCAAAAACGAGCCCCCTACATACTCCACAGAGGCCGCATGGGGAACAAGAACCGGGGGTGGAGGGCGGGCAGCGACAAACACAGCAGCACCGCGGTGGTGTACCCGGCGGCAGGCCCGTGCAGCAGATATTGTTGGCATGACAGACGCCCTGGCAACCCTTCGGCTCGCACCTGCCGCTGCAGTCCGCGGCGCAGCTACAGCAGCAGCCCGTTGCCACAAGTTGCGCACAGCAGGGGCCCTCGATGGGACAGGAGGTGCAATCAGACACTTCGCCACAGGCAAAGCCAGTCCCGCCGCCCATAAATTTTGGGCATTCTTCCTGGCCTTCGGGTTTAGGGTAGCAGAACGCTGACAGAAAACAGTTAGTACCACCCACCTCGTCCATTTCAAGGCAACAACAATACGTCGGCGGTGGAGGTATGCAACAAGGATCAGGTTCACAATTTGGAGGAGGGGGACAGTCTTCATTGACGTCTATCGCTGAGCAGCCATCTGGTATAGGCCCACAATACCCGCATGTGAATTTCTTACATATTTTTTGGTTAAGGCCCTCACACGGTCCCGGCCCGCAATGTTCGGGCAGTTGATCGGGCGGAAAACCGGCACAGCCGCCAAACCACCCTCCGTTCTGGCAACGAACTCCTTCCTTAAACACAGCGCTGCAGCTAACTAACGTTTCGTTCTGATATACCGGCGGTCCCCCGCCGCCGAATCCGCCGCTAGTATTTGAGGACATACATACACCGTTGTCTTCGCAGGAACACTCTTCCTCAGAAGAAACAGGACGGCATTGAACTCTTGTTACCGATATGTTTTCATCATTCTCAGCTATTTCAGTAGGACACAACGGTCCCCGCTCCATATTCGAACAAGTATGTTGCACAGTATAGGAGCAACAACAGCTATGCTCTTCTTCCCCTATACAACAACAGGGTATAGCCGTATTATAACTACCCATTATTTCTCTATAAAACTAAGGCCAGCAGGAAACACTAATTTATCTACTCCGAGTATTTTTTTAATTCTATCTAACTCTAACTCGGATACTTCTTGAAGCTGAGAAGTCAACTTATTAACAGCATCACCAATTCGTTTTCTCTTAGCACATGCAGAGCATCCTTGTTCATTATTGTTTGCTTCTACGGAGTCATAGGCGGCTTTAATAATAGGACTAATTGCTCTAATCTCTGCATTATTAAGTAATCCATAAACTGTAGAATATGTCATTGCAAATTTTTTCATAATAAAGCCTTAAATAGGGGGAGAAATATGACTTTCTGAGCGTTCCTTGTTGTATTTAGTAAGTATAGCTATATCTTCTGCTAGTATATTAACTTGATCTTTCATAAGCGCAATGGAAGATTTAAGAGTTTCTTGATTATAGAAAACAAGATTCCAAGTATGGGCTCTATAAAAGTCTTGACCAACATTAGGTGAGGCTTTCCTAAATGTCATAAAATCTACAGCTTTAACAATTCCATAAAATACATCCACCTCTCCGTCTAAAGTTTTTTTTCTTTTAATTAAGAGTAAATTGCTATCTGCTGTTTCAAAACTACCGTCAATAAGAGATGTAGTTATTTTTACTCGATAGTAAGGATCTTGATTGGATTCTCGCACTACGGAAGTTACAAAGTTTATAGTTAAGTTACTCACTAATATGTTCCTCCGTCTAATACATCTTTTGCTCTAGTGGCTATATAGCTACTAGTTGTAGAGTCGTATACTAATAAATCTCCATTAAGAGATGAGCTTAGATTAAACCGAGAGTTAATTGCTGTCAAGTCAATTACAACTCCTGCAAAATTTAAAGTATATAGTCTGTTGTCAACTAGATTTAAGGCTAGTTCTCCTGGATATAATTCAGCCGCTGTGGGTTTTACTCCAGGCACAACAGAGTGTCTGTGAATTATTGTGTTAAACTCGATTGACATTTTCTGGTGCCCCGAAGAACATTCCTGCTGAGATTATTTTTCTTTGAGGTAACACAGAGGCTGCTGCAGTAAAACCCTCTTCTTGTACATTTTCTACACACTCTCCTCTAAAAGCTACTTGTTCACTAAAGAACCATGTTATATCGCAATCGCAACTATCTGAATTTGGACCCCAGGGAACAAAACCATACATAAGCACTTGAGTACCGGGCTGAATAGGCACAGGAAAATACCCTTTATTCGCTTGATCGATAAGATCTATGCCGGGAGTTAGCAGGTAGCCATAAACATTTTCTTTATTGTTATAAGCGAAAGAGTAATTTAAATTATTGGGGTTATTATTCCACATGCTTGGGAAGCACTGAAGGAAACAACTGTTTGCAGCGATCACACAGTCTGATACCGTCCAAGTATATTTCCAGCCAGTAACAACACTAACACTAGTTTGGTTAGGGTAGGCAGAAACAGGAATATCAATATTAGTAATTGGGGAAGAGTTTTGGATTTCTGCAAGAAAAGGACCTATTAAATTAAACTTTGCAACCTGAGTACCAAAGTCAGATCTAGCTTTACATAACTCGTCGCAACCATCTACCTCATTCATCTCCGTTGTGGATTTGCTTATGAAAGATGCAGCCCCCGGCTCTTCACTAAAAAATTCTTGAGGGGTATCGTAATCCGAATTACTGACAGGGCCTATTCGAAAACAAGCATTATATTGGGTGTAGCCGAATCCACGTAAATTTGGCGATCCCCCACCTGCTGCAATATTAGGCGGAACCACCAGGTTAAGATTTACTTGAGGTAAACATGCATCCCCAGATATATAGGTGACTGAACCCTCAAGCCTAATTGTTTGGTCTGGATCCTCTTCCTCGGTGGGCTTATTCGTTACTTTTATACTTACAGGATTACATCCTATTTCAGCAGGAGGAGGAGTAGGCCAAGGTCTTCGTGCATTATCGTTAACGCATGTAGAGCCATCAGGACTAGGCTCAAGATTTGGTAAGCATATATTTATAGGTACTTGCGAACTATTACAATTTGGTAAAGATCCTGTAGTCGGAATGCAGTTAGGACTAACTACAGGTGTAATGGAAAGGCATGGATCTAAATGACTCATAGCACTCCTTAAGTGTCACAATTAAATACGCTAGCATTATCAGCTGACTGGGGTAAACCTATGTAGATAAAGCGTATTATATGTGGAAATTGATTTAAAATATTATTAAACGCTGGAGCTATATTTACGAGATTTTGTTTTGTAAGAGAGCTTGTAATCAGTGGAGTTTCGGCTTTAATATTAATATTTCCATTGCTATCAGGATCTACACCAGAAATACGATAAATTGCTTCATCACACAGAATATCTTTTGATGAGTCTACCTTCTCGGACCAGACTCCGCACAGCTCATCGCCAGAGTCATTAGCTCCTTGTTGTGCACTAATAATAATTGTTTTTGTAGATGGCAATACAGATATAGCGCAGTTATTTCCTGCAACTAACTTAACGTCCCCTAGTACTGGTTCAGATTCTGCATAGTATCTAGAGCTAGGTGTTTGTGTTAAGAGCGGCTTAGCTGATCTACATGTAATTTGATGGACTCTATGGTTGTTTAAAACCACTACTGTGCTTGGCTCAAAGTCAATGTTTATACTAATAGGTGTTTCTGATGCAAAAGATTGAAAAAGAGTTTGAGCCTTATTTAAACAAATATACCCTTCGACATTATATCCATCGTAGACTAATGTCCAATCATCTGAGTTAAAGTAATAGCGTACAAACTCTTGTGTAGCATAAACATTATTATCCACATTAAGAGTTGTGTGCCCTAGCAGGAGGCCATCTGTCTTAAGGTGTAATGTTAACTTTAGTGGTTCTCCTACAGCTTTATGCATCGACACTAAAGTCACATTAGGTACGGTAGAAAAATCATCTCCCGTTACATATATTTTAAAATCCACTAAAGAAGAACGTAAAGCCTGAACTTGCTCAATAGAGCCAGAGTTGACGTTGACTAATGGATAGGCTATTTGATTAAACGCTGTATACATGTCATCCACCTGCCATGCTAAATATGAGAGAATTATCTTCGGTAGTTATTCTAAATGCTGGGCGTTCATCGGGCTGAGGAGGGCCAGGTGCAACATTTGTTTTAAGTGCTAGCACCACAGAGCCATCTGGTTTTTTTATTAACGTGCTTTTATGAGGCCCTGTGAGCGTTCCGGAGGAATTTTTAATGTAGTGTATGATTGTTAATTTTTTAAGAAATATCCCATTCAGATCTAATACTTCAGCTGGGGCAGAATTGGGATCGACTACGCACTCGTATCTAGTAAAGTGAGGATCCCCCAAAATACTAATTTTAATAGTAGCCGAGTCAAGTCTTTCTACCTTGACACCCTCATTACCTGTAAGCACTACATTTGCAGACTTACCGTTAATTGATTGAACTTGTCTCTCTGGCAAGTACTCACATACAATAGGCAGAAATGTAGCAGAAGCTGCCGTCAAAGTATATTCCCCCTCGTCTATAGATTGCAGCAGCGAGCTTCTAGCAGGATCAATCACTAAGCACCCAGCTAAAATACTGCCATTAAAGATAGAAATTATATCTTTTGTTTCTCCAAATTTAATTATAGCCTCTCCTATAATGAATCCAGAGCTAGTAGAAACCTCAAGTGCTACAAATGTATTTGTTCTTATTAGCTTACTAATATAGCAAGGTTGGTCTTCAGAGTAGTTTCCTCTCGCATAAATACGAGCATCTACTATCCAACTTTGTGGAATAAACCCGCCATCAAAGACAAGACTACTATTGTCCATAAAAGGATAGTTTCTATTAGAATTAAGATTGCGCCATTCTAAATGCGGAATAGGGTTCATGAAACAACTCCTAGTATGACTACTGATTTAATGCCAGATTCGCCATTTTCTCTAATATAAGTTTGCGTTTGAACTCCCCTACCCTCACCATCTAATGTGCCTGCTGTTAATAATAGCTCGTTGTTTTTAATCATCCATACATCGTTGGGGGCTCCCGGAATTTCAACATAATAGCCGGGATTGGTCGTATGTTCATATTTGCCGTAACTTTTACGTATATAGGTTCCCGCTTCTTTAAAACTATCCGGTGCTTCAATACCAACAATAAGTTGAGTGATTCCCAGGTTATCGTAAATTGTTGTTGGTCCTAAAGTCATATGATGTTGAGAGCCCTGATATACAACATTTGACTCGCTACGAAGACTAGCTGCAGTGGCGCCAAATCCTAAAAGACTGGGACCTGTATCGCCGTAAAGTTGCCACTCAGATAAAATTTCGTCTACATATAAATATAGCAACGTTTCACCAAAGGCAACAATAGGGGTATTGCTAGTAAATACGGCTATATATGGATTAGTAGGGTGTTGTTGAGTATATGTAAAGCTGTAGGACTGTACTAAGCCGTTAACTATAATTTCAAATGTAAGTTTTGTATTTGGATTCAGAGCTACTCTTTCAACAGTATTTGTATTCGCTCTGTTTGTAAGTTCTGTAAATGCTTGAGCAGAAGCGCAGGATGCAGGTACATTAATACGGCCTTTACAGAAAGCGGATAACTCTAAGTCAGAAGATACGCCTACGATTTTATTAGCATCAGTATTGCCATAAAATTTAGCATATAGTGGCTTATCTAATACAATTACTAGCTCTTTATCCTGCCCATTAGGCATAAGACCATTAATACTTTTAATGGCCTTAAATGCGCAAGTATCTGACTCAAGTCTTCCTCCACATTTTCCTATATAAGACTTTAGACTCTGTCTTATTTCATTTTTAGTTCCACTAAATTGAATTGCAACCCCCTCATTATCAGGAACCACTTCGACTCCGTTTTGTCCTACTAGTTGAACTTGACCATCTACTGTTGTGTTAAAATTAAGACGACCAATGCTAGTGACTCCTCCGTAGTCATAACGAGTTACGCATTGATCTGAAATCATTGAGGCCTGAGGGCCAGAGAAAGACCAAGATCCTGAATTGAGAATACCCGAACCAAATACAACCCAACCCCCTACACCGGGTACATCAGATTGAATCTCAACTATAGATCCCGGCAAACTAGAATTACGACGCACCTGCACTGTAGCTAAAACAAATGCACCAAGTGTTGAGTACTGCTCGTTGGTAAGTGTTGCCAGTGGAGTATTTGGCGAGAATGGATGTGTTTGAGATCCCATGATTGTTAAAGTGACTAGTGCATTAGTCACTTTAATGCTAGCAATAAATGCACATGCGGCAATAGATCCTGGCAAAATAAGCTTAATATCCGATAGCAAAGAATTTACAGCCGATACATCTGTATTTGCATAGGGCTCAAACGTAGCCCTCTCGTCTACTGGATATGAGCGGTACTCGTTATCATTAAGAAAATCTCTACTAACTACTTTCATGGTATTCCTTATAGCAACAAAGTTGTCGCAATTTCAAACCCTTCTGCCGGAATATCCACGTCTTCATCCGACGCATCAACAGCCTTGCATTTGGTTACAAGCGTACTAGCGCCTTGTGAAGTAGGGGGAGTGTAACTTGCTACAACCTGTACTGCACCTGTGTATTGACTAGGAACAACGCCTAGTGGGGCTTCAAACTGACCAGTAAGATCAAGAGGTATATCCTCAGTAGAGTCAGTACTCCAACTATCATTTACAAAAATTTTATAAGTTAACTTAACAATAGCTTGTGTCCCATGAACTGCGTCTGAGAACTTAATAGAAACATTCCCAATTGAATCTACGATTATATAAGAGCCTGTTGCTGATGGGCATGGATTTACCGACTTCTTATTTGGGGATATTGCTACGTCTATAGTTTTTTGACCGATGTCTCTTTGGTCTACGGCGCTGCATTGAGATTGGGTGGGATCGCTGCCAATATACTTAAATTGAAGACCGATGGCTACAACGCCAGGATTTCCGGTGAGATTCACAATCTTTCTAAAGATAGGATCGACAATAATTAAACCCGAGGTTATCATTAAATAGCCTGTACAAGGAGGAATATCGGTGGGGTGTTCCAATTGGCATGATGGCAATCCCGTTAGGCTCATAAGATCTACACTAGTATTTATTACTCCTTGACTTTGTATGCTAAAGATTAATCCGTCTGATGTTGGATTAAGATTTTTGTAGTATAGGTAGGAGGCTTCTGATATTGGAATTACTGCAAGTGGTTGATTTGCCGCAATCGTATATACATTGCCTCCCTCATCAGAGGCACTCATGTTAAATTTTGTTGTAACCGTGGATACTAGCTGCATACTTTGTGCCCGGATGGTATTTTCAGTATTGTTCTCCGCCATAGCCTGGATTTGAAGCTTAAAGTTTTGCTGAGGCCACACTCTGAATCGCGGCGTAAACGAACCAAAGGTAGGACAACACTCTGCTCTATTTTTAAATTGCTGAGATATGCTGTTGTACTCCGTAATAAGCTCTTGAAGTCTCTTTACTAAATTATGATACAGTAGAGCTACACCTTTAATGTAATCAGAGACGTCTCTGTAATCTTTACAACGACAGCAGGGAGCGCAGTGTGCATTTACACTAATCTGAGAATTTGGCAAGCCATCTACTGTTATGCAATCCGCAGACTTAGCCTGAAATCCGTACTCTCCTTTATCATCTGCCTCTTGACCATTAATACGTCTAATTACATCCTCGGGCTCTATAACATTATCGCATGGCACTAGTCCTGCCCCAGCACCAGGGCTTACAGCAAAAGATACACTTACAGGGTCTTCTACAGAATAGTCTAAAGAGTAGTTGTAGCCTTCGGTAATCCAGATGGGTTTAGCAGGTAACAGATTGTTATCTATATCTACAGCTACGGTTCCTAGCTCTGGTTCTAAACAAAAAGGAGCAAGCAGATATGTACTAATGGGATAAGAATAGAATTCTATATTATCTAAAATAATGTAGGTAATGTAGACGCCTTTTTGAGTATCCGCTAATAGTCCGTGGGTGTATCCGCCCAGAGACTCCTCGGTTATATAGAACCTATCTGTAAATGAATATGTGCCACTTGTAGTTGATGTGGCAGTATCAAAGTTTTGTCTTGTAAATAAAGCGCCAGATTCAGTTATTACGTTGCACTTTAGTCTAGGCCCTGCTCCTAAAGTTGGAGTAATAGTTACGTGTTCTAAATAGGCTGTGCCTAGGCTAAATGAACCAAATACCTTAAAAGCAACAATTGGAGGATTACCGTCAGCTGCCGTTGTTAAAAACGGCAGGCCGTTTGACTCGCACTCCTCAAGAAAACCCGCAGCATATTTACGTAATGCCATATCAACCTGGATCCTGCGCGCAGCTAGATGGATCGATAGAAGAGTTAAGGCACACATTCTGCAGACTGGCTACAGAGGAGGCCAATTGAGTAATCTGAAGAGCAAGTTCTGTAAGCCGATTATTCAGATTTTGAGTATCGGTTACAACAACCTGCAGCTCATTACAGCCGCAGCAAGGCTTTGCACAAGTATCTGAGATGCTAATACCATTAGCGGTTGATGTAATTGCGATGCAGTCTCCATTGACGATATTGATATTTCCCTGGGCATCGCCCCCTATATTGTTTATCGTTTTAATACAGGGACTTAGTTCAATATCATTGCAGTCACAAATCTCTGCAAGCCCACCCCCGTCTATAGCATTGAATTGTAAAGAGCTGTAATTAGCCGAACTGTTAACTATAATACTATGATTAGATCCGCTTTGTAGCGAGATCTGACCCGATAGAACTGGTGTGGTAAACCCAGAGTTAACAACTCTAATTCCACTAATTCTCTTAAGCCCAAAGCTTACAACCGTTGACTCGAGTCGAGAACCCGCTAGATTAAATGTAAGAGTACCTACAGCGCCCTGCAGCTTTGTCACATCTCCGATAATCGCTACGCCTAAGATTTGAGAAAAGTCATAGCTAGAGCTAGAAGAAATGCCTTTAATCGCTACTGAAGTATTTTGTGTAAACCCTGCAAATGCAATAGGAGAAGATACAGCAATGCCGGGAGCCTGGAAATCCCCATCGTAACCCAATTCAAAGACAAAACCCTGAGGGTAGACTGTAATAGAGCTAATATAAAAACCAGCAGGCTTAAGTCCAGCTATATACGGCACTGCTAGCTTCATGTCAACAAATAACTCATCTGGAATTTCAAATGAAGAGTTATTGGCTTGTTGCGTTGCTAGCTGACTAAGAGGGTAGTTTCTTAGCGAGTTTGAGTTTAGCCATTCAGTTCCAATTATTGCAGACATAGAGCCTCCAAGCCAAGAAGCCTAGTTTACTAAACGCCTGGCTTATCTCAATTTTAAATAAACTTTATAAATCTATATCGCAGAGAAATAATTCCTAGCTTACCGGCGTATGCGTCGGATAACGATCGAGCAAGACGGAAGAAGATCTCGCCTCCTGCGTATGCAGTATCTAGCTCCACGGTTTTAATAAAATAGTCTTTAGGTAGTGCCGTTCCAGATAGGATTGATAATCCTCCAGAAATTGCTCCACTTGTAACATGAGTAGAGTTTGTTAGATTATACTTTTGCGTATCCGGTGGTGGCTTCATGTTTACCCAGCTAAGCTCTAGGTTAGGCATTTGTGCGGAGCCAGAGGCATGCAGCGCCAGGAAAGTAATAACAAGATTTAACTTGTAGTTACCGTCTAGATAGGCAGGAATATCTATCTTGCCAAGAATTGACGAGTTTTTAGTGGGGGGCATTGAAGAATAAAAAACATTTGTTGCCAAGTCCTTCTCAATAAGAACATCGTCAATTGTTAAGATATCCGGCTGCCCTTCTAGTTTACCGTCAAGACCCACCACCCCAACTGTTACTTCGCCTTGACCCCCAGCAAATGTAGAGTTAAGACTAATATTTGTACCGGCAATAAGCTTCTCTACGACACGACCACGCTTCATAGCAAAGTTAGTGATGTCCTTGACGACCAGAGATCCGGGCTCTGTAGTAGAAGCATCGGTGACTGTAAAGCCTGCCTTAATAGTCAGCGGACCATTTGTCGCAGGTCTGCCGTTTGGATCTGTGATTATAATTGGTGAGTTTTCTGGGGTTTCTAAGCTGGTTACAACCTTAATACCTCCGCTTACCAGCTTTGTATATACTAGGGTCAGATCAACAGGGGGTATAATCTGATTAGCGTTGCTTAGATTCCAATCGCTAAAGTTTATATTTGTATCTGGCAATATATGCTTTTGATTAATCTTATTCCAAGGCAAGGTAAGAAGTGAATCAGCCCACCAAATGCCGTTACTGTCAACCTTTACAGACGTATCTGGCAAATCTACGCCGTTCTTAGATACTACATATGTACCGACTACTGTTTCAGGAAATAGCTGATGTAAAACTTTATCCGCCTTAAAATTATAACCATACTTTGCCCCTGCTGGAATGATTGAATTTGGAAAGTATTGAGTTGTAGCGGGCAGCCAACCTGGCAGATCTGAATCTATATATTGACCGTTAATTTCATAGCTTGAAGCCCCCGTAATCAGAGGAGTGTAGGATGTAAGGGTAGCTGCTGTTGAGCCGTCTAAACCATAATTAATTCTAAAGCCTGTTGTGGCGCCGATTTGTTTTATAGCCAAACCTTTACCAGCGGGGGCTATAAAAACTGCTTCGTAATCTGCATTATTATCATTAAGTTTTGTAATTGCGAATTTAGTTAGCAAAACATTTATAAGTCTAATCTTAGTAAGCCCTTCAGTATATTCGGCTGGCCTGTGTATATCACAAATAAGGTAAATATCAGTTGGAGTATCTGGTGTTGCATAATTGTGCTCGTAAACTATAAATTTTGTTCCAAATCCCGCTAAAAAAGCTGAGATGATTTCACCAGGAAAGACTTCTTCAGCTCCATCCTTGACGCGCTTCAGAATAAGCTCTGGGGTGGCAGGCCTTGCTGTTAGTTTGAAGCGAAGAGCCTGGGTATCTAGAGGCGAAGTGATTGGCGGACGAACCAAAAGGTGCGTATCGTCAAGCAGAGTGCAAATAGGAACAGTCAGTAAGCCAGGCTTAGGTGTCAGAGAGCCGGCAGTAGCATACCCTGAGGCTAGATACAAAACTCCACGATCTGTAGGATTTAAAAGAAGATTTGAGATAATAGATTCGCCAGTGCAATCGATAGCCGTGTAGAGAGATGGATCAACCAAGCCCTCTACTATAATGACGCCAGAGTTAGTTGTATCCTTATATACAACGATACCTGCAACTGTAGACGTTTCTGAAGCTTTTAAGTAACCATCCTTATACTCCATATCGGCATACGCTGGCGCAAACTTTGACGCTATCGTATTGAAATAAACCGCATGTCCGGTTTTTACATCATCGGTAAATGGGGCGTCCGATATAAAGATCGCAGCTGCTAGACTTTGTGCATCCTGGCGATTCTTGAGATGCTGGGTGCGATAAGCCAGCTGAGCAATAGCGCGATTGGCCACCTCAGCGGTGATGGGTTCACCGTTTTTAATCGTCTCAATTACACTTTGCCAGGGTTGAATGGAACTCATAGGGTTATTGTGGTGCTGTTACGCTTACGGTGAGTGGGAAGGTTACGAACAATTCAGAGCTAGCGGTTTTGGTAAGGCGCTCTGTAGGCTGGGTAAAATAAGCTCTAGCCAAGATAACGTCAGAGCTGGGTTCGTTCTCATCTACGGCTAGCACGAGTGCTGCTCCATAGCAGATAGAGTTTGTGCCAAAAGCATCTTGTCCAAACAACTGCCCGACCGAAGAGCCACTAGATTGTCCAAAGAAGTTAGTAGACGTCGTGTATACGCCGCCTACTACAGACGAGACTATATTTGGATCTCTAATAGCCCGGACTCTCAAATAGTTTTTATTTATTAGTGCCTTATAGTATTCTTTAGGATCTGGAAAATTAGGAATAGCAGTAGCAGTTGTATATCCAGTTGGAATATGGCCAACCGTATTTGTGTACTCTAGATATAAGTACATTTTATGCGATTGCTCGGCAACGGCTTTGGCAATTCCTAAGGGGAGTTCTGCTGTGAATGTTGTGACCATTATTAATATCCGTAGGTGGAGTATTTTACTAGAGAAGTGGTTTTAACAAAAACCTGGTTTTCGTTTATAGTAAGAGCTGGAGTAATGACGCTATATGAGGCTTTGCAGTTAAAGCCAAAAGCAGTGCCTGCAAGTATAGGCTCCGCTATATTAATGTTGGTAAATATTAAAACTTTTATATCAACAGGCAATGTTTGCTTAAAAACTTTAAGTGCAGCAACCATAGGGCCCTGAATATTTGCCTTAATAATAATCATAGAACTAGCAATTGCCAGCTCTTTACCGTACTTGAAGGTCTTACGATCTCTGTATGGGGCTGGTATATCTTCAGTTACATAGACATTTTTATCGTGGATAATTTGTAGGTTACTGGTTAGCGAAGTACCCTGCGGAAGGACTTGTCCTACCTTAAGTGCATTTATTTTAGCTGTAGGGGCAGCATATCCTGCCTTATCAGTAACTACAACTGTAGTGGGTCCCTGTGCATAAACTAGCTCAACTTGTTCGTCGTTTTGCGTGACTGGGGAGTTAGAGCAAGACCCTAACATAGTCAGCATATCTAGGTAGTTAGGGCCGTATGATCCTAATCTCCAAAGATGCTTAAACGGTACAACGGAATACACCGCGTCTGACAGAGTTACACCTAAAGCATAACCTAATCTGCTCGTAGTAAAACCGGCCTCTTTTACAACATTTCTAGCATAAAAGACGGTTTCTTTTTCGTCTAATCTAAGCGGAGTCCTAAAGTACAGTTTATTACCATCAACTTTATAGTCTATATTTTCGGTAAGCACTTTTGTAGGATTCGCTATATCATCATATAGGAACGGAATAGACAACAGTTCTTTTGGTAAATCGTAAATTATAACATCGGTATTTAGCTGACCGTAGCTATAAATTATAGGATAAGGTCCGTATTTTTTATTAGGATCTCCATACTCAATTTTTGTTTGGTTGTAGTGGCTAAAAACAAACTTAGTCCAACTAGTAGTTTGTCCTGCAGGAATTTCTTGATTACCTACAGACTTAACGAGATCGCTAACATTTTGTTCTGACTGCTCGTGCGTTACAAGCTGCCCTTTAATAAGCTGACGCAGTAGAGCACCATTGCCAAACGGCCGGCTCCAGAATGAGCCTAATAAATTTAAAAGCTTTTTGGCGTATAGCTTTGTCATGAAGTGGCGCACTCCACGATGGAGATATCGATAAGCGCAGATTCAAGGAAGAATGCCAAGGTATTTTGTGTTAAGCCGCGCAGAGGCATATTAGGCGGCTTAAGAGCATCTGAAGAGTAAATAACGTCCTTCTCTAATTTTGGCCCTATTATTACACTATAAAGGTGTATTGGTAAATCAACTACATAACCTTCCGGTATATTTTGATAGGTAGCATGTATAAGGGCGCTAGCAGGAATAGATTTACCCATCTCAAAAGAATTAAACTTAGAGACCAGAGCTGCCTTAAGGGCATCAATATCTGGATTTTGTGCTCCCGCTGGTTTAATTAAACGTATTTGAAGACTGCACATTCCCGGAATAGGGGCATGTACTAACATATCGGCACTTAAACTTCTCTCTGCTGCAGAGTCTACATAATTTTGCACCTCAATAATGTTTGGCATTTTGAGGTACTCAATGTAAAAAAAGAAATAAGTATTGTTGTTTAAAAGAGCATTTGCTGGCCCAAGACTTGTCTGAGGATGAGGCAGAGTGCTAGATGTCTCCACATACTCATTAGGTAGCCACGAATTACTGCTATGTTCTATAAGAGCTAGAGCTGCAGGTGTTGCCGCTTCTTTAATTTGTGGATATGGAACTAGAAATTTAATTGTTGCTTTTTGATAGGCTGTAAAGGCAGCAGACTCTATATTTGGAACTAGATGTAGAGTATTGCCATCCAACGTTCTAATATCAGATACGAGTTCAAGTCCTGCCTGCTGAGTAAGATTAGACTTGATACTCTCGACTGAGTACATACCTGCGGCTTTAGAGGTCGGCAGTACAATCTCAAACAAAGCCTCCTGATTGCTCACATCATAAGAAATCATTTTAGCGGCAACCTTCTCCTGTATACGAGAGGGGTAAGCCGCAGTTTTTACAAACAGATCCACTCGGCCACCAATGTGAACGCCGTCTACTACATCTCTAATCATTTCTGGATCTAGGAAGCCAACTGCACCTACGTCTTTAACGCCAGAAAACTTAGCCTTAATTTTAGCCTTGATGTGATCCCTGCCTCCAAATACTTTACCCATAACGCCAGTTTTGGCTTTGGCGAGTAGAGCAACGTTGTCATCGGCATTTGCTCCACCTGTAAAGTCAGAGTCAGCTTTTGCAGACACTAACGTGGAAATAGTTGGAGTGATGCCTGTAACTGTTGTTGTCGCTCGAACGTTTCCAGAGGAGCCTGGATTTACAGCAATTAAATTAACAGTACTTGTAAATAGAGATCCGGATGCTTCTAAGATGCGTTGATTGGAGGCTCCGGTGTAATTAGCTTGAGATACAAAAATGTAAGATTCCGTTGGACGGAATACCAATCCCCCTAAAGTAAAACGCATATCTGGAGTAATTACAGTCGAAGTAGACGATGAAAAGAAAAGTCTAACTATTCCGCTGGCTGTAGACCCTTCTGCGCGACTTATGTTGAAGTTAGACAGTACTCGTTCTACTTGGTCTTCATCTACATTATTAGGATTTTTGCTAATTTCAAGCAAACTGCTAGAGATAAGAGCCAAATCAATCTGCTCTTGTATTCGCGTTTCAAGATGAGCATATAGTTTTATAACCAAGTCCCTAAGCACTGTGCCTGCAGATAGGTCAATAGTGGGATAGGATGCTTTTACAAATGCGATGATCTGCTCCTCTTCTTAGAAAACAGCATCAGGGGATTGATCAGCGAGAGAAGTTTCCATATTATACCGTTGAAATGGTGATAGGCATTAGGATTACAGAAGAGTCTTTGAACAAAAATCGAAGAGACATAATTGCTGAGTCTAAGGTAACCGTAAGGCCCTCCAGCTGAACATCAAGCAAGGCCTCATCCGATGTAGGCTCAGGCACAGAACTTTTAATGTAGTTTAAAATATCGTCTTTTTCTGCGTAAAATGCAAACGACAAAGCTAAAGCCGTGTGTATCTGTCCTCTAAATAAGTTAGATATAAACTTTGTCCCATATGTAGGCTCACTAGGCACAGACCCTTGCTCTGTCATCAGGAACTTAAAAAACTTTTGTGCAACTTTATACGGACCTGCGATCACAGATCCTGAGTCAGATATCGTAACGTTGACTGGACCCAAACTACCATAAGCGGGAGTTTCTAGTACGCAGATATCAGTAATCTTGCCTAGATATGACTGACTAATAGCCATTAACTCGACGCCTCCTCAACAGCTAAGAACTTCTCTACATTATCCTGCATATTAGCTAAAAGTCCAGACTTATTCGTCTGAATGTTTTTACGACGACCCGCTTCCTCTAGGATTTTATGAATTCTACTTGAGTAGCGAAATGCCATATCCCTGTGCGCAGTCGCTATTAAATCATGTTGCATCTGCTGCTTCATAGCATCAAATGTTCGAAACTTTTTATTAACCGTTGATATGAATTCTTGCGCAAGTTCTTTTCTATCGAAATGAGTTGCCAACTCTTCAAAGTTGTTATTAAACTCTTTAGGTTCCCATAGAAGTCTAAATGCGCCAGACCCAAGCACTCCGCCGCCATTGGCTGAATTCTTAGTCGCCTCTTTCAAAGAGTCAAATACTTTTTGAGCTACTGAATTCATTAGTCTCTCTTATTGAGTCGAGCATATTCATCTAATCGTGCCGCAATTGTTGTCGTAAGTTGGCTAACTCTGCCTGGGCTGATTTTTAAACTCTTAGCAATGTCGTTATTACTCATTATCTTTTTACCGTTATATCCTAGCTTGTGCTCTAAGATGACTTGTTCCTGCGGTGTGAAGGAACTGTACATAGTATCCAGAACGTCTTTCTGAAATCCTGGGTTCTGGGCTATCGTAATCTCCTGGGAGGTTACGGGATTATCACCGGTAAAGGCAGCGGAGCTTTCACTAAATACTCGCTTGTCCATACTGCGCACTTTATTGAGCTGACGTATAGACATACCAGTCAAGTCAGATACTTCACCATCGCTAGGAACTCTACCCTTATTCTCATAAAAATCTGCTTCAAATTTTTTAAGAGCACTTATCTGTTGATAAGCTCGTTCTGGAACTGGTGAGGGAGCTAGCTCTCTAGAATAACGACTTAAAGGCTGTAACTGAGTATAAACCCAACTGCGCAAAGAAGATCCAGAGTTTGGGCTATATTTTTTTATGGCTTTTGTAGCTAACAATTTTGCTCGAGTCTTTACTGCTGGTCCTGCATTTAGTCCCGAGTAAGCATAAACAGCTTTATCAATGTCTGGATTCAGCTGATCCAACATTATCTGTAGCTGACTACTGTCTTTGGTTTTTACCCAGACACCATATATATCATCCAAAGATTGTTTTTTAATTAATACAGGATCCATATCGCTATTTTACACCTTTTTGAGCGGAGAGTCAGTATTACTTGGTTTGTTTTGAAATAAAGCTGCCTCTTCTTCGCTATCATCAGATATTCCAAACATATCTATATCTTGTTTTTCCATTAAATGCCGCAATCTATACGATGTCATTATCTTGCTGCTAGAAGCAGAAAGCGTATAGGTCACTGATTCAACTATGCCGCGCTTTACCCAGTCTTTAGCTAAACCAGATACGTTAGTGCCAGACGAAGAACCGGTAGATTTATATATCTTAACGCAGTCTCCCGGAGCAACGTCTAGTCGAAAACCACAAAGTACGTCTTGAGTTTTAGTAGCAAATACCTTGGAAAAGTAATAAGACTTTGCAATTTCGTCTGTAAACCCTTTGGGTATAGAGTATTGCGTATTATTAACTTTTGGTGCTGTAGGGCTAGTTACAGGGACGATTCCAACTTTAGATCTAAACGTATTGTTATTAGTTTGACTTGTATGAATGCCGCTTAGGAAGGGAGGCGTAGGAAACACAATAAACGGGCCGCCATCTATGCCCTTCAGAGGAGCTATGTACTGACCTATGAAGTTACCTTCGATAATGCTTTTATCTATGTTTACGAGAGATACCGGAATACCGCCCCCGTACATAATTGCACCTATTGGCAGTAATGCCGGGTTGGCAGAACCTCCACCAAAGTCGCACTCAGAATCAGGTATTTCAACATCTACTGGCCCTAGTGGGTTGTAGGACATGACCAAGCATTCATCTACTCTGGGGGCAATTACGGCACCAAATTCAGAGGTCAGAGTTACCAGCTTCTCAAAAATCGTACTGCCCCCTGTGCCAGTAAAGATGACAGTGCCAACTACTTCATTAATGGCATGGGTAACTAAGGTAGATTGTGCTAAAGCAGCTGATGCCTTTGAGTTTAGTTTTAGTTTGCCTTTAGAAGTAAATTTATTTAAAGCAGTAATTGCTGCTGTATTATTAGAGGGTGTGCTGCTATCCCTAAATCGACGCAGAGGCTGACTGGCTTTATAGCTAACGGCAGGTTTAATGATGTCTTCAAACCAATCGCTAGTTACGTATTGAATGTCGGTAACTACAGAGCCCTCACCAATATAGGTGGGCTGAGCGTGTTCTCTAGTAGGCAAAGAAGAATCTTGTATAGTAAACCAGGAGTCTGGGGCATTCTTGTCAAAGTCTCCACAGGCAAACGATGACAAATCAAGATCGTACATCCAGTGTACAAGCACAACAGTTGTAGCCACTCCGGTCGTGCTGAAGTCTGCTGAACTTGAAAGTACGTATCCGTCAAAAAGTACCGTATCTACAGTTGCAGTAGGAGTTGCTTTTGATCCGGTAGGATGTGGCTTACCCGCACCTTTTACTTTTAATTGAGCAGGCTTTCTACCTGTAAGATCTTCCGGACTTAATAGCTGTGAGTTCCCTGCGATAACTTCCACACCAGAAGGCACCACAACCCGAGCGATAGGAATCTGATTAAGTACAAACTCAACTATCGCATCTACAACAGGTACAGTCTTACCATTGACAACTAGGTCAACAGATATTTTATATACGGCGTGCGCCGGATCAATTGCATTACTAACCATTAGAAGTCATTCACTGCAAGGATGAAAGCAGCAATTGCGTCCTCGACTGCCACCCCTTGAGCAATCGCATCTGCATACTCAGAATTGTTATACGTAAGCATTCTAACTAAATCAGATTTAGTTTTTATAGCGTTATAGATCGGCATGCAATCTCCGGAGTATGGAGCTCTGACATAACCAACCAATGAAACAGCAATCCCGTTACTCGCAGAACAGTTAAAGCTTATTGAATATCCAGAAGTTCCTATCGCTTTATTGTTCATGGTTGAACTGAATTGAGCCTGTAGGCTACCGTTAACACTAAATTTCAAGCTTGGGTATATCCCGTCTACCGACACTCTCCAGAAATTTCTATGCGGATCAGGCTCGCCTGTCTTTAAAAGATTATAGGTAAGGGTAGGTGTAATGAATTCAACAGTAAGTCTATCTGGTTCGTCGAAAATAGGCGCAGCGTTGTCCAGCTGCTCTAAATACGATCGCCAGTTCACTCTACCAGCAAATCGACTAGATCTAAGAATCTGCGCTAGGTGTCGCACTCTACGAGCTACAAACTCAGGATCATCAGAGTCAAGACCGAGAACTTGCGCCGCTTGAACTATTTCTGGAGTAAGGGCTTTTGTAGAGTTATTTGAAATAGGGGGAACGCCAGGCACAAACGGTAAATCAAAACGCCCTGCCAGCATTCTTGCAAAGGGGGCGTCTACAGGAATAGGATTTGTGCTTGAGAAAAATAGCATACTATTTCTTAGGGATAATCGACATTGTAATGCTGAATCTAGCAAAACCGAATTCAGCCGCTCCGCTACCGATTTCCAAAGTCATGCCTTCAATAAAACCTTTTAGAGTCACCGGCGGCAGGTTAAGGGTAACGGGAGCCGTAGCAGCATTAAAGTTTGAGGCTTTATTACTGTTGTAAAAGTTGATGATCTTCTCGGCTGCGGTGTAATCTCTAGCGCCTCCACCGCATACAGATGCAGGCAGAGCTAGTCCGCTTACAATTGCTTTGGACATCTCGTTTCCAAGGGGGTAGATGTACAGAGCCTCGCCCAGAGTGCTAAAGTATGCAATTCGCGTTTGCTGACTTACGCCTATAGACGATATAAGAACATTAACATCTCCGCCTACTAAAGCAGAATTTCCAGTAAGATCAATACTAGCCATTTGGCCGGGGGTTGCGCTTTCGATTCTTACAACTGCGCCTTTAGAACGTGGGAATAGATCAGGCATTATGCTGCAACCTTTTCATTAAGGCTCTTAAGGGCTTCCGCACTCACACCTAGTTTGTCTGCCATGAGTTTGCTCACAGCAAGCAGATCTGTTAAAGTTTTAGCGCTTGAGACCATTGCTTTTTGAGAATCATCGGTTTGCTTCTGCTGCTCGGTCTTCTTTTCTCTTGCGGCTTTGTCTTGCTCAATGATGTCTTTCTCGACTTTAGCTTTTAGCTCTTCTATCTTTTTAGTTTTTTCTATCGGGTCTTGCTCCAAAAGAATATTCTGGTACGCAGCCATATCATCCTTGCGGCGTTGTAGAATTTTCATGCGAGCCTTATCGCCAGATTGAGTGGCTTGCTTAAGCTCTGTTTCTATATTTCCTAGTTCCTTTGTTACAGCATCCTTCATGCCCGGAGTGGTAATACTTGATGACGCCTGTATAAGTTCTACAAAGGTATATCCGTCCGCATCTACGGCAGCTGCAGCATCTGCGTCATTTAGACCCCCCCTCTTCTTTTCCTTAATCTTAGCTTCTCTAATCTGGCTTAGCCCTTTTTTAAGATCGTCTTGCATTCCCGCCGTGGGCTTAAAGGCCTCATTCAAGGCGCGCTGGTTCTCGGTAATAGCGGTGGCTGTAATTTCCATTGTCGTCATGCCGCCATGCAAGGCTCGCTCCGCTTCTTCTGCTTGCCGAATAGCTGCGGTTCGCATCGTACCCTTGTCAGAGGCCAACCCGAATCTACCCATTCTCTCCCCGAGATTAGACATGATGGCGTTTTTCTGATCGGCGGTTATGGCGGCAGACTGAGTCAAGGTATCCAACAAGGCTATTCGCTCTGCCTGACTGCCCATCTTGTTGAAGGCTGCCGTAAATTGCGTGAAGTCCATGTTTGCAATCTGTTCGGGCGTCATTCTAAAGGCATCCTGCAGTTCCGCCCCGGCTGTAGTAGTCATGTTTTTGACCATTCTTTCGGCGTCAAAACCTTGCTCTTGGAATGCTCGCTTTACCGCTCCGGTGACACTAACTTTCTCATTCTGTGCATAGAACTTGTTGATGTCATTCATGGCAAGTGCCATGCCTGAGGCTACCGCCTCCCTGCCGGTGAATGCCGCAAGATTAATTCCCTGCTTACTTGCCAGCAGCTGGTTTACGGCACCAGGATCAATATCCTTACCTGCTCTAAAGTCGTTTAAGAAACCTTGAGCTTCTTGCTCCGAAACCACGCCGGCGTTTATTGCAAGCTGCAGAGATGCAAATGCTTGTACAGAGGGATTCTCCATGCCCTTTGCGGCTACGTCTCTGGATAAAGCCAAAGCCTGATCCATTGTCATTGGCGTACCCATGGTTCGGGACAACGCCACTCGGGACATAGCTGCCGTGCCCATAGCTATGCCTGCTCCACCACCTATGCCTAGATCTTGAGCTAGCTGACTAGCAGTCTGCAGCACAGCCATAGAGCCTCGGGCATCTTGTCCAGCAAATCTGCCTATTTGAACAGCCTGCTCTACTTGCTGCATCATGGTGGCGCCGGCTTTTCTTTGAGCGTCTGCTCGCAAGAACTCTTCGGTGCGCTGATCCATCGGACCTACGAAATTTGTGCGCATTTGCTGGAATTCCCGTCCAGCGGCATTTGCAAGTTCTTCTCCGAATCTTCCACCATACATACTCTGCATAGACTGGATGATTTCGTTTACCTGCAGGCCCATACGTTTGCCTGCTTGAACTACGGAGCTAAATCCCTCAAGCTGTTGTGCGATCTTCTCTTCCAATCTCTGCACATCTTCTGGCTTTATGGCGCCAAACATGTCAACACCGCCAGAGCTAAGTAGTCCTGAACGGGTAAGTTCTTGCATAAGTTGACCGGCTTTAGATGCGCCAAGTCGGCGTGTGCCTTCAAATGCCCCGCTCTGATCTTCTAGTCTAGAGGTAAGTCCGGCACCTATTCTGTCTGCGGCAACTACTCGTTTACCGTCTTGTTCAAATGTAGCTGTGCCCAACGCACCCATCATAGATAGCGATTGCACGGCTGCCGAGGTAAACAGCATTGGATTCTTATCCAAGCCTGTGATCCCGAGCAGTATGTCACCCAGACTATTGAAGGCACCAGCTTCGGCGCCGCCAATAGTCCCAGGAGGCAGCATGGACGATATGTTCATAGCAAGATTGCCGAGATTTGCCGCATTAGTGGCAGTATCGATAATCTTTTTAGCTCTTCTGGCTAGAGCTGGATCTTGCTGAATCAATGCTTCTGCAGCCTTCGCAGAGGCTTCAGTGTTTTGCTTTGCAAGATCAATCAAAGGCTGCAGGGATTTATCTTGTATGTCTTGCCCTGTCGCAGCTGCAAACATTTCAAAGACGCCGCTAAAACGAGATTGCGATTCCGTTAAGGCTTGTATATTTGCTAGCTGAGTGCCCAGCTCATACCCCTTACCCTGCTGCTCAAATCTCCGCAGCTGCACGCCAAAGTTTGCATTTGTATCTTTGAGGTACTCTCGAGTCTGCGCTAATTGCTCATTGTAAAGATCTATAGCCGCTTGGCTGGAGAAGCTGGCAGGCAGCGTTATGGCACCAGGTATAGACTTGCCTAAGCGACCCTGCAATTGCGAATACATGAATGCGCCAGGATCGCCGCCGCCTACTGGCATCGAACTCATCATGGCAGAGATAGAACTGGAGATCGGACCTAGCATACCCCTGAGCGCAGGGGACACGGCCAACTGCCCTGCCATCTGCGTCATAGCTCCGGCCTCTGGCCCCATTAGCCCACCAATAATATTTGAAAACTGGCCAAACATCGTCGGACTGGTAAATGGCTGAGGCCCTAAATACGTAGTATTAGCCAGCGGAACACTGCTGCCCGCCATCTGCATATTTGCCTGCAACTGCCCGGCAATTTGAGCCATAAGGGCTCTATTTTGCATTTGATACGCAGCAAGTGGATTAGAGAATGGGTCGTTTGGGTTAGGCACGGCTATTCATCTATTTTACCAAAAAGCTTCTTCCATTCTTCATAAAGTTCCTGGGTGCTCTGCTGCTGTTTGCGAGTAGTTGGATTTATCGCAAAATCCAATTTATCCAAATATTCATTAGTAGCGTTATTAAGGGGGTCCAGTGGGTTTTCATAAATACCTGCAGCAATAATTGCTCTACGATTATCCAACACAGTCTGTGCAAGTTCTCGTTGCCTTAGGTAAGAACGAAAGCACAAAATAAGATTTTCTCTAGCTATCCCTAATATATCTGTTGACGGGGGGTGGCTATAAAAGGACTTTTGATAAGCGTCCAGGATTAGGAGGGACCATCGGCCCCATTTAGAAAAAAATCGGGGTCTGAGGTCTCCTTGGTCATTTGTAGAACTTCAGCGTCAAAGAGTTGGTATTTTTCAAACAAAACGTTGTATAGCGCTGTGCTAATTTCTGCAAACTTATCTACGGCTGCCCAAAGGACTTTCTGTCCTGGAGACCCGTACACAGAGACCTCCTTCTTTTGCATATTGCCAGCAGAGTCCTTTACGTAGAAAGAATCTTTTTTAGATGCGTCAGGATACGTGTCCGCTACACTGGGAAAGCTCTTTAGCGAAATACCTTCGTCATTATGGAATTCCAGATCGCATAGAGCTGATGCCAAGCAGAATCTCATGTGAGCTCCAGCCAGAGCCATCATTGAAGAGTAAGGAACTCTACCGCTCTGAATCACGATGGCCTCTGAGACTGCATCAAGTTCGGAAGTAGACAGCGTTTTAAACGTAATCTTAATCTTGCCCCCAAAAACAACAAAAGTTTTTTTGTATGATTTATTTGCAACTACAGCCTTCAAGAATTTTATTTTCTCCTGCTGAGGGATAGCTAAATCTGGCTCTGGTAGTGGGGCAGGCTGTTGAATACTATCGGCGATCTTACTTAGATTATCGTTAATGTCTGCAATTTTCTTCTGTGCTTCCTCAGTAGATGCTCGCATATCAGGAGGAAGGTCGTCTTCAGCTGCAGGCTGTAGATTTTCCAGGGGAACATCAACTTCCACCGGATTGCCAGCCTCGTCCGTCTTATACAGCTTACCTGGCTTTAAGGTCTTAAAATCCATAATTACTCCTTGGTTCTAATCTTGTTTTCCGAGATGATTGTGTAGTTGCCCTCAAAGCTTTGGGCTTCGCTACTCAACGTAATAGGTTTATCGAAACCGTCTTTCTTGAATCTTAGCTTATCGTCTACAAATCTCGAATTAGGGTTGAATTTACCAAACTTTTGTAGCAAGGCAGTAGTGCCTGGCCAGAAGAAACTTTTGTCTTCTCCTATTCCCTTAGATGCCGCTCCTGCGGGTTTGCTGGAGTCTACCCCCTTAAAGATCATGGGAACGCCTACGCCCTGAGCTCTGTAGGTCTGCTGCCAATCACTTTCAAACATTACAAATTCCGTATTGTCGGGAACGCCTCTCAGCTTAGAGCTTGGGTAGCAGAACGTAAGATTCTTAAGGGAGCTGGTAACCTTACCAAAGACAGATCTATCTACGAAATCCTGCTGCTCTTGCTGAGCGCTTATGTATTCTTTAGTGTTCTTAGCTCTCTCAGAGAGAGCTGTCTGAATGTCCTTTACGGACTTCTTAAACTCGGTGTCAATTAGTGAGCCTATTTGAGGGTTGACCGCCGAATAAGAAGACGACCGCACGGAGCCAGAGAAAAATCCGGCGCCTTGAACTAAAAACCCCATGTCTTTATCTTTACCTGATGCAAATAAAGAATTACCCTGGAGGAAGAACCCTCCTGCGGTCTGCACTTCCAGCCCAGAATCATTAATCAGCATGTTTGTACCGGCATCTAGATTGTCTACATTTGTAACAAATAAAACTTGATTTGCCAGGGATATGCTTCTAGAGCCCTTAGTAGTTATATCGCCTTTGCCTGAGTCAAAGTATATGCTGCAATTCTGCGTTTGATTGCCAGCATAAATCTCAGAGGCCACGCTACTAATTGAAGACTTAGGCGCTTTGAACCAGATACCTCGATGGCTATTAGCATTATTGGTGGGGTCTTTAAAAAGCTGTTCGTCTTCTTGCAGCAGATTCAAGGCCTCGGCCTTTGACTCTAATAAGATGCCTCCTGCTCCGTCATTACCTGCTAAAACTGTCACATTACGATCAGCCTTGAGGCGTAAGTCGCCAATATTGGCGCTTAGTTCCACATCAGTACCGGCTGTAAAAGATACACTATCTCCAGCAAAGCTAACAACATTCTTACCTGCGCGCAGGATTATATCGCCTGGGCAAGACAGATCAATAGAGCCAGCTCGCATACTAATGGTGGAACCATAGCCGTCTTGCAGGTGAATTGAACCGTCCTCGTGCATCATAATCATTGCACGAGAAGCGAAGTATTTAACCTCTTCCCTAGCGTTAATTTGCAGCTTGCCTACTTGTGGCAATTTAGCAAACATTCTTTCAGAACTTACTCCATTAGAAGCCGAGACTAAACCCCCAGAATCAACGACAGATCTAAATCCTGCCAGATCAATTTCGTCTATTTCTTTAAATGTCCAGTCATTAGTTCGCTCCTTGAAGTTCAAGGTCGCTCTATGGTTCTTAAATGAAGCTAAGTCTGAGCTAGCTGCGCTGTATAGCAACGCCGCGTGGTCTACGTTTTCTTCAACCCCTGTAATCGTTACATCAACTACGTTGGGTTCATTCTCACTTCTAGCCTGCTCTACGGTCTCCTGTTTGTCTCCTCGGCTATCGTCTGGGCGATAGCGCTCTCGCGGCATGGGAATGAGGCAGTCTTTAATAAAAGCAATAGATTTGGCGGATACCACCGTGTAGGCGCCTGAAGAATCTACATGCTCTCGGAACACAGCAGACTCATCCTGGGCATCGCTTTCCGTTGCCTTGCGCACAGACTCTAGCTTAGGCACAGTAACAAAGTTAAGTTTGATATTGCCTAAGTAGCCTTCGAACTCAGAGTAGCGCCACCAACCAATCTGACTTGGATCCTGGGGCTTGTAGGTGCCCGTTATAACCTCTGGTTCTGGGTAGGTGGATCTATCGATTGCTTCAGCCTTAGGGGCTTCTCCGTACTGCTCCGTGCCTCCTAAGGACTCTATTACATATGGGTTGATTCTACGAACTTCTGTGTAGTCGCCTACATCTGCAAACTTTGTTGTTTCCGAACCGGCAGTGTTGTGCTCATAATTAAAAGCATTAATCTTAACAAGCGAATCAATGTAATGGCACTCTATTGAGCAATCCAAACCCGAGATAAGAGAAGCATGCAAGGCACCTACGAAAAGACCGCAACCAAATGAGTTTAATACGGTTGTATCGCCTGGATAAGCATCTATGGGTTTGCCTGCATTAAAGTTGTTAAATACGCAGTTAAGAGGACCGTTGTCGGAGATGTTGTCTTTGAAGCTGCCTGCTGGAGAACTAACTGTGAGTTCAGGACTGCCTAGCGAAGTACTTTCACCTAAATACGTAGCTATACCTCCTAGGATAATCGCCTGGTTCACACCCAGCGCCGGAGTAGTCATAGCCAGTACACGACTACCTACGCCATATAAAGCACTTGTCCTTGTACTAAAGGATTGAATTCCCCCCGTTGGCTCAAGCGGCACACCTATCATGTCGGGCAGGGTAGCTACCCTTAATTTATATGATTGTAATTGTTGATTAACCTCTATGACTGTTGCTATAAACGTATAGTCGTTTAATAGAGACTTGGTAAAAGTCTCAGAACTACGCATAGGCCAGTCGTATTTAGTCGATGTTAACGCAGAGCCCGCAGCCGCAGAAACTTTAGTAGAATTAGTGGTAACTGGGGTGCTCATAAAAGTAACTTGGCTCCGTTTCCGGAGCCAAGTATACTGCGTATCTTAAGATTTACAAACTCTATATTTGGGAATTCTAGGGCGTTATGGTAATAGTAATGTCGCAAAAATCAGTTGAACATTCTCGCCAATGACCGCCTCCTCGATGCGCATGGTGAGTCCGAACTGGACAATAACTGGCTCTCTAATAGTAATCGTACCTGTTCCGAAGTTGGTAGACTCAGCCGTGGAGCCGCCCGCGGGAGTAGTCGGGGTACAACCAGCAATACCGGACAGCTCAATAGTTTTACCTTTGACCTGACAGACATCACCATATGCATTGTAAAAGCTTGTTACAAGGCCCTTTTCGCCGACAACCTTACCAAGAGCCATGGTGCCTGAGGTTCGACCTGCAACATAATATACGTCGTCCGCTTTAGCCAGATCATATACAAAGCTTACTTGCTGCGTATACTGTATCTGTATATTCTGGACAAGTAAGCCCGATGAAGCATCTAAGCCGGTAGCGCCTGTAAAGGTCAGCTTGGCTTTATCTACGCTAAAACCGCCTACAACGTTTCTAGCTGTTTTATTGAAAATATCGGTTGATGGCATCTAGAATTCCTTTAGATAACTAGGGTGATGTCAATAACGTTCATGGGCAGAGGTATGCTAATTTGAACTTTGACGAGGAGCGTATCCTGAGCGGTTGCAGGAACTGTAATGGACACTATCTTGTAAGTATTAAGCTGAGGACCGACTGTAACTGCACCATTAGTGGCAGCCAAGGTACCCAGCGTTTGAGTAACAGTGGCGCTAACAAGGGCCTTGGTATCTTCCGTGATGTTTACACGGCCTACAAGATTACGTAGGGCGTCAGCAAGCGTGAAGGACACTGAGTCTACGTTGCAGGTTACAGACTGTTCCTTGCGGTACAGATTAAGGGTCGAGGTGCTGAGTTGACGCTCAACATAAATCTTGCCTTCGTCTGTATTACGAACAGCCCATACGCCACCATCGCGCAGGACGTCAAGATCCGACTCGACGAATAGGGGAGACGTAATATTAATTCCGTCAAAGCCAAGGAGTTCGACGTTTGAGAGCGGCTGCTGAGGACGAGAGCCGGAACGAAGACCTGCAAAGGCGCAGGCAATGTACCAGTTCTTGACTGGAGTGCCGTCTACACGTAAACCATTAACACCGCGGTCAGATACAATTGCGAACACACGCTCAGAGCTAAAGCCACCAGCGACCTGAACATACTTGGCTGCAGCTGCAGCTGAGGTGAGGTCACGGAAGATTTCAATCTTGAAGTTAGCGAGCCCGGGATCGGTTGCAGAACTAATTACAAGAGTATCGTTATCGACAACTGCAAGAACCTTGTACTCAACATAGGTAGTTCGACCAAATGTGTCGATACTAAACTTGGTGCGAACGTAGTCACCAATCTGAACGGTTTCAGTAAATTTGGGGTTCGACAGGCCGCCACTTTCGCTAACAGCATTTACATACCACTTACCAGCAACTGCTGGGCTGAAGGCAGCGCTATTGCCATAGATGTTAGCGCCTGCGGAATCCTTGTCCTGAATCTTATTGTGGATTTCAACTTCAGGGGCGATCCATAGAACGCGGAAGCGGCCAGTTGCCGGGGCTGATTCGTCCTGTACGTGACCTACGAAGGCATTCCAGATCTCAGACGAAGTCGTGAGCGGAACGAGGCCGTAGCAGTTTCTGTTGCCCTTTGCGAGAGCTAGAGCGTCTGCAAAGCCACGATTACCACTGAGCGTCTGCGATACAGTCGGAATAAAGTGCACGGTTGCACCGTTGGCATTCGACCAAGCCTTATATACACCGTAGGCAAGGAAATTATCAGGATGAATCGTACCTAACTGAGTCGTAATGTCAGCAAGAGTGTTAACTGAGCCAACCTCATTAGCAATGGCCTGGAATGCACGGTACTGTAGGTAGAACTTACCGGCAGTAATGTAAGCGTCCGTCTGGCTGTTGTTTATAGCAGAATCTCTGGTAACGAGGATATTCTCAACCAGGAGACTGCGCGAATCAGAGTCGGAGGCGTTCTGCAGACTCCAGTTTGGAGTGACGGCGTTTGGCTGATAACGACCGAGCTCTAAAA
>Ga0194124_10000648_pt1 | contig 51478 bp, 46 predicted proteins | sample TA2KigCas0mmetaG_FD_148605 | JGI IMG/M metagenome (GOLD analysis project Ga0194124, IMG submission 148605) | Freshwater microbial communities from Lake Tanganyika, Tanzania - TA2015031 Kigoma Deep Cast 0m | ecosystem: Environmental > Aquatic > Freshwater > Lake | place: Tanzania: Lake...
CCCATTATGAATCTGTATTCACAAGGTTTTATCAAGGTTACATTCTACCAACCAAATTTAATGTAGATAAACGAAAAGCACATTTATCCAATTTAATTTTCTCCGGGCAATTAAGTAAAGCTGAAGCACTTGTAGACCTTGAAAATGAAATATATCCAAATGAACTATTCAAAAAAGATCTTGATTTTGTTCTGAAAAAATTGAATTTTACCACTGCGTCATTTGAAGCATATATAAACGAGCCCTCAGTGTCTCATCAAGAATTCAGTTCGAGTTTGAGAATTCCTGATGAGTTGAAATTATTTTATAGTGTATACAAATAAAAAGTCCGGTTTGGGTAAAAAAGCAATAGTCGTTTCTCCTCAATCATGGGGAAAAATGTTTATTTCAAAACATCATTATGCTGTAGAGCTTTCTAAATTAGGCTATGAAGTTTTTTTTGTGAATCCACCCAATGAAAATAAACTTGGAGGCTTACCTCAAATAAAAATAGAAGCAACAGAGTATAAAAATTTAGTAACTGTAAATCATACTTTGTTTTTCAGCAACTACCTCAAGTTTCATTTGCCGTTTCTTCACCATATTCTCATTTTTATTCAGCGTTGGCTGCTTTTAAAAAAGATTGGAAAGCCAGATCTAATTTTGAGTTTCGACTTAACAAATAACTTTCCTCTAAAGGGCTTAGAGTGTAAAAAGATATTCTTTGCTGCCGATGAACCACGTGCTGAACAGAACTTTGTTTCTGCGCGAAATGCAGACCTCATCGTTAGTGTATCTCAACATATTTTGGATCTTTATGAAAAATACTATCCGAAGACTAAAAAATTATTAATCAATCATGGTTTGTCAGAAGAGTTTTTAAATATTCCTAAAGACCTTCCCAAAAAATATGACGGCATCAATATTGGTTTGTCCGGTAATTTTCTATTCAATGATATTGACTATCCTATTTTGCTTCAAATCGTTGAAGAATATCCAGAGGTTAAATTTCATTTTTATGGAAATCACTCCACGGAAAGTAATATCGGGGCCGATTCAAGTCAAAGAAATATTGAATATCTCACGCAAATAATAAGAAATTCCAATTGTATTTTTCATGGTATCCTGGGAAAAAGAGAATTGGCTTTAGAGCTTAATCAAATGGATGGCTTTTTGATATGTTACGATCCGCAAAAAGGACAGAGTAGTGGCTCGAATAGTCATAAAATATTGGAGTTTTTGTCAACTGGAAAAGTTATCTTTTCCTCAAATTTTTCATTTTATGAGGGGACTGATTTGTTTGTAATAAATAGTTCAAATGAAGATAATTCAGTACTTGTTAAATTCTTACATGAAAAGATTTCTGACATTGATGAACTAAATAATGAACATATTCGAGAAGCACGCAGGTTATTTTCCTTGGAAAATTCTTACGATCAGAATCTCGTAAAAATAATTAGTTAGGTCAAAAATTTTGCTCTTCTTCCTCTCGCATCCAATTCAATATGTAAGTCCCTTACTCAGGGAACTTTCCCTTCAGACAACACTTAAAGTTTATTATTACGGTGGGCAATCTGCCGTGAACGATGACAAAGGATTTGGTCAAAAGGTTTCTTGGGATATTCCTTTACTTGATGGTTATAATTATGTATTCTTAAAGAACGCCTCTCGTTCTAAGGGTATGAACACAAGATTTTTTGATGCCATCAATTGGTCTATATTTAAGGTGCTTAGACAGAGTAATGATAAAGTTGTCATTGTTAATGGTTGGGCATATTTGAGTGATTGGTTTGTCTTTTTAGGGGCCAAAATTTACGGTAAAAAAGTTTGGATGCGCGCAGAAATGCCTTGGAATCAAGAAGAGTTAAAACCAAAAACAGTAAAAAAGAGCCTAAAATTCTTCTTATTCAAATATGTCGTTTTTAAATACTTTATAGATAAGTACTTATATATAGGCTCTCAGAATAAAAAGTATTACCTCATGCATGGGGTAAAGGAGTCCAGACTTATTTTTGCTCCGTATGCAGTAGACAACCATCGTTTTCAAAGTATAAAAGTTGATGGCTCGAGTGCTCGTCAAAAATGGGAAATAAATGAGAAGCAAGCAATCATTTTATATTCCGGTAAATTAATCGAGAAAAAAAGACCTATAGACATACTGAAAGCATTTCATCAACTCAATGATGCAAACACGACCCTATTTTATATGGGTGATGGGCCACTTCGCAATGAATTAGAAGGGTATATATGTCTGCACCAAGTCAAAAATGTTGTCATATCTGGATTTATAAATCAATCAGAAATTGGAACAATTTACTCAATGGCCGACTTATTTGTGATGTGTTCAGGAATTGGAGAAACATGGGGTCTATCAGTAAATGAAGCAATGAATTTTGGCTTACCAGTAATTGTATCATCGACCTGTGGATCATCTTTTGATATAGTAGAAAATAATGAGAATGGTTACGTATTCGAAGAAGGTGACATCGCTGCACTAACTGATAGCATACGATTAATTGTTAACGACGAGCTTCGCAGAGAAAAAATGGGTCGTAAATCAATAGAAAAAATCAGTCAATATACACATCAGGTTACTTGTCAGAATATCAAAAGAGCGCTAAATTTCTAATGAAGGTATTGATTATCGGATCTGATTACAATTGGTCTATTGAGCGAATATATAAAAGAGAACTCAATAAATTAGGTCATGAAATAATTCATGTGCCAGTTCAAAATTGGCATTACGACTTTTATTATAAAAGCACATTGCATAAAGTTTTGGTTAGACTTGGAATCAGCAAACTAGAAAATAGGATTCAAAAGCGTTTAATCCATGAACTTGAAGGCCAATTTTTTGATTTGATTTGGGTGTTCAAAGGAATGGAGCTTACCCCTCACACACTTAAAACTTTAAAAAATCAAACTACCCGACTAATAAACTTTAACCCAGACAACCCATTTATTTTTTCAGGTAAAGGAAGCGGCAATAAGAATATAACCCGAAGCATTCATCTTTATGACGAGCATTTTACTTATGACCATGAAGTTAAGTCTAGGATTGAATCGGAATTTGGTATCAAGTGCACTTTGGTTCCATTTGGTTTTGATAATGAGGTAATTTCGACTGAAGAGCTCAATGAGGTAGGAGAAATTAAAGCGGTATGTTTTGTAGGTAATCCTGACGCTTACCGAACTAAAATACTTCAAGATATTCTTAATCAGGGACTGCCATTACATGTTTACGGCCATGATTGGCAACAGTACCTTTCACACCCAAATTTAACCATTCATGGTGCAGTTTATGAAAAGGAATATTACAAGACACTCAGAAAATACCGCGTACAATTGAATATCATGCGTGTGCACAATTTAGTTAGTCATAACATGCGCAGTATTGAGGTGCCAGGTTGTGGTGGAATCATGTTGGCACCACGTACCAAGGATCATGAAGCATTTTTTGAAGAAGGTAAAGAGGCCTTTTTTTTTGTAGATGTGAAGGAGTTGGTTGTGCAAGCTCAAAAGCTTTTAGAATTGGATGATATTAATGCTAACTCGCTAAGAATGAAAGCATCTTCAAGGGTAGAAAAAAATTATTTGTACATTACACTGACACAAACCTTTTTAGGTTGATGACTAAAAAACTCAGCATTCTTCATTATAACATTCTGGAAAAATACCCACCAGCAATGAATTTTATTTCAGATATGCTCTCTCAAAAACCTGACTACAGAATTTCAGTTTTTACCAGTGTTAATACATCTCCATACGCAGATCAAAAATATGAAGATGTAAGAATTTGGCGCTTTGGGTCAGTATCAGAAAATGCTATCCTCCGCTATGCGTCATATCTTAATTATAATTTTTTTACTTCCATATTTTTGCTTTTTACTAGACCAGATGTGTTGGTCGTTTATGAATCACTGTCCATATTTCCAGCGTATATTTACTCAATAGTGTTCAAGAAAAAGATGATTCATGTACACTTTCATGAATACATTAGTATTTCAGAAAAAGAACAAACGTCTCGATACATGAAATTTTTATTCAAGTGTGAGAAAAAACTACTGAACAAAATTACATGTAGTCATACAAATGAAGATCGAAAAAGATTATTTTTAAAAGATAGTCCATTTTTAAAAGAAGAAAACGTAGAAGTATATCCCAACTTGCCTCCTAAATCATGGTGGCAAGATTACGGACAACATAAAAAACAGTGGCAAGGTGGGAAAATTAGATTAGTTTATGTTGGTGTACTTGATGCCGAAACCATGTTTCTTGAGGAAGTTTTGAAATGGGTAAGAGAGAATTCAGAAGTATTAGAATTAACAATTTTTAGCCAAAGCATTAGTGATAATTCACTTGTGCTACTGCAAAAAATTAAATCAGATTCGATTATTTTAAAACAGGCACTAAACTACTACGAGTTGCCATCTGAATTAGTAAAATACGATATTGGTCTTGTGCTATACAAAGGTCACATACCTAATTATGTGTACAATGTACCTAATAAAGTATTCGAATATTTATATTGTGGATTAAAAGTAATAGGAGATAAATGCTTGAAAAGCACCTCCGAATTGGACTACTCTGAAATATTTTTAACAGATTTAAGCATAGAACTATCTGTTAAGATCACTTCAAATTTAATCGGCACACCGTCAAAGTTGGATATTATTGATTTTGATAAACTAAATCAAAAGTTTGCATGAAAAAATTCTTTCTTTGGATTTTTATTATTCTTACATGCAGTATACTAAGTGCTGATGCATATTACGGTCTATGCTACGCCATTTTATTGATAATTGTATATGAGATTATTTTTGAATCTAACAACAAATTCGTTTTCCGTGAGTGGGCACTCTTACTCTATGCATTAAATTACCTTGTTGCCCCTGCTATAACCTATCAATTACCTGATGAACAGGTTTTGTATGGAATGAAGATACCTTCCGACGAATATTTTAGCTTGGCGCTTCCCGGATTCCTATTGTTTACATTGGGGATGTTCATTCTACCGACAAAAATTTTTAAAATTGATTACGAAAAAGTTGGACAATCTACCAACGTAAACAAAGATTTTCTTATCAAGACGACTATTTTTGGATTGGTTTTTAATGCAACATCTCAATTTTTTCCCGGAGAAATTGCCTTTTTTGCATATTTGCTTTCGACGGTGCGTTTTGTAGGGGCTTTTGCTTTGCTATCAATAGACAAAAGGCTATGGTATTGGTCAGTAATTGTTATTCTATTAGAGTTGGTATCAGGGTTCTTAGCAGGAATGTTTCATGATGCCATCATGTGGGTCATTTTCTTTTGGTTATTTTATATTTATGCTAATAAGCCATCATATAGAACAAAGTTGATCGGGGTAGTTTCTATTATTACTCTGATTTTGTTTATTCAGGCTGTAAAATTTGCATATCGAGAACAAGTTTGGAAAGGAGGACGTGATGCAAGTTTAGAAATAGTAGCTGAGGTAGGCAGTTCCAATGCAAGTTATGATCAGTTATTAGGTGAGGACAATATTTTAACTACACTTAACAGAGGAAACCAAGCTTGGATATTTGCGAGTACTGTAAATAATATGGACCTAAACAAAAACTTTCAAGGGCTCTCGAATGTCAATAAATACATTGAAGCTGCTTTGCTACCGCGCTTTTTAGCTCCAAATAAATTAACAGCTGGTAATAGAGAAATATTTAACGAATTTTCTGGTCATACGATCAACGAAGGTACTGCAATGGGTTTGGCAATTTTTGCAGATGGATATATTGCTTTTGGAGCTTGGGGTGTATATATTTTTGGATTTGCGTTAGGCCTAATATTTTCCTTAACCTTCAAACTTGTTGAGCGTTGGACAAAAGTGTCTCCATTTTACGTACTTCTTCTACTCCCTCTTTTAAATTACGCAGTACGCCCAGACTGTGAGTTGCAGACGACTATCAATCATCTCTTCAAAGGCATCCTACTTTATGGTTTTTTAGTTTACCTCACCCGCAAACGCTTTACACTAGATTCGCAAGAGAATCAGAGGAAATTATTTCACCTCAACTTGGCGACCAACAAAAAATAACCCCCCATGTGCGGCATAGCCGGCCATTTCTCCACCACATTCCTAACAATTAACCAGCAAGCTGTTTTAACAGCCTTGGCGCATCGTGGTCCGGACGCGCAGGCTTCGTGGCAGGGTGAGCATGGTTTGTTGTTTCATAGTCGCCTTAGTATTATTGATACCGATGCGCGGGCGAATCAGCCTTTTGCTGACCCTACGGGTAGGTATGTGCTGGTGTTTAATGGGGAAATTTATAATTACCAGGCTTTAAAGGCTACACTCAACGTTCAATGGCAGACGACTTCTGATACGGAATTGTTGTTGTATTGGTTGATTAACTATGGGGCAACGCGCTTGAATGCGTTAGAGGGTATGTTTGCGTTTGCTTTTTATGATACCCACACCCAAGAATTGCTGCTTGCGCGTGACCGTTTTGGTAAGAAGCCTTTTTACTTGCACCAGCAAGAGGGAGTTTTGAGTTTTGCCAGTGAGGTGCGGGTTTTGATGCAGATGCATCCGGAACTCAGAACTATAAGTAAACAGCAGCTGAGTAATTGGTTGTTTTGGCAAACCATTCCTGGCGGGTGCCTTATTGACGGTATTGAGGAGCTTGCGCCGGGGCATTTTATGCTTTTGAAGAATAGCCAAGTTTTGGAAAAAGGCTCTTATTTGAAAGCAAACCCATATTTGGGTTTAAATCCAACAAGAGATGAAGCCTTGGCTGTGGTCAAGGAAAAAGTGAGTAGCGCCATTGAAAAGCGCTTGGTGGCAGATGTGCCTTTTGCGGCGTTTTTGTCTGGAGGTGTAGACTCCAGCATCATTACAGCAGTGGCTGCGCAGCGCCTGGGTAAAGACCTGCACACCTTTACGGTGTCTTTTGATGAAAGCCAATTTTCTGAACACCACATTGCCGCTGAGGTAGCCAAACGCTACCAAACGCAGCACCATGAAATTCGCTTAAAACCCCAAGATTTTCTGGATCTTTTGCCAGAAGGCTTGGCCGCCACTGACCACCCGAGTGGCGATGGCCTGAATACTTACGTGGTATCAAAATATACCCAAGCTGCGGGCTTTAAAATGGCGCTTTCAGGCATTGGTGGCGACGAATGGTTTTTGGGCTACCCGTACTTTAGAAAAATGGCCGAATGGCAAAAAAAAGCCTGGATGGGTAATTTGAAGGCGTTTAGTACTATGCTTCCTTTTCAGTACAGAAAAGGGCTGGAAATTGCAACGGCAGTTTCTAAATACGGAGGCGCAGCCTATGCCTATCAGCGCTTGGTGTATGATCAGGCTAGTATTTCAAGCATGTTTGGTTTGCCCAAACCGAATTTATTCCCAAACCAAGAAAAACGTGCGCATTCGCAGGCGCTCTATTCTGAGCAAGAGTGGGAATTTTATACCCAGCCCGTTTTGCTGCGCGATAGCGATCAATACAGCATGGCGGTGGGCCTTGAGCTGCGCGCGCCTTTCATGGATACCGATTTAGTCGACTACGCTTTGGCTTTGCCGGATGCGCTCAAGCTAGGCCAGCCCCCCAAAGATTTGCTTATTGCTGCTTTTGAAGCAGATTTACCACGTGCGGTCTACGACCGCCAAAAACAAGGCTTTACCTTGCCTTGGGAGCAGTGGATGAAAACCGATTTAAAAGATTTTTGCACTGTGCGCATTGAGCGCTTTTGCACCAGAATAGCACACCCGGGCCTCCACACAGAATGGGCGCTGTTCCAAAAAGGAAAATCAAAGTTGTCGTGGTCTAGGTTTTGGGCTGTGGTGGCTTTGGAAGATTGGTTGGAATCAAATGCTCTTGATGTCAATAATTAAAGATGTTCAAAAAAAAGATCATTCAAATTATATATTTTCTTGTCAATGACTCTTTAGAGCTTTTGACTAAAATATGCTTTAGTAACAAAAGAATAGCCAGTGGATCATATTATCCAAATCGAATATTGATCATGAGAAATGGATCTATAGGCGATTCCATTACAGCATTTCCAGCAATAGTATCTATTAAGGAACGTTTTCCTGAGGCAAAGATTGATATTATTACGAATAGTGGCAGTATTCATTTTGTAGGTATGGAGCAATTGTTAGATACTTCATATTACTCATCAATTATTAATTATTATGGTTGGGGAATTGCAAAATTGTTTAAAGTGTTGAAAGCAGAAAAGTATGATCTTTTTGTGAATCTATCTCAGGATAAAACTAAATGGTATCTAGAACTAAAAAGGCTACTTTTTATTAAATTTTGTGGAATAAAATCTGCTGTAGGCTTTGAAGTTGGTACGATTCCGATGCTTCTTAGAATACAAAATATTGGTCAAACAAAAATTAGTGAGATACAACGGCTAAATCTAATCGTTCAAAAGTTGAATATACCAATTAGAAATATTTTTCCTATTAAGCCTGAACCCAACCTGACTTTAGTTCATGATCTATTTAATAGTAATGAATTAAATGATTCTAAAATAATTTCGATTGTTATCGGTGCTAAACGGGAACAAAATAAGTGGCCTATAAAATCATGGAGTAAACTTATTGAATTATGCTTGAATAGTGGTTTTAAAACAATTATTGTTGGGTCTGAAGAGGACAATTTGCATGCAATGCAACTACAAAAAAATGGGGTTTTTAATTGGTGTGGCCAATTAAGTATCAATCAGACAGCTGAAGTTTTTAAACGATGCCGACTTGTAGTTTCTAATGATACTGGACCTATGCATTTAGCATATGCCTTAGATATCCCCGTTATTGGTCTATTCAGTGCTTGGCAATTGGCTAATATATGGTTCCCCCCAAAAGATAAAGGCGTTACCCTGGTTGACTATTCGGTACCTTGTGCTCTTTGCTATTCAAATAAATGTTTAGATAACGTTTGCTTGCAAAATATTTCACCTGAGATAGTCTTTGAAGAAATTTTAAAACGTTGTTAAAAGTTATTTTTGCTTTTCGGAAGACAAGGTCTGCTAGCTTTAGCATCGAAAATTATTTCGAAACCTTGCGGCCTTTTTTACCCCAAGAAGTCGCAAAAAAATACATAGCACTCTACCGCCGCTTGGTACCAGAAGATAACAAATGACCTCAAGCGTTTGCCTCACCATAGACTGGTATTTGCCAGGCACCAACTCGGGCGGGCCCGTGCGTTCGGTGGCTAACCTGGTGGCTGCCATGCCCAATACCCATTTTTATATCATTACCCGCAATACCGATTATTGCAGTACCGCGCCTTATGCCGGTATTCAGCCTAATACTTGGATTCAAGTAGCTACGAATGTGAGGGTTTGTTATTTGGCGAAAAGTCAGATTACCAAAAAGAATATCCAATCCTTGATTCTAGCATCGGGTGCGCATACGCTCTATATCAGTGGTGTTTATTCCAAAGCTTTTTCGCAATGGCCGGTGTCTATCGGTAAGGCGCTAAAGCTCAAAACAGTGGTGGCAGCTCGCGGCATGCTCAGCCCACATGCGTTGGTCGTGAAGCTCCTCAAAAAATATTTGTTTTTGAGCCTCATGCGCTGGCTCAATGCCTATGGCCATGTGCATTTTCATGCCACCTCTGAACAAGAAGCCACCGATATCAAAAAAGTATTGGGCACCAACACCAATGTGAAGGTTGTATCCAATTTAGGTCGAAACGAAGAAACCAAACCCCGTCCAATTGCCAAAGCACCACAATCTTTAAAATTGGTTTCTATAGGGCGCATTGCCCCCGAGAAAGGAACACTTCAAGGCCTCAAAGCACTTCAAGATGTAGCCGGCGAAGTAACATTCGATTTATTTGGTATGGCCTACAACGCTACTTATTGGCAAGAATGCCAACAGGTCATTGCCGGTTTGCCGCCAAATATTGAAGTTCGTTACCACGGGCCCTGCCCCTCAGAAGAAGTTGCCGAAAAAATAGCTGCTGCCCACGCTTTGCTTCTACCCAGCGAAGGCGAAAACTACGGCCACGCCATCGTAGAGAGCCTGGCCCAAGGCCGCCCCGTACTCATTTCCAAACACACGCCTTGGCAAAACTTAGCAGCTCAAAAAGCAGGTTGGGATGTCAAGGCAACTGAATTACCAAGTGCCATTCAAAGTCTAATTGATATGGATCAACAATCGTATGAAAGTTGGTCAGAGGGCGCTAAAAAATACCATCAAATGGTGATAGAAGAACAAGAAAATACGATTCAAGCATACCAAACTTTATTTACCCCATGATCATCCTAGGAATCAACGCCTACCATGCCGATGCGTCGGCAGCCATTTTAGTTAACGGTAAGCTCATTGCCGCCACAGAAGAAGAGCGGTTTACGCGTACCAAGCACTGGGCGGGTTTTCCGCAGCAGGCCATTGATTTTTGCTTGAAAGAGGCTGGTGTTACCATAGACCAAGTGGATTACATCTGCGTTGGCCGCGACCCAAAGGCAAAGTTCAAGAAGAAGCTGAAATTTATGCTGCAGTCGCCGTTGGGGGTGCTCAAGTATGCCATTAAGCGCTTGGGCAATGCGCAGCAAATTACGGGTATTTCCAAAGACATGCAGCTCGTAGAGCACCACCGCAGTCATTTGGCGTCGGCGTTTTATCCGTCGCCTTTTGAAGAGGCCGCTATTTTGTCTATCGATGGTGCTGGTGATTTTACCACAACTATGCTCGCAAGAGGCAAGGGCACGCATATTGAGGTGTTGGAGGATATCGATTTCCCGCATTCAGTGGGGGTGTTTTATTCGGCCATGACGCAGTTGTTGGGCTTTCCGTACTACGGCGACGAATACAAAGTCATGGGCCTAGCACCTTACGGCGAGCCTAAATATGTAGATGCGCTGCGCGATGTCGTGAGGCTCATACCTGGCGGTTTGTTTGAGCTCAATTTGAGTTATTTTCAGTCGCCTCACAAAGGCTATGTGCATTATTCCGCTGATTTTCTTCCATTGGTAAAGCCCTTGTTTAATGCCAAAATGGAAGCCAAGTTCGGCAAAGTGCGCAGCAAAGAACAAGAACTTACCCAATACCACAAAGATTTGGCTGCCTCTGTGCAGCGCTACACTGAAGAAATTATTTTTCATGTGCTTACTTACTTGCACCAAAAAACGGGCCTTACCAAAGTGTGTATTGCCGGTGGGGTGGCGCAAAATAGTGTGGCCAATGGCAAAATTACGCGCAACACACCCTTTACCGAAGTGTATATTCCGAGTGCTGGCCACGACGCCGGCATTTCTATGGGCAGCGCCTATTGGGTGCACCACATGGTGGCTAAACAGCAGCGCAGTGAAGCGGTATTCAATGCCAACACAGGCGCGCTTTTTTCCAATAAATTCATCAAGGCAGAATGCGAACGCCTAGACCTAAGCTACCGCGAGTTACCCGATGCCGAACTGTACCCCGAAATTGTGCAGTGTCTTACCAATGGTGGGGTAGTGGGGTGGTTTAACGGCCGTGCCGAATTTGGGCCCCGCGCACTTGGTGGCCGCTCTATCATTGCCGACCCGCGCCGCACCGACGCCAAGGAAATCCTGAACCTCAAAATCAAGCGCCGCGAAAGCTTCAGGCCCTTTGCCCCGAGTATCCTCAAAGAAAAAGTAAATGAATGGTTTGAGCTAGACGAACCTGTGCCGTTCATGGAAAAGGTATTTCCGATCAGAAAAGAAAAACAGTCAGAAATACCTGCCGTTACCCACGCCGACGGTTCTGGCCGCCTACAAAGCGTCGCCGCAGCGCTATCGCCGCGTTACCACGCGCTGATCTCTGAGTTTGAGCGCCAAACGGGTGTCCCGATTTTGCTCAATACGTCTTTCAATGAAAACGAACCTATTGTCAATGCACCCATCGAGGCCATCAATTGCTACTTGCGCACCAATATGGATATGTTGGTGATGGAAAATGTGGTGTTATCTAGAAAATAATGCTCTCCATCCTCACCGTTACCTATAATTCCCTGCACACGCTCAAAGACTCCTATACCAGTCTTTGTGCGCAAACCTATGCCCAATGGGAGTGGGTGGTGCAAGACGGTGGTTCTAGCGACGGTACAGTGGCTTGGTTGGAGAACCTTTCAGATGAGCGCATCAGTATGGTTTCTGAAAAAGACAGCGGTATTTACGACGCGCTCAATAAGGCCGTGCGCAGGGCCAAGGGCGAGTGGATTGGTTTGTTGCATTCCGATGACCTGTACCCGAACAACGACGCGTTGCAAGAGGTGGTAGCAGCCATGGAAGGCCATGATGCTATTTATGGTGATCTCAAGTACGTGCAGGCTGCCGATGTATCTAAAGTCTTGCGCCATTGGCGAAGTGGGACTTTTTCCCCCACCGCATTGCAAAAAGGCTGGATGCCGCCGCACCCGACCGTATTTTTGAGAAAAGAAATTTACACGCAGGTAGGGGAGTTTGATACCCAGTTTAAAATTGCAGCCGATTACGATTTCATGCTCAGGGTGCTGCAGTTACCCCAACTAAAAATAGACTATTTGCCTCAAGTACTGATGCTCATGCGCCAAGGTGGGGCGAGTTCGAAAGTCGGCAATTTGCTGGCCAAAAGCAAGGAGGACCTGCGTGTTTTAAAGAAGAACCGAATTCCGAAGCGCCATTTGGTCTTAATTCGTAAAATTGCAGTAAAATTCAAGCAATTCATTTTTCAAAGTTAATTATGTCGAACGTCAATCATTTGTTAGAAAAATTCAATGTCGTCGCCTCCGACCTCACCCGCCCTTGGGGAGGTTTTTATGTCATCGATGAAACCCAGGCACAGCTGTTCTCGGACACCTTTTTTGATGGCCTCGATGTGGCTACCCTTACCATTGGCGGCAAACTGAGCCCCAAAATTTTGTTGGTTTCGGCACAGCAACGTCTCTCTTGGCAGTACCACAACCGCCGCGCAGAAATTTGGCGTGTGCTAGAAGGCCCAGTGGGCGTGGTGCGCAGCCATACCGACGAAGAAGGCGAGCTGGTGGTGCACCAAGCTGGCGAATTCATTAAGCTGGCCCAAGGCGAGCGCCACCGCCTTATAGGCATAGACACCCCAGCCATTATTGCCGAAATTTGGCAGCATACGGATGCAGCGCAGCCTTCCGATGAGTCGGATATTGTGCGCGTTCAAGATGATTTTGGTCGTTAAATAATTTTATATGCCCCTTCCTACCATTAACCCCACACAAACGGCCGCTTGGCAAAAGTTACAGGCGCATTTCGAGCAAATGAAGTCCGCCCAAATGCAGGATTTATTTGCCGCCGATGCCCAAAGAACAGCGAAATTTCATATCGAGTGGGAAGATTTCTTATTCGATTACTCTAAAAATATCGTTTCGGAAGAAACATTGGCGTTGTTGCAAGACTTGGCAACCGAGGTTGAATTAAAAAGCGCTATTGAACAATACTTTGGCGGGGGCCTCATTAACCAAACCGAAAACCGCGCGGTGCTGCATACGGCTTTGCGCAGCAAGCAAACGGCGCCAATTTTGGTCGATGGCCAGGATATCTTACCCGAAATTGCAGCGGTCAAGGCCAAAATGCGTGCATTTGCCAACAGCATTATTTCGGGTGCGCACACAGGCTATACCGGCAAGGCCATAGAGACCGTGGTAAACATTGGTATTGGCGGCTCTGACCTCGGGCCAGCAATGCTTGCCGAAGCGCTCAAGTACTACACAAACCACCTGCGTGTTCATTTTATCTCGAATATCGATGGCGACCACGTCCAGGAGTTGCTCAAAACCCTAGACCCCGAAACCACGCTTTTTGTAATTGTTTCAAAAACCTTCACCACCCAAGAAACGCTCACCAACGCGCAAACGATCCGCGCTTGGTTTTTGCAACATGCGAGCCAGCCAGATGTTGCCAAGCATTTTGTGGCGGTGTCTACCAACTTGCAAAAAGTACAGGACTTTGGCATTGCCCCAGAAAATATCTTCCCAATGTGGGACTGGGTTGGCGGCCGCTTCTCTTTGTGGAGTGCAGTTGGGCTGTCTATTTGCTTGGCTGTGGGCCCCGACCACTTTGAGGAGCTACTCAACGGCGCATATCAAATGGATACGTATTTCAAGACCGCACCTTTTGAGCAAAACATGCCAGTCGTAATGGCGCTTTTGAGCATTTGGTACAACAACTTTTTTGGTGCCGAAACCGAGGCAATGATTCCTTATAACCAGTACTTGCAAAAACTGGTGCCCTACTTGCAGCAAGGGATCATGGAGTCTAACGGCAAGCGCGTGGGCCGCGATGGCCAGCCCGTGAGCCATCAAACCGGAACCATTGTTTGGGGAGAGCCAGGCACCAACTCGCAGCATGCATTTTTTCAGCTAATCCATCAAGGAACCAAACTGATCCCCACAGATTTTATTGGCTTCAAGCAGTCTTTGTATGGCAATAAAGAACACCACGACAAACTGATGTCCAACTTCTTCGCCCAAACCGAAGCGCTGCTCATGGGCCGCCCAGAAGCACCGGGGCTGTCGCCATTTAAGGTATTTACGGGCAACAAACCCACCAATACCTTGCTCATTGACAAACTTACACCAACAAGTCTAGGTGCACTGATAGCACTCTACGAACACAAACTTTTTGTGCAAGGCATTATATGGAATATCTTTAGCTATGACCAATGGGGCGTAGAGCTCGGCAAAGAATTGGCCAATTCTATACTCAAAGATATCGAGGCGGCGCAAATGGCCCCACACGATGCGTCTACTACCTTTTTGTTAAAGAAGTTTCTCTCCTAAAAAGAAACCCAAACATGTATAAACTACTTTTATTTTTACTGCTTGTGCCTATTGCACTTGCAGCACAACCGGTTTTAAAGGTGAGCCGAGAAGCGCTTTTTACGTATTCAAAATACGACGACGCGTTTTTTGTCTTGGATGATTCTACGCATTACTTCACCTACAAGCCCAAACAGGTGCGTTGGCAAAAACATGCAATGCATGTGGTGCTCAACGATGGCTATACTTTTGCAGAGTTGAAAAGTCGTTTTCATCCACTGGCTATTGGCAAAGGACATTATTTGTTGGTCCAAGATGGCAGCGGCATGGTCTATGAGCTCAAGCACGATACCCTTAAACGCATTGATCATAGTTTTGACCAAAAAAACCAATTTGGCAGTGCGCTTTATTCCCATAACAAACGCGTTTATATGTTTGGCGGCTATGGTTTGTTTGAGGCGAAAAACACGCATACTTATTTTGATATCGCCACCAAAGAATGGTATCAAGTACACCGGAATTCTTACGATTGCCCAGCAAAGCGCTCAACGCCCTACTTTATTCAGCAAAATGCAGCGCTATATGTCATGGGTGGGGTAGAGAAATATTTCAACAAGAATAAAATCTACAAAGATATCTGGCACTACAATCCTGCCAATAAAAAATGGGAATTGCTCGGTGAGCTCAACCCTGAATTTATGCAGCGCACCCGCATTAGGGGTTTTGTACAAAACAAAGATTATAAAATCTTTACTTTCAGCAACAAATTGACCATAGTTGATGTGGTGAACAACAAATACTACAGCTATTTATCGGGTAGGTATTTTCCAATACGCCGTTTGGTTCCTGATGCGCATTTAAATTACATTTTGCTAGCCACGCATATCACCAATGACGGTAGGTTCTCTTATTTAAAAGTGAAGCAAAAAGAAGACATCCTTGATGGTAGGCCTACAGAATATTATCTTTACAAGCCCATTTCGCTCTTCAAGCAGGTACCTATCGAAACCTACTTATGGATTTCTGTTTTGCTCAATCTCTTCTTCTTTTTCTTGTTGTTTTATATCCGACGCATTACCAAAACCGCTTGGTATAAACCAAAAAATCCGGTACTCGAACGCAAAGAATTTACCGATGTAGAGTGGGTGGTCTTGCTACTCATCAAAGAAACCCAAGAACTCGAACTTTCTGCGCTCAATAGTTATTTTGACCAGCCTGGCTTGTCTTACGAAACGCTTAAGAAGCGCCGAGAAAGTTTTATTAAGGCCTTGCGCATCAAATTGGCGCTTATAACACGCCGCGATGTCGAAAGCTTATTGCCCGAAAGCAAGCATCCGCTAGACAAACGCATGAAAGTCATACGTTGGAACAACGAGCTGGAAATCAGGTAAGAAGAATAAGAGAACTTGTTGTTCACTATAAAAAATAGAGTAAAACACTGCCCCTTTAGGCAACTATTCCAAACTTTGTAAATCAATAAATTATGCGTGCGCTAGACCTCTACAAAATATTAATATTCTTCACTTTTTTCACTGCAGGCTTTGTCGTTACCTATTTCTTGACGCCGGTAATCATTCAAGTCGTGAAGGTCAAGCGCCTCTACGAAAAGCTCTCTGAGCGCAGTTCGCACTCGGTGCATGTGCCTAGTTTCGGGGGCGTTACATTTTATGTTGTTTTTATAATTGCCATTAGCATTGCCGAGCAGTTTTTTATGATCGGACGGGCCGTTTATTTAGTGCCAACAGCTACCATCATATTTATGATAGGGCTCAAAGACGACCTCACCGGCATTTCGCCCTCCAATAAAATCATGGCCCAGATCATTGCCACCACCCTCTTGTTTTTATCTACCGACTTTCAAATCATGGACCTGCATGGCTTTTTTGGCTTGCACCATACGTCGCCCATCATCGTGGTGCCGCTTTCTTATGCCGTGGTCATTTTCTTTACCAATGCTTTCAACCTTATTGACGGCATCGACGGCTTGGCCTCATCTTTAGCGGTCTTTTATTTTGCGGTCTTCGCTTGTATTTTCGGTATTTTAAAAGATTGGGCGTTTGTCAGTGTTTGTGTATGTTTGGTGGGTGTTTTTATTGCATTTTTGCGCTATAACTTGTCCTCAGACAAAAAGATTTTCATGGGCGATACCGGCAGTTTGTTTATTGGTTTCATATTGGTGGCTTTTGTGGTCCACCTGATGGCCTCCGATTTCAGCGGCAAACTCAAACTTAAAGATGCCAATTTTGGCGTGTTTTTAATTGCCTTGCTTTTTGTACCTATTTTAGATTCTATTCGTGTATTCATCGCCCGAAGCATAGACGGGCGCTCTCCCTTTTCGCCAGACCGCAACCATATCCACCACCTCCTGATGGACCGCTTCAACCTAAACCATCGCCAAACCACTGCGTGCATCTTAATACTCAATATTTGTGTCTGTTTGCTCTTTTGGGCGGCAAGCTATTATTTGCCCCATTCATGGGCTGGTATGGCTTTATTGGTATTCAGTATTCTTTTTTCGCTGTACTTACGCAACCTGCGCTTGCAAGTTCGAGTCAAGCAATAGGTTAGGCACTTGCAAATTTTTAGCTTAACTTTACCACGCTTTTCAAATTTATGATTTCACATCAAACGCCTTTGCGCTCCTTGCTTTTCATTTGCTCTTTAGGAGTACTGCTTTTTTCTTGTAAGACCCGAGAAAAACTCGTCTACTTACAAAAAGGCGAGAGCCAAACCAAAGTTCAAGCAGACTACCAAGTGGTACTGCGCACCGACGACCAACTCAACATCATGGTAGGCGGCTCCGATATGGAAAGCTTGGCGCCGTTTCAATTCTTTTATGCTGCCAATGCCCAAGGCGACGGCGGTGGTGGCCTAATGCAAAATCAGCAAATGATGACCGGCGGCGGTATTTCTTATGTCATCGACATCAACGGCAACATCAACTTTCCGGTGCTGGGTTTTGTGCAACTAGCTGGCCTTACGCGCTTGCAGGCGGTGGAATTTTTACAGAAAGAGCTACAAGCTTATGTCCAGGATGTGGTCGTCAACATCCAGCTCATGAACTTCAAGTATTCCGTGCTTGGGCAAGTAAGAACTCCGGGAGTTCAAAGTGTACCGGTGGGCACCGAGCGCCTCACCATTCTAGAGGCTATTGCCAAAGCCGGCGACCTTCAAATTACAGGACTACGCAACAACGTATTGTTGGTCAGAGAAACCAACGGCCAGCGCATAGAATACCGCCTAGACCTCACCAGCAAAGACCTCTATGAATCTCCTGCCTATTACATTCGTCAAAACGATGTCATTTACGTAGAGCCCAACTTTACCGCAAACTTCCAAGGAACAAATTTCCAGACCTTCACCCAATTGGGCACCACGGCCATTTCCATCTTTTTATCGCTCTATACCATCATTTCCCTCACCAAGTAATGACCGAAGACCTCCAACAACAACTCCAACAGCAAGAAGCGCCCGAACCCAAGATCAACGTTCGGGAACTCATCGACCGCTACCTCCACTACTGGTTGTGGTTTGTGATTGGCGTGGGCATCTCCGTGTTCATTGCTTACACCATGCTGCGCTACTCCACCAATATTTATCAAAGTAGTGCCACTATCCTTATTCAAAAAGCCAAAGAAAACGATGTGCTCAGTGGTCTCAACGCCAACACCGGCTTCAGTTTGTTTCCGGAGCGCTTGGCCATCGGCAACGAGATTGCCCTTTTTAAAACACCCACTATTTTGCGCGGTGTGGCGGCGCGTCTAGAGCTTAATAAGACCTACAAAATGGTCGGCCAAAACGCCGGCATCAAAAAATCCGAAATGTGGGGCAATAACCCTATTGCTTTGCGCGCGGTGGGTCCAGACTCTCTTTTGTATGGCGTTGGCGCAGAATTCGAACTCACGGTACTCTCTGGTGGCCGCTATGAGCTCTACATGAATGAAACCGAATACCTCGGTAAACACAATTTCAATACACCTATCTCAACAACTATCGGCACCATCAGCATTGACAAAACCAGTAGTTTTGGTGGTGTAGCCGTCGGCAATCAGTTTATTATCTCGCTGACGCCACTCGAACAAGTTGCGCAGGGCCTCAATGGGGCTATTACCATAGACCGCGCCGACAAAACCTCTGATCTCATTGCCATCAGCATCCAAGGGCCGGTCATTGAGAAAAACAACGCCATCATCAGGGCGCTTATCGAAGAGCACCGCCAGGAAAAAATCGACGACCAAAACGAGGTAGCACGCAATACCACCAACTTTATCAATGACCGCATGGCCTATTTGGCCAAAGAGTTGGGCGAAGTCGAGAAAGACGCTGAGTCTTTTAAGCAACAGCACGAGCTCGTAGACGTCATGACCGACGGAAGCAGCTTTGTCTCGAAACGCGATGCAGCCGAGGCCAAAATCATTGAGACCTCTGTTCAGCTCAAACTAACTGAATACCTCCAAGACTATCTTGCCAAACACAACACGAACACCACCCTTTTGCCCTCAAACCTTGGTTTTGAAGACGTTACAGTGGTGGCCATCACCACCCAATACAACAAACTTATCTTAGACCGCGAGCGCTTGCTCAAAAACTCCAAGCCCAACAACCCGCAGGTCTTGCGCATGGAAGAACAACTCCAAGGCTTGCGCACCACCATGGAAGACGGCCTCAAGGCCAATAAATCGCGCTTGCGCATTATCCTCAATTCCCTAGACGAACAGCAGCGCCTTTACGAAGGCAAAGTCGCTTCTGTTCCGGCTTTTGAGCGCCAATTCCGCGACATCGAGCGCCAACAAAAAATCAAAGAAACGCTTTACATCTTCTTGCTCCAAAAGCGCGAAGAAAACGAAATCTCTACCGCGGCTTCTATTGGCAACACCAAAATTATTGTTGAGCCCTCCTCTAATGTTGCGCCAGTATCACCCAACCGCAGTAAGTACTATATTTTTGCGGTAGCGCTGGGCTTGCTTATTCCGTTTGGCATCATCTACCTCAAGTATTTGCTCGATAGCAAAGTCCACGGCATCCACGATCTTATTAAGTTTAAGTTGCCAGCCATTGGCGAGATCCCAAAAGGCGACGACGACCAACGCGCGGTAGTGGCTACCAAAAATGCGCGCTCGCATATTGCCGAGGCTTTCCGAATGGTACGCTCCAATATGAATTTCTTGCTGGAAAACACAGCGGGTGCCAAAACCATCATGCTGACCTCCTCTATAGCCGGCGAGGGCAAGACTTTCATCTCTATCAATTTAGGGCACACCCTCTCGCATTCCGACAAAAAAGTGGTGGTCATTGGTTTGGATTTACGCGCACCCAAAATTGCGCGCTACCTCGATATCGCCAAAATGGTTGGGGTCTCAAATTATATTATCAACGAAGCGCTTACTTTTGACGACATCTTACTCCATGACCCGGCCAACACCAATATGCACTATATTTTGTCGGGTGATATCCCGCCAAACCCTTCAGAACTCTTGCTCAGGGAACGCCTTGTTGAGCTGATCAATATAGCCAAAGCACGCTTCGACTACGTGATCATCGATACGGCTCCAGTAGCGCTTGTTGCCGACTCCTTGCACCTCTCTGTTCATGCTGACCTGACTATCTATGTGGCGCGTGCCGAACACCTCGACCGCCGCATGCTCAGCATTCCTGCTGGCCTTTACCACGACAAAAAAATCCCGAATTTGGCTATGCTGATCAATGCCACCGATGTCATGGGCAAAGGTTATGGCTACGGCTACGGTTCGGGCTACGGCTACGGTTATGGCTACGGTTATGGCTATGGTTATGGCTACGGCTATGGCTACGGCCAGCAGTACGGTGCGGGCTATGGCTCAGAATACTTCGACAAACCGAAAAAGAAGAAATCAAAATTAGTGCGCTTCTTAGAAAAAGCGTTCCCGTTTGTGCCCACCGTGCGCAAGCGCTTGGGTAAGAAAAAGTAAACGCCCCTATTTTTTGCAATAAATTCAAAACCTCACTTCGGTGGGGTTTTTTTGTTTGGGATAAAATGTATTTTTACGTTATGAAAGTTCGGCTTCCGTTTCTCCTTTTTTACACATGCGCATCAAATCTTTTCGCCCAGGTCTCAGGCGCTGAACCCGTGGCCTTACCTGTGGTTGGTGTGCACTACGGCGGCGCGTTAAGTGGTGGCGATTTGGCGGCGCGCTATGGGTATTTCAATCGGGTGGGCCTGACCGCCGGCTACAAACTGAAAAACAACTGGAGTTTTGGTGTAGAGTCTGACTTTTGGTTCTCAGACAACGTGCGCCTCACGGGTTTGTTTGATCATTTGGTAGACGCCTCGGGCAACATCACCAATGACCTCGGTATGCCCGCCTCTGTGTTGGTGTATCCGCGCGGTGTGCATGCCAATGCCTATGTAGGGCGTTTGTTCCCCATCAACCAAACCAACCGCAACAGCGGCATTCTTGTGCAACTCAGTGGCGGCTATATGCTGCACCGTTTGCGCATCGAAACCAACGACAACGTGGTGCCACAGCTAGAACTCGACTACAAAAAAGGTTACGACCGCCTCACGTCGGGCCTCAACCTCCAACAATTTGTGGGCTACTCTTTTCTCAACAACCGTGGTTCGGCAAACTTTTATGCGGGGCTCTATTTTCAGCAAGGCTACACCTACAATCGCCGCACCATCAATTTTGACCAGCCCGATATCCCTGTTTCTACCGCCCGCCGCCTCGACCTCCAAACCGGCTTCAGGGTAGGTTGGTACATCCCATTTTATTCGGCAGAACCCCGAGAGTATTATTATAATTGATGGCTTTTCTTTATTCTTTTTCCATCGTTTGTTACCAATTACTTTTGAAATTGGTGGCTTTGTGGCACCCGAAAGCCAAGCTCATGGTTGCAGGTCAAAAAGAAACATTTGCGCTCATTGCGAAACTTTCAAAAACAACCCATAAAAGATTTTGGTTTCATTGTGCCTCCTTGGGTGAGTACGACATGGCGCTGCCGCTTATCGAGGCTTGTGTGGCCGCTGACCCCCAGCTAGAAGTCGTAGTTAGTTTTTATTCGCCTTCAGGTATGCAGTATTTTCACAAGCGGGGTTTTGTACCGCACGCGGTGTTTTATCTGCCTGCCGATTTGCCTGCCACTATGCAGCGCCTCGTCGAGGAAGTAGGAGCGTCTCGGCTTTACTTATTGAAATATGAATTTTGGCCCAATTTATTGCGTGCAGCGCAAGTAGCAAGACTTAATATTTATTCGGTTTCCACTTTGTTGCGACCATCGCAAGTCTATTTGAAGTGGTATGGTGGGTTTTTTAGAAAGGCCCTCGGTAGGGTGTCTTATTTTGGTGTTCAAAATGAAAAGACGCAACAATTGTTGCTAACAGCTGGGATAGCACAAGCAAAAATAGAGGTGCTCGGTGATTTGCGCTTCAATAGGGTGCTTGCTGCAAAAGCGAAAGCCCAAAGCAACCCTGTTATCGCACAATTTGCGCAAGGTAACGAGCTCTTGATTTTAGGCAGTAGTTGGCCCCAAGAAGAAGATTTGTTGCTGGGTTTGTTCAAAGAAATGGCGCCCAACGAGACCAAAAACCTCAAAATCTTGATCGCTCCGCACGATCTTTCCAAAAGCCATTTGGAACAAATGAAAGCCAAATTTCCGGAGGCACTTTTTTACACGGAGCTGCACGAAGGTGGAATTCCGGATGCACAAGTGCTCATTTTGGACACGATTGGGCACTTGAGTGCAGCCTATCAATACGGGAGTGTCGCTTTTGTTGGCGGGGGCTTTAGTGGTAGTTTACATAATATTTTAGAGCCGGCAAGCTTCGGATTGCCGCTTGTTTTTGGCCCAAAGCACCAAAAGTTCCCAGAGGCACAGGCCTTTCTTGATTTAGGTTTTGCAAAAGAGGTGGATAGTCCACAAAGATTAAATGCAGCGCTTCAATTCTTTTTGAAAGATAAAAAAGACTTAAAGGAAGAAATTGAAAAACATGTTTTCAAAATCCAGGTTAAATTGCCCTTAAAACTTGTCAATTGAAAAGCTATTAATACGCTCTTTCGTTGCGTTTTTCCATCCAGTTGATGAACGCGCGGTTGACTACTTTGTTGCCGCCAGGGGTAGGGTAGTTGCCGGTAAAGTACCAGTCTCCGGTATGGCCTGGGCAGGCAATATGTAGGTTCTCGACACTTTGATAGATGATTTCGACCTTAGCTTGCATGCCTTTTGGTGTCAGCATTTTGGCGATTTGTGCCGAGATTTGTTGGTCTGTGAAGGGTTCGTAGATGCGTTGCACTACGTTTTTGACTTGTTCTTTTGGTAAGTGCACTTGTTCGAGCGCCGCTTTGTAGACATCGTCTATGATTTGTGCTTGGCCGGTTTCACGCAAAAGTGCAATGGCTGCCTCGAAGGCAATGAAATCGCCCATTTTGGCCATGTCGATGCCGTAGCAATCTGGGTAGCGAATCTGAGGTGCAGAGGAGACCACTACAATTTTTTTAGGGCCAAGTCGGTCTAAAATGCGCAAAATGCTTTGTCGGAGTGTGGTGCCGCGCACAATGCTGTCGTCAATGACAATGAGGTTGTCGGTGCCGCGGCGTACAGAGCCGTAGGTGATGTCGTAGACATGCGCAACGAGGTCGTCGCGGGAGTCGTCTTGGGTGATGAAAGTCCGCAATTTGGCATCTTTAACGGCGATTTTTTCGGTGCGGGCCCTGCGTTTGACAATTTGGGCAATTGCCTCGGTGCTGGCACCGGCGCCAAGTGCTTGGATTTGTTTGATTTTATCTTGGTTGAGCGCTTCCTCAAGGCCTTTGATGAGGCCGTAAAAAGAAACCTCGGCGGTGTTCGGAATAAATGAAAAGACGCTGTTGTCGTAGTCGTGGCCAACACTTTCTAAGACGTCTTTTACGATGAGGCGCCCTAATGCTTTGCGTTCTTTGTAAATATCGGCATCTGAGCCGCGCGAGAAATAAATGCGTTCAAAAGAGCACTGCGTTAGTTGACGCGGTTTATTGATCAGGGTTTCTTTGACTTGGCCGTTTTTCTCGATGATGAGGGCATGGCCAGGCTGAAGCTCTTTGATGTCTTCCACTTTAAGGTTGAAAGCGGTTTGAATGACAGGGCGCTCTGAGGCCACTGCGCAAATCTCGTCGTCTTCGTACCAGAAAGCGGGCCGAATGCCGCTTGGGTCTCGGAGTACAAAAGCACTGCCGTGGCCCATGAGGCCTGCCATGGCGTAGCCGCCATCCCAGCGCTCAGAGGCTTTTTTGAGAATTTGGTCGATTTTGAGTTCGTCTTGGATACGGGAGTAGATATCGGTTTTGGCATAGCCCAGCGCTTTGTAGCGTTCGTAAAGTTCTTCGTTTTCGACATCCAAAAAATGACCTATTTTTTCCATGACCGTAACGGTGTCGGATTTTTCTTTGGGATGCTGCCCGATTTCGACCAATACGTCGAAGAGTTCATCGACGTTGGTGAGGTTGAAGTTACCAGCAACTACCAAATTGCGGGTCATCCAGTTGGACTGACGCAAAAACGGATGACAACTTTCTATGGAATTGCGTCCGTATGTCCCGTAGCGGAGGTGACCTAAAAATACCTCGCCGGTGAAGCCAACGTTTTTTTTAAGGTAAGCGACGTCCTTGAGATGTGCGGGGTTTTCGACGTAGATGGCCTTGAACTTGGTGTTGATTTGGTCAAAAATATCTTGCGTGGGATTCTTTTTAACCGAACGGGTGCGTGAGATATAGCGCTCACCGGGTTGCATATCGAGTTTGATGTTGGCAATGCCCGCACCGTCTTGGCCTCGGTTGTGCTGTTTTTCCATAAGGAGGTGCATCTTGTTGAGGCCCCAAAGTACAGATCCGTATTTGTCGAGGTAGTAGTCTAGTGGTTTTTTGAGCCTTAAAAGGGCGATGCCACACTCGTGTTTAATCGGATCACTCATGGAAATTTATTTGGTAGCAAAGGTAATTCTTTATTCGTAATTTTGTATGGTGAAAAGCCTGATTGTTACTTTTCTGATTCTCCTGCAACTCGCATTGCAAATAGGTGTCCCTATTCACAAGCACTTCTGTGAAATGGATGGTTCTTTTGCGTCTGTTTTCATCAAGGTAGACCACCAATGCGATGCGCCACACACCGATCTTCCACCATGTTGTCAGGAAGAACAAGCTAAAGACGACTGCTGCTCTGATGAAATACAGGTCGTCAAAACAAACTTAGATCAAATCAATTCATCATCGGAGGATTTCTTCTCAGAGATGAATCCTTTTATTGCCGACTTACCCAATGTTTTCGATTTCAAATATGTCGTTACCACCCCAACGCCTCAATGGCACGGTAAGCATTACAAGCGCCCACCTCCGCTGTGGCGATCCGGTCGGCAAATCCACACCTTACACCAGACTTGGCAAATATGATTGCGCATTCAATGCATCAATTGAATGTTTAATCCATATATTGTCTATGAAATACTTTTTGTTTTTGGGAAGTTTATTCATGCTTTCCACGCTTCAAGCCCAAATCAAGGGCGTGGTGCAAGGGGCAGACTCTCTGCAAACCAAACCACTTAAAAATGTTAAAATTACGCTGCTGCGTGCCGAGACCACTGTTTATTCCAACGAAGACGGCACCTTTGAAATCCTTTTGGGAAAGCAAAGCCCTGACACCTTATTGTTTGTAGCCAAGGGCTATCGCTCGGACCGCTTAGTGGTGACCCGCTCGGACCGTTTTGCTGCGCTCAATGTAGTGCTGGTTTCGGGGCAGTTGGTTCAGGATATTGTTGTAGCAGGTGCTAAAAATGCACACGGAATTTCCAAAATGAAGACGTTGCATGTCGAGGAGCTCACAAGTGCCGAATTCAGAAAAGCCGCTTGTTGTAATTTATCCGAATCTTTTGAAACCAATGCCACTGTAGATGTCAGTATGTCTGATGCTGTTTCTGGAGCAAAAAAAATACAATTGTTGGGGCTCGATGCCGCTTACACGCAATTGCAATTTGAAAATATCCCTTTTTTGCGTGGCCTCGAGAGCACCCATGGCATGAGCGTTATTCCGGGCACTTGGCTAGAGTCCATACAAATTACCAAAGGCACTGGTTCGGTGGTGAATGGCTATGAATCCATGGCGGGTTTGTTGAATTTTGAATTTAAGAAACCCAAAGACCTCCCGCGCATGGGGCTCAATGTATATCAAAACCGCTTTGGCCGCTCCGAGCTCAATTTGCAGGGTGGCCAGCGGCTCTCTGAGCGCTGGCACATGGGCTTGTTTGCCTCGGGCGCAGCCATTTACGGCCAACAAGACCACAACCAGGACGGTTTTAGGGACCAGGCGCTGTCCAATACGATTAATTTACTGCAGCGTTTCAGTTACCAAGGCCCCAAAATGGAGGCGCAATTCGGTTTACAGGCCTACACCGATGACAAAACAGGTGGTCAGCTCACTTTTAGTAAACAAACACCTGAAGGATACGGGATGACCTTGAATAGCCAACACCTCTCGGTTTTTTCAAAAACCGGTTTTTTTGGCAAAAAACCCGCCCAAAGTTTGGGAATCATCACGCAACTGAAAGCCCAAGATGTGAACGGCTTTTATGGCCTCCGCAACTTTCAGGGCAAAGAACGACGCCTTTACATCAATGCCATTTATGACGACATCATTGGTAATTCAGACCATAAAATCAAGGCGGGAGCAAGTTTTTTGGCGCTGCGGATCTTGCAATATGCTGGTCAGCCTTCGGGCGCAGCACAGCTGGGGCTGACGCGTACTGAGATCGTACCGGGCGTATTTGCCGAGTATACCTACTCGGGCAACCGCCTCTCGGCGGTTGTAGGTGCGCGCTATGACCAACACAACCTGGCTGGCGGCCAATTTTCACCACGCGCGCACCTCAAATACGCCCTCAGCCCCCAACTCGACCTCAGACTTACAGCGGGTCGCGCTTGGCGCATGCCCAATTTTGTCGTTGACAACCTGTCTTTGCTAGCGAGTTCAAAAACATGGATAGCGAATCAGACCTTGCAGCCAGAAATCTCCTGGAATATAGGCGCCTCGTTGGTGCAGGGTTTCAGTTTCAAAAAACGCAAAGGAACCATCAGTATAGATGCCTACCATACGCGTTTTACGCAACAACTTGTCGCCGACCGCGATTCGATTTTCGATATGGTCATTTTTAAAAACCTAGCCGATCATTCAGTTGCCACCGTGATTCAGACCGAATTTGCCTATGAAGTTTTGCGCGGCTTTGATGTGCGCTTGGCCTATAAATTTCAAGACGTGCGCGCGCTGTACAACGGCCAGCTTCAAAATCAAGTTTTGTTGCCGCGCCAACGCTATTTTGCAAATTTGGCGTATCAGACCCGCAACAAACATTGGCAATACGACCTTACGTATTCGCGCTACAGCGCTGTTCGTTTGCCGCATCATGGCCACAGCATACCATGGGCGCTGCTCAATGCGCAACTTACACGGAACTTCAAGCAGCTCGAATGTTACCTCGGTGGTGAAAACCTTCTCAACTTTACGCAGCATGCGCCAATTATAGATGCAAGCAATCCATTTGGATCTTCTTTTGACGCCACTCAAATTTGGGCGCCAATTATGGGTTGGAATGCGTACTTTGGCTTGCGCTATACGTTCAAATAATTTGAATAATGAATCAAAATCTATTAAAAATGAAAAATATCATCTTACTCTTTTTACTCTCCCTAAGTGCCACCTTTTATGCGCAAAAAGCTTCGGTCATTTCTATTCAATCTAACGCCCAATGCGGCGATTGCCAAGAACGTATAGAAACAGCACTCAATCAAAGCAAAGGCGTAATCTACGCCGAACTCAATATGGAAACCAAGGTGGTGGAAATTAAATACAATCGCAAGAAAACGGATGTTGCTACGCTCAAAAAAGTGCTAAACGCAATCGGCTACGACGCCGATGACCAAAAGGCAGATGCAACAGCTCAAAAGGCATTGCCACTTTGCTGTCAGCCAGGGGGTCATTGATTAGATTCGCCTAAATGACGGTTGCCAAAGGCATAGCCCAAACTGACGCCGGCACTCGGGAAAACTCCGAAATTGCGCAGCAAGTTGAGTTGTGTTGAGGCGCTTGCCAATAAACCAAAACGGGTGTAGTAGCTCAGCTTTACACCAGCTGTAGCGTTGTAGCGCAGGCGCTGATCTTCTGCCGGATTGTTACTCATGACAAGTCCTAGACCCAAAGGATTGACAAAGCCAGATAAGTCGAATCGGTAAGCTACTGGGTAATGATATGCCACGCCCTCCGGAATTAGTGCCGTGAGCAAGCCAACAGCCAACGAACCAAAAAAGTCGCTGATGGTATATGAATTTTGCGTCAAAAAACTTGTCACAGGTCCAACGGCATAGAGGCTCATGGGCAAATGAAGATAGCCTTCGTAGTCACTGAGACCACAAATTTGATAGTTGTACAAAACACTCCAATGGGAATTGATATGCAATTCCCCATTTAGACCCAATACAGGGGTAAATTGTTTTTGATATAAATTGGTGCCAAGAACCACGTTAAGGTCTAATTTGGAATAATCTGATTGCCCAAAAACGCAACATGGCAAACTCATTATGAAATAGAAAAGAAATTTTTTAATCATTACCTTTCGATTTTATAAGACAAGCCGATGCCAATAACCGATTTGAATTGGGTGCGAGGCCCAATATTGCCATTGGCATCGGTGATTTTGATATCGTCGTCGTAAATAAGGTTCCATTGGGCCGATGCTGAAACCAACGAATTGACCCGAAAAAGCAAAAGCAATTCAGCGTTGACATCGATGTTTTGCGGGTTGTTCAGGTAGTTGCTAAACAACTCTAGTTTGGATTTCATTTCAATGTTTTTGGCCAAGGGCCGATTGAACTTCATTTTAAGGTAGGCGCCATATTCCTGGCGATATCGCATTCCGGGCTCTACTCCAAAAGAACCTTTGGCACTCAATGAGTCGTCGAGTACAAAAGTTGATTTGATCGCAATAGACGAAAAGAAAAAGTTAAAGTTATCCGATTTTCTAAAATCGGCGCCAAGCGCTAGATTGAGGTAGCCGGGCGCCATGAATCTAGAAACAGGGATAGAATCGTTAGGGTAGGCGTAGCCATTGATGCTTTGGGTGCGGAACGTAGACGCAAAAGTCAGGAAGAATCCTTTGGAAAGCTGCATACCAAAAGTGCTAGACAATTCCAGGCGGTCGTCGGTTTTTTGGGCACCAATTCCTTTGTTGTCAAAGTACTTGATGCCGCCCAGCGCAAAACTGACGTCGTTGGTCCATTTGATGTTTTCACGGGTGTAGTATGCGGAGGCATTTGCTGAGCCGATTATGGAGATGTTGTTGCGCCCACCGGCGTTCCAATTGACAAAAGAGGTTTGGGTCCCGCTCAAGGAATACAAAGATTTGAACTTCCAATAAGAGGTAGAATCTTGGGCCCAAGCAAAATGCTGTAGCAAGAGGCCAAACAATAGTGTCAAAAATGTGTTCCTTTGTAATCCAAACATTTCGTTAGCAAAAATAATGCGTTTTCTAAGCTTTCTCTTCGTGTATCTACCGATTCTTTCAACATTCATTTATGCACAAAATCCGATAGATTATCGTTTATCAACGAATTGGGCCGCCTTACCTAATCAATTGCCAGCAGGTATAGCTAAACGCTGTACCGACACAAGTCTGTGGGCAAAAGCAGATGTATTCTATGTATATCCAACACTTAATATTGAAAATACCGATAAACGTTGGAATGTGCCCCTCGACGACAGCAAGCAACTCAAAAAGATCATAGAATCCGCACTGCCTTATCAAGGCAGCGCCTTTGTAGAAGCAGGAAGGTTTTATTGCCCGTTGTACCGATCTGCACATGTACGCTCTTATTATGTTTCTGATCCAGTTGGTAAGGCCGCACTTGAATTGGCCTATGCCGACGTGCGAGCTGCTTTTTTGTATTACCTCGAACACCACAACAACGGCCGCCCCATTATTTTGGCAGGTCACAGCCAAGGCAGTACACATTGCGGCTTGCTGCTCCAAGAGTTTTTTGACGGCAAATCATTGCAAAAACAATTGGTCATTGCTTACCTTCCCGGTATTGGTATTCTTCCTTCCGACCTGAAGCAAATCCCATTACTCACTACGCCAACGCAAACCGGAGGCTATGTAACTTGGAATACGTTTAAAAAACGCATCGATAAAAAAGCTTATGAAATGTGGTATAAGGGCAAGGCGGTCGTCAATCCTGTAACTTGGACGCTCGCTAAAGAAGCGCCAAAGGATGCGCATAAGGGATTGCTCTATTTCGATGAAAAAATATACACTGGGCTTTTCCAAACGCATTTAATTGACGGTGCAATTTGGATAGACAGGTTCCGGGGCAAGTTTGTTTTGATGACCCTCATGATGCGAAATTACCATATCGGGGATATTAATTTGTTTTGGCAAGATATTAGAGAGAATGCGAAATTACGCGTTCAAAATTTCCCTGAAAATAAGTAACTTTGTAGACCCAAAATCGACAACAAATATGACACCTTTTGAAAGACGCCATATCGGCCCAGGAGTAACCGAAGAAAAAGCAATGTTGGCAGCAGTAGGCGTAGATTCACTCGCTACGCTCGTCGACCGCACTATTCCTGCTCAAATTCGCCTTAACAGAGAATTGCGCATCGACGGCGCCCTATCAGAACAGGCTTATTTAGAGCATATTAATGCTCTTGGCGCTCAAAACAAAGTGAATAAATCTTTCATCGGTTTGGGTTACCACGAAACCATCGTGCCGTCGGTTATTTTGCGCAATGTTCTAGAAAATCCCGGATGGTACACTGCTTACACGCCTTATCAGGCAGAAATTGCCCAGGGTCGCCTAGAAGCTTTGCTTAACTTCCAAACAATGGTCATTGAGCTCACCGGCATGACCATCGCTAATGCGTCGCTGCTCGACGAAGCTACTGCCGCAGCAGAGGCCCTTATTATGTTCTATAACTCGCGTAGTCGAGCCGATATCCAAGCGGGTCGTAACAAATTTTTTGTCGATCAAAATGCTTTGCCTCAAAGTATCGATGTCATGACCGGTCGCGCCTTAAATTTAGGTATTGAGCTCGTTGTTGGCGACGTCGCTACTTTTGCGCCAGACGCTGCTTATTTCGGTGTTTTTGTACAATACCCAAATGCCAAAGGTCACATCCAAGACTGGAGTGCCGCCATTGCCAGCTGGAAAGCTGCTGGCATTCAAGTTGCAGTCGGCGCCGATTTACTCTCACTTGTACTCTTGAAATCTCCAGGTAGTATGGGCGCTGACGTTGTGGTGGGCTCTGCCCAGCGTTTTGGGGTGCCAATGGGCTACGGCGGTCCACACGCCGCTTTCTTTGCTACCAAAGAAGACTACAAACGCAACTTGCCTGGCCGCATTATCGGGGTTTCCAAAGACGCCGATGATAACCAAGCCTTGCGCATGGCTTTGCAAACCCGCGAACAACACATCAAACGCGACAAAGCCACCTCCAATATTTGTACTGCTCAGGCGCTATTGGCGGTTATGGCCTCTATGTATGCAGTTTATCATGGCCCAGATGGCATTCGCAGTATTGCTACATACGTTCATCAGTTGGCAAGTTGTGCAGCCGCTGGCCTACAAAAAGCAGGTATTTCCATCGGTTCGGCTCACTTTTTTGACACCGTTCACGTCCAAGGTGTAGACTGCGCAACTATTCGCAGCAAGGCAGAAGCTGCCGGCCTGAATTTCCATTACATTTCTGACAGTGAACTCAGCATTTCATTCGGTGAACCGCATACAGCGGCAGATTTGCAAGCTGTTTTAGCTGTTTTTGGTGCGGAAGCTCAAAATGCCCAAACAACAATTCCTAGTTCACTACAACGCACCGAACCTGTACTTTCGCACCCTGTTTTCAATTCTTATCATTCTGAGTCGCGCATGATGCGCTACCTCAAGCGTTTAGAGAACAAAGACCTTTCTTTGGTACACTCCATGATTCCGCTTGGTTCTTGCACCATGAAACTCAATGCAGCCTCTGAAATGATGGCCGTAACGAACCCGCAGTTTGCCAACATGCACCCGTTTGCACCCCTAGACCAAGCTGCTGGTTACCACGCCATGTTTACGCAATTAGCCAAAGATCTTTGCGAGGCCACAGGTTTTGCAGCAGTCTCGTTGCAACCCAACTCTGGTGCACAAGGCGAATACGCTGGTCTAATGGTCATCAAAGCTTACCATGAGTCCAGAGGTGATTTCCAACGCAAAAAAATGATCATTCCGTCGTCTGCGCACGGCACTAATCCTGCTTCTGCCGTCATGGCAGGTTTCGAAGTTGTGGTAACGGGCTGTGACGAAAACGGTAACATCGACATCGAAGAATTGCGCACTGTGGCCATTGAACTCAATGATGTTCTAGCAGGCATCATGGTGACGTATCCATCTACGCACGGTGTTTATGAAGAGGGCATCATCGAAATCACCAGCATCATTCACGCCAACGGCGGTCAGGTCTACATGGATGGCGCCAACATGAACGCCCAAGTTGGTCTTACCAACCCTGGTAATATCGGTGCCGACGTCTGTCACCTCAACTTGCACAAAACCTTTGCTATTCCACACGGTGGCGGTGGCCCAGGAATGGGCCCAATTGGCGTGGTTGCACACTTAGCACCGTTCTTACCGAGTAATCCGCTCGTCAAAACTGGCGGAGAGCAACCGATTCACGCCATTTCTGCCGCGCCTTATGGTTCTGCCCTTATCTTGACAATTTCTTACGCCTATATCAAAATGCTCGGCGCCGAAGGCTTACGCCGCTCTACCGAATTGGCCATTTTGAACGCCAATTACATTGCCGCACGCCTCAAAGGCCACTACGATATTCTATATACCGGAGCGAACGGAACTGTAGCCCACGAAATGATTCTCGATTGTCGCGACTTCAAGAAAAATGCAGATGTAGAAGTAGCCGACATGGCCAAGCGCCTCATTGACTTCGGTTTCCATGCGCCAACGGTCTCTTTCCCAGTGGCTGGCACCCTTATGATTGAGCCAACCGAATCCGAAGACAAAGAAGAACTCGATCGTTTTTGCGATGCCATGATCAAAATCCGCGAAGAAATTCGCGAAATTGAAAATGGCCATGCCGATAAAGTCAATAATTTACTCAAAAATGCACCGCATACTGCGGATTGTATTATCAATAAAAATTGGACTTACCCATATGCGCCGCAAGAGGCAGCTTATCCGCTGCCTTATTTACTTGATGCGAAATATTGGGCTCCAGTTCGCCGCGTAGACAACGCCTACGGCGATCGCAATTTAGTATGTAGCTGTCCAAGTGTAGAAAGCTATGCAAACGTTCAATAACAAATGAAATTAGATATTCTTGCTTTTGGTGCCCACCCCGACGACGTTGAACTCTCTGTGGCGGGCACCTTATTGCACTACGCTCATCAAGGCAAGCATATCGGTATTATTGACCTTACCGAAGGCGAACTTGGCACCAGGGGCAGTGTTGAAAGCCGTTACGAAGAAGCGAGCGCTGCAGCTCAAATTCTTGGTATTCAGTACCGCACCAACCTGCGCTTACCCGATGGTTTCTTCGAAAACAACCAAGCAGCCAAACTTAAAATCATCGAGCAGGTCCGCTTGCACAAACCAGAAATAGTGCTAGCCAATGCCCTCCATGACCGCCATCCAGACCATGCCAGAGCCGGCCAGCTTGTTGCTGAAGCTTGTTTTCTAGCGGGTTTGCGCAAAATTCATACGACGCATCAAGGCCAAGAACAAACTGCTTACCGTCCTCGCTTAGTGTTGCATTACATCCAAGATTACCATCAGATTCCTTCTTTTGTACAGGACGTCAGCCCTTATGTGAATCAAAAAATTGAAGCCATCAAAGCCTACAAAACACAGTTTTTTGATCCAAACTCCGCCGAACCAAACACGCCTATCTCTGGTGAGTTCTTCTTCGACTTTTTAAAAGGCCGAATGCTCGAAATGGGCAGGCCAGCTGGCTATAATTATGCCGAGGGTTTCGTGGTCAACCGTTGGTTTGGTGTTCAAGACATTTTTAAACTAGACTAAAAACCGTCTGCGAACATAATAAAAACTTGTTCCGATAGCAACGCCTATTGCATTTGCTACAATATCCCAGCCCGACACCTCTCTTCCTGGCACAAACCCCTGAAGCCATTCCATCAGTACACCCCATCCAATCAAAAATAAAAGGATAAATGTCGTATGCCATTTGGACCTAAATCCAAACACCAAAAATGTATTGAGGCTAAGAATACCATATCCAATAAAATGACCAACCTTATCGTTGAGCTGCACATTGACACCGCCTTGTGGGCTTTTTAAAGAAAAATAAACAATAACCAATAACTCGAGTGCCAATAGGACGCGCAGTAATTTTTGGATATTACTCATAAAGTAAAGTTTTGTCTTTTAGGGTGGCGGGCCGCCCTTCGGTCATCCATTTTGGAGCGGGTGCATCCATTAGATAGTGATCGAAAAATTGACGCATGCGTATCGATAAATCGTATTTGTTGGCCAATTTAGTGAGGTTGTGGTCGTCTTCGTTGTAGTTGAGCATCCAACAAGGCTTTCCAAGTCTGCGCAGCCCATTGTAGAGTTCAATTCCCTGATACCACGGTACGGCGCCGTCTTTGTCGTTGGCCATAATCAGCAGCGGTGTTTGTACTTTGGGCAAATGGAACAAAGGTGAATTTTCGATGTATAACTCAGGTTTTCCCCAAATAGTCGCACCAATTCGGCTTTGTGTGCTCTCGTACTGAAATTGTCTGTTTAGGCCGCTGCCCCAGCGGATGCCGCCATAGGCCGAAAACATATTACTCACAGGGGCGCCTGCCATGGCTGCGGCAAAGCGCGGGGTCATCGTAATGAGCATGGCACTTTGGTAACCACCCCAGCTTTGTCCTTGAAGCCCCATTCGTTTTTCGTCAACCGGGAAGTTCTTGATGAGGTAGTCTGCAGCACTCATGATGCTGTTATAGGCACCTTGTGCTGGCTTGCCCGGTTTGTAGCGAATATCTGGAATAAAAACCAAGTAGCCGCCGCTCGCGTATTCCGTTGGATTGATGATACTCGCCGAGGGTTTTGGTGCTTGGTAGTTGTGTAGGTTATCCGAATTGAGTTCGTAGTAATAGAATAACAACGGATATTTTTTGTTGGGATCGTAGTTTTCAGGTTTGTATAGCAAGCCTTCTAATTGTTGCCCATCGTAGGCCTTCCATTTTACCGTTTCTACTGTTACCCAATTATAGTTGCTTTGTTGCGGATTGGCCACGGAAAGACGCTGCGCGTTGTCGTAATTGTGGTCAGCGGGGAGCAACCAAAGGTCAGGGTAGGTACCGACGTTCATTTGTCTGAGCGTAAATGTATTTGCATTTTTAGCTTTATGTACCCCAGCTATTCTTTTTGGAATTTCGAAAATTAGATTCATTCCATTTGAACCATAGAGATAGAAGATTTCATTTTTATTTGCTTTGCGCAAACCGATAAAATAACCGTCTTGCAAGTCTATAAATGCGGAGTCGAGGTGGTTGCGTTCAAAGCGCAGTTCGATTTGTTCTAGGGTAGCGCGTTCATTTGTTAGACTTTTCAATGATTTAGTAGCAATGTCATAGCGCCAAATATCAAATTGAGACTGAAAACAAACTTCTTTAGCATTTTTTGTAAAGCCTAAAAAACCTACAGGCCCGGCCTCCATGGGTTGCCCATTGAGGTCCTCTTGCCAAACGATGTCTTTTCGACTGCAATTCATACAGGTATGCTGTTGCTTTTCGATGTCGAGCAGCATCCATTTTTGGCCCTCAGCAAGGTAATATGCGAAGTAGCGACCATCGGCAGAAAGTTCGCTTGCAGTTGACCACCCTTTGCCCAACAGTACAGTTTTGCCGCTCTGCAAATCAATGCGGTAATAATCGCTTTTGGAAGGTGCTTTCCATTGGGCTTCAATTAAGTACGGTTCCGGATTGCGTGCGATGAGAAAAGGTGCCTTCATTTGCTTGTCGATATTGACGCGCAAAGTATCGTTTTCAAGCGCCATCAAGCGTTCGGTCTGTAAGTGATAAACGTGTAAGGTGCCCCTTTTGAGGTCTTGGTCTTTTTTGAGGAGTTGTTGCGGTTGAATTTCTAAATCTAGGTAGTGCCAGATGTCTAAATTCACTTTTTCGCGTTCTAGTAAAGTGTCTTTTAGTACTTTTTCGCGTGGTACGGTTGCAAAATAGAGCAGCTGGCTGTCATCGCTAAAAGTTGGTTTGCGGCCAGATGCAAGTGCTTGGTTCCTGCCGTCTGAACTCAGGTCAAAATCTGTGGAGTCTCCGAAATTGGAGGTTTTCAGAAGCGCTAAGTCAAAAAGCGTCAGTTGTAAATTTTTGATCTTTGCGGTATCGGAACTGTATAAAAAAACAAGTTGTTGGTTGTTTGGGCTCCAGGTAAGGTCAGATATCAAGGGTTGGGCTTCAAATTCCTTGAGTAATTTGAGATCAGCAGTTTGGTAGATGCGCACTTGCATTGAATCTAATTTCACCTTGCGCTGTTTGACAACTGCAATTTTAGAACCATCAGGGCTTAAGGCAAGTTGGGTAATGCTGTCCACGTATGGAAAATTATTTTGACCAGCGGTATACACCACCAAACGGTTGCCTTCCGTTTTGAATGGATTGGTTTTTGGCGCAGGCGCAGGTTTTCTCCAAAAGCAGTATTTCTCCCATTTTTTGGGCTCAACTTTTTCTATTTTGTTTGGTGTTGCTTCCTGCAAGAAAGCCAAAACAGGTGCTTCTTCTGCTTGTTGTACTTGTTTGAGTTTATCGAACTTGAAAAGGGTGTCTTGGTCCAAATGGTAAATGAATAAGGAATCTTTGGGCCATTTCTTTTTATCGACTTTGTCGAGTTCAAGCTTGCGCAAGCTGTCGTAGTCGGGGCTGAGTTTCCAAGCAACATAGCTCTCGTCATTGGCGAGCAATGCACCACTAGCACGTTCAATAGAGTCGTGTTTTTGAGTGGCTACATAGTAGAAATGCAAGACAGGGTTTGCTCTTAATACGGTGAGTTCGTAGCTTATAATTTCGCCATTTCTCGAAATTTGTTCTTTTTCAAGTCGTTTCCAGGTGTCATACGCTTTGAAGTCGAGTGCTGGTTTTTGTGCAAGTAATGTCGTGCAATTAGCAAGTAAAAAAAGGAGGGTAAAATATTTCATCTTTTTGTTTTGTGAAAAGAAACCAAATAAACACCGGTAAAAATAAAGAACATATATAAAAGCCGTTCGACTGTTATCGTATGGGTATAGTTATCGGCCCAGCCCAATGCTGCAAATAAGACGGTAAAAAGAATCACCATAATGGGTTGGGTGTAAATATAGGCCGCAGAAACGGTGGCGCTGACATATTTGAGCCCAAAGATGGTCAGTAAATAAGTCAGGAAAGTGACGCCTACAATGACGTAAATAATTTTATACCAAACACTTGACGGAAAGACCGAAAAATCTACTTGAGCTAGTTGGTTCCAAGTAGGAGGGAAGAGCAATAAAAGTAAAAAGCCAATACTAAAAACGTAGGTGATTACTTGTAGCGGACTGTATTTTAGCAAAAGTGGTTTAGAGAGTACCAAATAAAATGCATAACTGAGCGCATTGATCAATAAAAATAAATCGCCCAATGAGGATGTACCGGCCGTGTGGCCTGAACTTAGTGTGAGCAGTATAGCACCGATTGCCCCTATCAATACCCCAATGCCATTGGTGGCATTCAATTTATCCTTGGAAAACAATACTGCCAAAATAAAAACCATCAACGGATTGAGTGCCATAATGATGCCTGCGTTGAGTGCAGACGATAAATTGAGTCCATGAAAAAAGAAAAGCTGATTAATGGCTACCCCAAAAAGGCCGGCTGCCGCAAAGCGCCAATAATCGGAGCGGTCAACGGGCTTCCGTTTTTGAAAGAGCAAAAGCAACCAAAACAAAGCTACAGCACCGCTGACGCGCAATAAAATAAAGGTGGTGGGGTCTAAATACTGCGGCATTACGCCTTTGGCCAAGACGTGGTTGGCACCGTAAAGCAGATTGACGACGAGCAGGGCGATATGCGCCTGGATTATTTGCGTTTTTGACACAGCGTAAAGGTAGTTATTCTGTATCTTTGTTTGGTGCATTTGGTCCACCTACATTTAGTCAATTACAAGAATTACCCCGACCTCGAGCTCGACTTCGTGCCGGGCATCAACGGCATTGTAGGTGCAAATGGCGCTGGAAAAACAAATATCCTAGACGCGGTGTACCACCTCAGTATGTGCAAGAGCTACCTGAATGCCAATGACCGCCATAACTTACGCTTCGAGCAGTCCTTTTTTTCAATTGTTGGTCAATGGCAACTCGATCAAAAACAACACGATGTTCAAGTCGCTTACAAAGCAGGTGTCAAAAAGCAAGTCAAATGGAACAAAAAAGCCTATGATAAGCTCACTACACATATTGGCAAGCTTCCAGTTGTATTCATCTCACCCTACGACGGCGACCTTATCGCAGAAGGCTCTGAATTGCGCCGCAAATGGATGGACGGCATTTTATCGCAACTCGACAAAAGATACCTCGACGAAATACAGCGCTACGCCCGCTTGCTTGAGCAACGCCATGCGCTGTTGCGCAACATGCACGAACACCGCTTGTTTGATCCTGACGCCATTGAAGTTTGGGATGCCCAACTGATTCCCTGCGGCCAATACATTTATGCGCAGCGCAAGGCATTTTTGGCCGAATTCATCCCGGTATTCAAGCGTTTTTATACCGAAATTGGCCAAAATGCGGAAGAAGTTGACATCAGCTACCGCTCCCAACTTGCCGATGCAGATTTTGCTACACTTTTACAAGAATCATCTAAAAAAGATGCCTTCACGCAATACACCAACGTCGGCGTACACAAAGACGACCTCTTATTCAGCATCAAAGGGCATCCTGTCAAAAAATTTGGCTCGCAGGGTCAGCAAAAATCATTTATAATTGCGCTGCGCCTTTCTCAGTTCGATTGGCTCAAACAGCATACAGGTCAAAAACCCGTTTTGCTTTTGGACGATATTTTTGATAAACTAGACAACCAACGCGTGGAGCGCCTCATTGCACTAGTGAGCGCAGATTACTTTGGTCAGGTGCTTATTACAGATACCGACCCTAACCGGATGAAAGCCTTATTTGCGCAGCTACCCGGCCAGACTCAACTTTTGCAAATTACCAACCAACAAGCCCTGCCACTATGAGTACAGACAATAAAAGACAAAACGAAGAGCAGCCGCTAGGTGCGCTTGTCGGTAAAATTTTGAAAGCTTACGGCCTCCAAGACAAAATGAAGTCCTTTGATCTCATTGCCGCTTGGCCCGAACTAATGGGCCCTGCTGTTGCACAGCGAACCACAGACATCCGCATCGAAAACAACATCCTTTATCTCAAAATTGACTCGAGTGTCATGCGCGACGAACTCTTTCATGGCAAACAAATCATCATTGAGCGCTGCAATCAGTTTGCCGGTGAAGCGCTCATCCGAGACATCTGGTTCAATTAAGTTTTTAACTTTGTCATATTAATTCATCATTCCTATGTCAAACGCATTTTTTAAGGTCCCTGTTGCCATCAACGAACCCGTCAAATCTTACGCACCTGGTTCGCCAGAGCGCGCTTCGCTTTTAACCAAATACCACCAATTCAAGGACCGCAGCCCTATCGATGTACCTATGTATATCGGTGCTCAAAAAGTAACGACTTCCAACAAGAAGCCCCTCACCATGCCCCACGATCACCAGCACGTATTGGGTCATTACAATCAAGGCGATGCCTCGCATGTGGCGGCGGCAATTGACGCCGCTTTGGCCGCAAAATCCGCATGGTCTGCGCTCCCATGGCAAGACCGCGCAGCGGTTTTCTTGCGCGCTGCAGATTTGCTTGCCGGCCCCTTCCGTGACCGCATGAACGCTGCCACCATGTTAGCACAGTCCAAAAATGTGTTTCAGACCGAAATCGACGCTGCCTGCGAACTCATCGATTTTTTCCGTTTCAATGTCCAATACATGACCCAAATCTACAAGGAGCAGCCCGAGTCTTTACCTGGTATGTGGAATCGCTTGGAATACCGTCCGCTGGAGGGTTTTGTTTTTGCACTCACACCTTTTAATTTTACCTCTATTGCTGCCAATTTATCTGCTGCCCCCGCCATGATGGGCAATGTGGTGGTTTGGAAACCGGCCGAAACCCAAATTTACTCTGCACAAGTTATCATGGAGCTTTTTGAAGCTGCTGGCTTGCCGGCTGGAGTCATCAACATGGTAACCGTGAGCGGTCAGGTTGCAGGCGATGTCATTTTTTCACACAAAGAATTTGCTGGCATCCATTTTACAGGTTCCACAGATGTATTTCGTCAGCTTTGGAAAAACATCGCTCAAAACATCGAAAATTACCGTTCATATCCGCGTATTGTCGGCGAAACCGGCGGCAAAGATTTCGTTATGGTTCACAACAGCGCAAACCCTGCAGAGGTAGCTACTGCGCTTTCTCGTGGTGCTTTTGAATTCCAAGGCCAAAAGTGCTCGGCAGCCTCACGTGCCTATGTACCAGAAAGTCTTTGGCCTGCGGTTAAAGAGATTTTGATCGCACAAGTGAGTTCTTTCAAACAAGGCACCCCAGAAGACACCTCCAATTTTATCAATGCCGTGATCAGTGAGCGCGCTTTTGATAGAATTGCCGCTTACATCGATTACGTTAAAGCGCAGTCAGATGCCCAAATCATTACCGGCGGCACCTACGACAAATCCGTGGGGTATTACATTGCACCTACCACGGTGGTCACCACCAATCCAAAATTCCGCACCTTGGTTGAAGAAATTTTTGGCCCTGTGCTCACCATTTACGTTTATCCAGATGCACAATACGCAGAAACGCTAGGGCTCGTAGACCAAACTTCTGAGTACGCCCTAACAGGTTCAATTATTGCCACAGATCGCTACGCCATACAACTTGCCAATGAAAAGTTAATGAACGCAGCCGGTAATTTCTACATCAACGACAAACCTACGGGTGCAGTCGTTGGGCAGCAACCATTCGGAGGCGCACGCGGTTCGGGTACCAACGACAAAGCAGGTGCCGCCATGAACCTCATGCGTTGGGTTTCGGCTCGCACCATCAAAGAAACGTTTGTGCCACCAGCTGATTACCGTTATCCATTCTTAGGTTGATTAAAGTTCATATGCGTTCGGGACTACTCATTTGCTTTTTGACCCTCACTTCTTTCATGGTTAAAGCGCAATGGTGTTGGTCTTTACAGGCCGAGGTTGGCGCCAACAAACAAGAAATTCAAAGTGCCTACCAGCTGGCTCAACAGCCTTTTGATCCACAAGCTTTTTGGCGGGCTACTGCAGGCGGCGAACTCCAAGTCGGATACACCGTTGCCAAAGTGCTGACGGCTTATAGCGGTTTGGGATATGCCCACCAAAACTTAGCGTATCAAAGCACAGAGTGGGCCACTAACGACGCCGGCACTTCGTTTTTGTTGCTTTGCAACAAAACGGCAAACGGTGAATTACTCACCTTGCCGCTTGGGCTCGATCTCAAAATACTGAGCGTACACTTTGGAGGTGGCATGCAATACCGTTATCGGGTTCAGGGATCCATGCAAAAAGATTTTTATGCTTTTTATCCGGGCGCACCATCCACCAATTTACTCAGTACCGAAATTGGTCCCAATACCCAAGCTAAATTTGATATGGGCTATTTTGCTTATTTTCAATGGAACCCTATCAAAAGATTGGGTATCAGAGCGAGCGCCTATAGAGGTTTTCGTGACTTAAGTAACGGCGTTGAAGTAGGTGCCTACAACGAATGGCAGCAGCTTTTCAATCAAGAGTCTTTTAGCATCAAGAACTTACAATTCAATATTGGGCTAAACTTTCGTTTATCCGAATAATTTGTCTGTCATGAAGTACTTTTTAATTGTGTGTTTATTTGGTTTGCTATCGTCATTAGCCAAGCCAAAACCTACCGATTCGAAATTTGATCTGCAAGTTACTGTCAGGACCGCAATATCAATATCAAAATGGTGTATTAAAGACTGTTTTGAATTCGGTCTAAAATTTCCTCAATTTGATAGAGGAGCGGTCTTCCGTCGTTCTCGATGACATACGGTGTGAGCACTTTTTTTTGGTCATCTGTCCATTGCTGTGCTATTCTATCGCGTATTTCTTTTGGTGTGAGGAAATCTCTTTTAACGACTCTTTGAATGCGCAATTCCTCGGGTGCAACCACCAAGATAGTCGCCGCGAACTGTTGATAGGTGCCGGTTTCAAATAAGATGGCGGCCTCATTGAAAACCATACTTGTGGGCTGTTGGCTTGCCCATTGTTGAAATGCTTCCCGCACCAATGGATGCACAAACCCAGAAACTTGGTTTTTCAAATCGGGCTCTGCAAAGAGCCTTTGGGCCAAATAGGCTGTCTGAAATACACCGTTTTCATACACATTTTCACCAATGAGTGCCCTCATTTTTTCTTTGAGCCCTGCATGTGTTTGGTATAATTTTTTGGCCTCGCTATCCGAATAAAAAACAGGATAGCCCATGTGTTCGAGTACCTTGGCAATACTTGTTTTGCCCGCACCTATCCCCCCGGTGAGTCCAATATGAATCATGCCCCGAATTTAGGCAAAGAAAATTGTAAATTTGCAGCATGTCTCAAAAAGAATGGTTTGCAAGCTGGTTTGACTCACCTTATTATCATTTGTTGTATCAACACCGCGATGACAACGAAGCCAAACAGTTTATTGGCCACCTTATTGAGGTACTTCATTTGCCTCAAGGAGTAAAAGTGCTCGATTTAGCTTGTGGCAAAGGGCGCCATTCCATCACGCTTGCTCAAATGGGCTATAACGTAACAGGTGCTGACCTTGCGGCAAACAGCATTGCAAGTGCCGAGCAAACCAGTGCAGCCTTACCGCTTGATGAGCTCCGTTTTTTGGTACACGATATGCGTCAGCCCATACCGGGCGCAACATTCAAAGCCGTTTTTAATTTATTTACCAGTTTTGGTTATTTTGATACCCTTCAAGAAAATCAAGCGGTATGCGCAGCAATTGCACAAATGCTTGAGCCAAACGGCTTATTAATCATAGATTTTTTGAATGCCAATAAAGTCATTTCCAACCTAGTCAAGGAAGATACGGTCCAAAGAAACGACGTTTCCTTTTCTATTGAAAGATGGCACGACGACACGCATATTTACAAAAAAATAAAGATATCAGATCTAGACAACAACGCCGAGATTGGCACTTTTGTAGAACGCGTACAAGCGTTGCGTTTGGCTGATTTCCAAGCCCTTTTGGCAAATCATTTTGATGTAGTGTCTTCTTATGGTTCTTATGACTTAGCGCCATTTGATGCCGCCTCTAGCGACCGTCTCATTTTAATTGCAAAAAAGAAAGCATGAATTTTTATATCATAGAATTGGTTTTGTTACTATCGGTCGTGGTTGGTGGTGTTTTGGTGAGCACACTCAATGCGACCAATAAGAATCAGTATATCAAGCTTGCATTGGCTTTTAGCGGTGGGTTTTTATTAGCCGTTATTTTTCAGCATTTACTGCCTGAACTTTATGGCGCGCATAATGGGCCTGCGTATGACCACAACTTGGCTCTCCCGGTTTTGGAGGTTGGCGTTTACATCTTGCTTGGCTTTTTAGTGCAGCTTGTTTTGGAGTATTTTTCTGGTGGTATTGAACACGGACATGTGCATGTGCACCAAGGCCAAGCAATGCCCTGGACGCTATTCATTTCGCTTTCAGTGCATTCGGTAATCGAAGGTATTCCCTTAGGCAATATGTTACAATTGGGGCTTGACAACCAAACAATCCCTTACAATGCAAGTTTTTTTTGGGGAATTGTTTTTCATCAAATTCCAGTTGCAATTGCACTCATGACGCTCTTGTTAGCGACTCGTCTGAATCGTAGACAAGCCTGGCTGATCTTATTGACCTTTGGCCTCATGACACCTATTGGTGTATTTTTGGGCCTCGGCATTACGACCGAACAACTCGGATTGAATGTAAATGTGATATTAGCGATAGTGGTAGGTATGTTCTTACATATCTCTACCACTATAATTTTTGAAACAGCCGAGAATCATAAATTCAATTTACTCAAGCTCTTGAGTATTCTAGTGGGTGTTGGCCTGGCTACAGGAATTTTCTGAAATTAGAACGGTAAATCGTCGTCTTCCTCAGTTGCTGCTGCTGCACCAACTCCAGGCAAAGGCTCTGTGCCCATATTCATGGCTGAGGGGCCGCTAGCAGGCATCCCCATTGGTTGGCTTTGGCCTTGTTTTTCAATGCGCCATGCTTCGATGGTATTGAAATATTTGACTTCACCTTGTGGGCTGGTCCATTCGCGGCCACGTAAATTAAATGAAACTTCTACGTTATCATTTGCTTGAAATTGATCGAGCAAATTGCATTTGTCTTGGGTGGCTTGAAAGAGAATGTCTTGAGGATACATAGAGGTTGTATCAGTTACAACAAATTCTCTTTTTTGAAATTTGTCAGAGATGCGTTGGGTATCTTGAATGACTTTGATGGTTCCGGTAAATTTAAACATGGACGGTTATTTAGTGATTAGTTGTTTAGTTATTGAAGCAAAGTAGCGTAAGCCAGGCTTCTTCGAGTTGGTTGGCGGCGAGTAGTTCTTGCGCACGCTTGTGTAAGGCTTGCTCTAAGGCTACTGCGTCGTGTTCAAGATCTAAAAAAAGCGAGGAAAGTTCTAGAAGTTTGTATTCGTTGACATCGGTTTCGTTAGGCAGCGCTTCGATACCAGCGAGTTGGCCAAGGTTATTGGCACTGAGGATTTGACTGTTTTTGATGTCTTGAGGAAGCGCATCATAGCCAATACCGCAAGTGGTGATTGGTTTTTTGATTTCAAACATGGATTGGTTGTTGGCACGGCAATACCAATCACCGCCCATGCGGGCGACTAAATCGATTTTGTGTTGGTCGATTAGGCCGTTTTCGGTGAGTAGGTTTTCTTGGATGTGCAGTTGAACGACCTCGCAAATGATGAGGTTGCCTGCTCCGCCGTCTTGGCCCAACTCGATGATTTGCTGGATTTTGCATTCGAACTGAACCGGTGCTTCGGCTACTCTGAAGGGTTTGACTTTTTCAGAAGCTAGGGCGGTAAAGCCCGCTTTGACAAATTCATTGACGCCAGGGGCATAAGGAGAGCTTGCAAGACTCATTTGGTGTACCATAGGGTAGTTTACGACGTTGATCACGACTTCTGGGACGGCTTTGGCGTTGTTGAAGGTGTCTTTGCTTTGGCCAGTGCGCCCGGATCTTGCTGGCGAAAACACCAAAATCGGAGGGTTGGCACTAAAAACATTGAAAAAACTAAAGGGTGCTAAATTGGCGCGCCCGTCTGCATCTAGTGTAGATGCAAATGCAATTGGACGCGGGCCAACCGCACCGAGTAATAATTGGTGCAAGCGCTGGACAGTTAGTTCTTTGGGATCAAGGCTCAACATATGCTTTCAAAGTTAGCCAAAATTCGTAAATTGGACACGTGATTTTACGGACTTCTATTTGCGTTTTATTGATTTTTTTGACTGTCGTAGTAAATGCGCAAAACAAGCGCAATGCTGCAGGCCAACGTCATGGCAAATGGGTGTTTACTGGCAAAGATTTTCCGCAGCGTAATTTGCCAAAAACACAAAAAGTAGAGGAAGGCTACTACGTCAATGGCCGAAAAGAAGGCGTTTGGACCAAATTCTATTCAGACGGCCGTGTTCAACTTAAAGGCACCTACAGTAATAATAGACCCGAAGGCCCCTACACGCGCTATTTTTCGAACGGACAAATTGCAGAACAAGGTGATTTTCAACAAAATGGTTACAAAGGTTTGCTTCTGCGCTACCACGAAAACGGCAATTTAGCATACCGCGCCAATTTCAACAATCAAGGCCAAGAAAGTGGAAAAGTGACTTATTACCATACAAATGGAAAGGTAGCACTTACATACACTGTAAAAAATGGCAAGGTTCAAGGCGAGGTCTCTCGATACAACACCAACGGACAGTTGCTCAGTTCTTTTGACATTACCTCAAGTGGCGCTGTGGGTCCGGTTCATAAAGCAGATCCCCAAACCCCTCAGCTCAAAGCACCAACGCCGGTCAATGCGAATGTATATCCACCGCGTTTATCGAACCCCAAAACCAAAGGGCTTCGCTTTGTGCCTAACGGATACAACAAAGTATATAACGATAACGACGAAATCTGGATGGATGGCGAATTCAAGAATGGCCAACTTTATGACGGAAAAGTATATGATTATGACCAAGATGGCATTTTACAGAAGGTCCGCATCTTTAAATTAGGGAAGTATCATTCAGATGGCCAACTCTAATCGCCGATATTTACTTAATTTTGTTCCCAAATTAGCACTATGAAAGCATACGTTTTTCCGGGTCAAGGCGCCCAATTTTCTGGAATGGGTAAAGATCTCTACGAAAATTCTGAACTTGCCCGCAACTTATTTGCACAGGCAAACGACATTCTCGGTTTCAATATACAAAGCATTATGTTTGAGGGCACTGAAGACCAACTCAAACAAACCAATGTAACGCAGCCCGCCATCTTTTTACACAGCACCATTTTAGCTGCTTGTTTAGGTGAGTCCTTCGCTCCAGCCATGGTAGCCGGTCATTCTTTAGGTGAATTTTCTGCATTAGTGGCCAACAAAACGCTCTCTTTTGAAGACGGCTTGCGCTTGGTTGCTAAAAGAGCAGCAGCTATGCAGAAAGCTTGTGAACTAGCTCCTAGCACCATGGCAGCAATTTTGGGCCTCGAAGACGACGACGTTGAGCGCATTTGCGCTCAAATTGATGGCGTTGTTGTGCCTGCTAACTACAATTGCCCCGGGCAGCTTGTTATTTCAGGCGCTCTTGAGGCTATTGACTCGGCGTGTGCTCAATTAACAGCTGCTGGCGCAAAACGCGCTCTTGTTTTACAAGTAGGAGGTGCATTTCATTCACCATTAATGGAGCCAGCCCGCGAAGAATTGGCAGCAGCCATCGAGGCAACTCATTTTGCCACGCCTATTTGTCCTGTCTATCAAAATGTCAATGCCCAAGCCGTTACCGACCCTGCCCACATCAAAGCAAATTTGGTTACGCAACTTACCGGTGCAGTGCGTTGGACTCAAATCATGGAAAATATGTTAGCCGATGGCTGTTCAGAGGTCATTGAAGTAGGCCCAGGTAAAGTTTTACAGGGCTTATTTAAAAAGGTAGACCGAGAAATCTCAACAAGTAGCGCTGCCATTTAATTTTTTTTGTGGAATTCATCCACTACGGCCATCTGTAAAGAAAACATATGCTTATGAGAAACTTGATGATGGTGTGGATGCTCTTGATGGCAGTAAACACAGTAGCCCAATCTGGTACCGGCGATGTCGTGGGTACTTTTGTAAATTTTGCAACCCAGACTCCAGTTGTTGGTGCCAAAGCCATCATCAGAGAAAACGGCCGCGTATATCTGGCGCTTTCCAATGAGGAAGGGCGTTTTCGTATCGTCGGCTTGCCGGCAGGCACGTATCAAGTTGTGGGTTATTTTCAAAAAGACAGCACTGAAAAAGTGGTCGTTGAAGTGCCTGTAGAGGCTTATGGCAATGCAGGAATTATATACTTTCAAGGAAAAACCCAAGACACCAAAGCGGTCCGGGTAGGTGGTGGACGCTACGAACAAGCGCGCATCCGTATTGGAGAAACACCCGTAACGACACTCACAGCAAAGGAAATTAAAAACCGTCCCGATAAGTTTAGTGTGGTAGATATGGTTGCAAATTCCAACTCTGATATCAAAAAAGATGAAGATGGTGGCCTGATGTTTCGCGGCGCGCGCAAAGGAGATATGATTTATGTGCTAGATGGCATTAAGTCCAATGAAGTGTTCAATGTACCAAGTTGCGCTATAGGTCGGGTGACCGTTTACACCGGTGGTTTGCCTGCCAAATATGGCGACACACTCGGCGGAGCGGTTATATTAGAGACTAAAAGTTACTTTGACCTTTACCGCGAGTGGGAAATCAATCAGCCAGAGCCTGGTCAGCAATAAAAGGGTAGGTAATATCCCAAAGAAACAAGCCCTGAGCAGGTACCGATACAAACGCCTCTGAGCGGTCTTGGGCAGCAATTATCCCAGGCAGTTCAGCGGCGTTGATTTTTTTTAGACCCACCTCTACGAGCGTACCGACAATGGCCCGAACCATGTTGCGTAAAAATCGATTGGCAGTAATTTCAAAATAAATGCCATTTGTATCGGCATGCCATTGGGCTGCAAAAACTTCGCAGATATTCGTTTTGACGTCGGTATGCGCTTTCGCAAAAGATGAAAAATCCTGAACGCCAAGTAAATGCTGTGCGGCTTCATTCATCGCCGAAAGATCGAGCGCTTGTTGGACATTCCAACTTTGTACTTGAAGAAAAGGATTTTTGCGGTGGTGAATAAAATATCTATATGTTCTGCGCTGTGCGTCAAAGCGGGCATGCGCTTCCGATGAGACCTCCAAAGCGCTGAAAAATGCGATAGCCGGAGGTGTCATTCGATTGAGTTTGAAAACGAGTTGATCGGGTTCCCAATTGATTGGAAGATCGGTATGTATAAAGTAGCGATGGGCATGAACCCCTGCATCTGTACGTCCGCAACCTACAACTTCTATTTTTTGATTACCATGCAAATTGCTAAGTGCGGTTTCAATTTCACCTTGAACCGAGCGCGCATTGGGCTGTACTTGCCAGCCGTGATAGTCGGAGCCGTTGTAGGCGAGTTCAATGAAGTAACGCGGCATTTACTTTAGACCTTCTGTTTGTAAAATACCAATAGGAGCAAAAAATAAATTGTAGCTAAAAAGCCCATCGATATCGCTAACGCTGGCCCATGTTGCATACTGTGTGCCGAGCTGTAAATGGGTGTCGTCGAGTGTGGTGTTGATTTTTGCGCCGAGATTAATAGGTGCTGACCATTCGGCGCCATTGCGTTTGCACATAAATAAATCATAGCCCCCCATTCCGGCGTGCCCATCTGAAGCAAAAAAGAGGAATTTGCCGTCGGGGGTTACATAAGGCGTGGTTTCTCTTCCTTCTGTATTGATACCTTGCGGCAGGGCCTTGACCTCAGCTTGCCAAATGCCATTGATTTTTTTGGCGCAGTAAATCTCTGTGGCGTATTTTTCAGAATTACGGTCTGAAACAAAATAAAGTTCTTCCACATAAGTGAATTCATCGATCCAAATGGTGTCGGTTTTCGTTGGGGAGCCGTCAAAGTAGCTGGTATTTAAGCCGGGAATTTCGGTAATGAGGCGTTTGTCGTCCCAACTTCCCGCTAGTTCGGTACTCAATTCAAATATATCAGAACTTTGGGTAAGCATCGTTTTGTTTTCACCTTCTTTGGAAGCGGTCGTGTTTAAAGTTCCGAGCGCCATTTTTTGATCTGCCGAAACATAAGAGAGCGCATCGAAGCCTTCGGTATTCAGGAGTTCATCGTTGGTGTAAATACGCATCCAGAGCGTGTCTGATAACGGGTCTCGTTGGGCCTGATATATATCTTCAAAGAAGCGTTGGTCGTCGGGGTTGAGGTTGGCGCCTTTTGCATCTGGATTTCGGCTCGTAAAGTATAATGTGAGGCCATCGGCACTGAGTATGGGGCCGTATTCATCGTATTTGGTATTGAGCGCACCTCCGAGTAAGATCCGCTGATTGCCAATGCCTTTTTGTTGCTCTTGAAGCGCATAAAGACATTGTTTTTCGAGAAGATCAAATCCGAGGGCTTGAAAATTTTTATTGGAGTTGAGCATTTTTTTTGCGCGTTCTATTAGTTGGTTGGCACTTTGAAGTTGGCCCAACGATAATTCTATTTGAACGGCCAAATATAGATCGTCGGCGTTAAGGCCAGAACCCAATTGAGTTATGGCTTTTTGCATGTGTTCTTGGGCATAAAAATAGGAGCGCAGATCAAATTCGGTGTTTGCCAACCAATAGAATGCATTTCCATTGTTGGGGTCAATGGCGACGGCTTGCTTGAGTAACATATACGCATTGCTACTTTGACCTTCATTGAAAAGCGTGATGGCATTGGCAGTGATGCGTTTGGCTTTGAGTTGGTCTTTTTTTGGGATATCTTGTGCAAAAGACAAAAAAGGAAGAAAGAGAAGAAGGGCTATGGCTTTCATAATTTAGTATATAGTACAAAGTAAACAAAACTATTAAAATCCATAACTTTGAATAAAGAATATATGTCTCAGGTCTTGCGTTTTTTTGTTTGTATTTTAATTTTGCTTTGTATACCATCTTGCTCTTTTGGCCAGCCAAAAGAACAACAAAGTACCCCAGACTACACCAACTGGACAACCCTCACAAAAGGGATGGAATACCGAGAAATAGATGCGCCGGTCAAATCATTTATTGGCGATTCCAAGTTGTCAATTTTGCGCATGGATCCAGCCATGTTTCGTTTTGATCTCTTTGCAGCCACCCAATATGATTCTGTTGCCAAAGACCTCTACACTTGGGCAGACACATTTGATTTATTAGTGGCATTTAATGCCGGCATGTATAACCTGGGCAGGCCCTTGCAAAGCCGGGCTTATCTGCAGTCGGGCAACCACATCAACAACGGAAAACTACTCGAAAATTTCAACCTGATGTTGGCTTTAGGTCCAAAACCAGGTTCCAATCGTTCCAATATTGAAGTACTCGATTTGACTTGTTCTAATTGGGAACAAGAAAAAAATAACTTTTCAGGCTTTGCGCAAGGCTTGCGCATGATCGACTGCAATGCCAGCCCCATGAATTGGCAAAAAAAGGTTCAGTCTTGTAGCATGCTCGTTGCTGCTGAGGATGAAAAAGGTTGGTTTTACCTCATTTTTACGCGCTCACCCTACACGCACAACCAAATGATTGGTTTCCTCAAGCAAATGCCGGGCGGTATCCACGATGCCATCTACTTAGAAGGAGGGCCAGAAACCAGTCTGCTCATCGATGTCAATGGGCATTGCATCGAAAAAGTGGGTTCCTGGGTCTCGACTACCTGGGAACGCGACGACAACAACCATTTTTGGCGTTTACCGAATGTTGTTGGTATTCGAAAACAGTAGTAAGAAAGGACCCTCTAATAGGCAGCCCTTTTTTTATTGGAAAAAATCAGCATATCTTAAAATTTGTTGTCTTTTCCCTTTTTGAAAAGAATGCAGCAACATGGCATTGGCAACGAACTTAAACTTGGCCAACTAACAGTAACAGAACTAACAGATTTGCCTCTTGAATCTCAATGGCGAATGGTCTGGCCAAAAGGGAAGAAGCACAACGGGGTTGCAGAAGCATTTAAGCAATATCGTTTTGCAGCTACCCGAAGGTGGCGATTTTTAGCACAGAACTTCATTTGAAACACCAAACTTCAATTAAAGTAAAAACTGTCATAAGAAGCACTGAACCGCCACTTTTGGGTAGGTGCTGTTAGTGGCTGGTTTCCTTCGGCTTTATTTTATTGAAAGCATATTTTACCACAAAATAAATGATTAATGCAGATAATACACCTGTTAAAAAGTCTGTAAGTGGCACCATAACTGCTGTATAAAACATCATTGAAAACTCAAATTTTCCGAGACGCTTTATTTCTTTAATCTCTGCGGGTTTTATCATATTGCTTGCTACCCATACTAATATACCGCCAATACATGCCATAGGAACTAATTCCAAATATTGA
>Ga0194124_10000651_pt1 | contig 51260 bp, 40 predicted proteins | sample TA2KigCas0mmetaG_FD_148605 | JGI IMG/M metagenome (GOLD analysis project Ga0194124, IMG submission 148605) | Freshwater microbial communities from Lake Tanganyika, Tanzania - TA2015031 Kigoma Deep Cast 0m | ecosystem: Environmental > Aquatic > Freshwater > Lake | place: Tanzania: Lake...
AAGCTGATCTGGAAGGCTTTGCTATCTGAACGCTGGAAGCGCATGCCTGGCATGACAATCAATAAATTTTGGCTATTTGTGAAGCCTGGGTTCCATGGTCCAACAACAACTTGTTGTAACTGCCAACCTGTGTCATATATATAATCGATAGTTTGTTCGTTCGCTCTAGTGCGACCCATAATGTACATACAGTCATAAATAAAGCTCGCTTTCTTGCCAACTTTGGTTTGACCGGCAAGACCAATTATTGGAGCTCTACCAATAAATCCATAGTTCACATTTTCAATACTTGCAATCGGCAAAAAAGGTGTCGATCCGTCAACTGAAACATAAGTTCCAGGCACATAAATTGTTCGGCTAGATGTATAGTTATTTCCATTATTGAAGTGCCCAAATCCTAACGACAGCGTAGCATTAGAACGACGGTCACCGTAAGTAATCATGCCCCAATATAAACCACCAAAACCACGGCCTGAATTCAAATATCCGGATGTGCCGAGTAAAGAACCAACTCCATAATTGATTTTGGGATTTGCAGTGCCGCGGGTATATTTGAGCGCCAACGCGATCGGTGAACCTATCCAAGTGGACATGACGCCGATCGAAAAGTCTTTGTGGACCGCAAAATGAACCTCTGGACCATATAGATTGATCATGGCGTAGTTCTCTCCTTTTTTAATAGGAAAACAGTTGGTTGTAAACTGATAGCGGGTTGTAAAAACGCCAGCTGTACTTACCGCTCCACCTTTTTGAACATCTTCACTATAATTCAATTTGCGAATAGATTTGATGTCGCTTTTAGGGATGTATACTTTCCCTAACATTTGTGTTTCAATCAAGACTTCACGCCCGTCATCAGACAAAATTCGGCCGACATACTCGTTACCATCATTTTTTGTGACAATATATTTAGTAGTATCAGTAGCTGGAGAAGCCGTTGAAGGTGTTTGTGCAAAGGTGCTTTGGCTACTTAAAACACAAAAGAAGGTCAAAAAGAGAATCAAACTGGTTTTCATTGGTTGTGATTTTAGTGATATACTACAAAAATAAGGATTATTCAATCTTGCGCCAAAACGCCCTGACTTCAGAAGAAGCAGAGCGTTAAGCTGAGATAAGATTTGATGATAATCTGAAATCTCGTTATTGATATAATTCCTGAATATTAATAATAGCGCTGTGGGTTTTGCTTATTGATCGGCTGCTTGCTTTTCTGAACATTGAAGCCCATATTGACACCAACAAAACCACCGCCTTTTTGAGAACTGTAAAAAAGATTTACAGGGATATTTAAGGAGCCTGCTTGAAAAGTGCGGCCAAATGCAACCAAGAATGTAGTCGCTAGCCTTTTGGTTCCATCTTTATCAAACTCTCGCTCAAATCCGGGGTTAGTGACAATATCACCACCAGCAGTAGGTGCCAAGCCATTACCTGGATTTATTTCCCATTCGTATTGCGTATAAAATGCATTTGAAGGTCCGTAAACGCCATCTTCATCAAGATAACCAATACTCGTTGATGAGATTCCAAAACGAGGACCAAATGCAAATTCCCAGTTTGCTTTTCCAAAACGAAAACCATTCAACAAAGAGAAAGATGGAATAAACTGACTTTGCTCTAAACCCGAGATATTAATAATACCTTCAACGAGTGCGGAGAAATTTTCAGTACCAACGTACTGCCCTTCGATTTGATAACCAATCATTGAGGTGAATGGCTGAATACCAAGACCGCCATACTTTGTCTCTCGGGTAGCAAAATCTGCTACATCGCCAGTCATGACTGCAAAACCAATGCGCGGACCTGAATTATTCACCTTGCCAATATTGTTGGAAGTAATCAATTCGTTTTTGAAGGCCAAGCGATCGGCAATAACTTTTTCAACTGCTAGGCCGTGCATATCTGCCAATACAATTTCTACCATACGTTGTATTTCTTGTTCTTGGTTATCGAATTCGCGCACCGAAGATTTGTATAGTGCTTGACCTTTGACATCGATGATTTTAATGGTCACAACGATTTTATTACCCAAGCCATCGATAGACCCTGACATCACGTAATCTACTTTAAGTTCTTCGCCTAACCTTGACAAGCAACTTTGACCATAGCAACCCACTTTGTACTCTTCTTTAGCTTTGATGATTTCGTTCATATCGAACTCGTCATAAACTTTGTATTTGTTGATTTTGATGAGCTCCAAGCGCATCATTTTTGCCGCGGACTCTGGCTTAATGGTAAGCGCATTGATATTCGGATTGGCAACCGCAATTGTACTTGTCGGCTGTGCAAAATAACTAGCCATACCACTGAAAAAAATGGCAACTAGTAAATAAACAGCTTGTAATTTTTTTGTTTTCATAGCATATGTTTTTATGATACAAAGATGGATAGAATTGAATTTCCGACAAAATCGAATTTCGGAGGCCTTTGTACGGTGGTTGCGAAAATCGCAAGTATTAGGCTAAAAACGCTAGGTCGGCCTCTATTTTTTTTCTGAAAACGCCAATGGTTTTTTCAAAGTCGGCAAAAAAGTTATTGCGCTCCCTTTCATTTACAACACTAATCAGGCTAGAATTTGCTAGTTGTTTGTCAATAACCTGTTTTGCATCTTGCACATATTGACTATCGGTAGTCTGCAAGTAATTCATGATGTTATGTGATAAAAAGAGTCCTTGCTTGTCTTTGCTTTCGTAATAAAAAGCTGAATCGGCATTGATGGTTTCATTGAGGTACATCTCAAAAGTATTACCTGTTGCCGGGGCCTGAGTGCCATATATAAATTTCTTGCCATGACCGGCTTGCTCGCGTAAGTGAGCAGAAAACATCAGCAAACGATCACATAAAAAAAGCGCATATTGCGGGTCTTCAAATTGGTTGGACTTGTAATAGTACAAGATTTGTCTCAAGAAGCCACGCATGAGTTCGGGGTCGAAAATTTCAACAGATGGGATGGTATTGTAAGCTTGTAATATTGATTTGCCAAGTTCAAACGCACGATCTGTTGTTTTTTCATGACGAAACAGCACATTCTTGTAATCTGGAATTTGTAAGTGGGTCTTGGCCCAGAAAAACAGTTTGAAGCGAACCAATTGCGGAAAATTCAACAACTGAAAAAAATGCGTGTTGTTAATGGTGAGCATGATTTTCGGTTGCTCTAGATGTCGCAGGCGTTCAAAAGCCTCTAGAATGCCCTCTAAATAAGATTCTAACGAAAAATCATAGGCATTCAGCGGTGTATAGCGGAAAATAACGTTGGTCTTTTGTTGCTGAATCAGTGAATCAAATGAAATATCAAAAGTTTTGCATAAACGCTTGAGTTCATCTATAGTGAGCGCAGTTTCATTTCTCATACGTCTATAGGCAGCATCGGTACTGATATGCAGCGTTTCACTCAGGATATGCCCTAGTGCATCGCCTGGCGGCAATTTAGCTTTGATGAGTTGTAAAAGTTGGTCTTGGATGGTTTCCATAGCTGCAATTTACAAAGATTAATCGTTCGTGTAGGTTCGATGAACTCGAGGCGATATACTTGTTAAAATTTCATATGGAATTGTCTGAGCCTTTAAGGCAAAACTAACCAAGGATTGCTGGGGTCCAATTATTTCTACTTCTGATTGTAGCTGTGCATTTGGTGCATTCACCATAATCATGTCCATACAAACACGGCCCACTGTAGGGCAATATTGTCCATCGATAAAAACACCCCCGACACCGTTACTCAAATTTCTTTTGAAGCCGTCAGCATATCCGACGGGAATAATTGCAATTTGGATATCCTCAGCTGCTATATCGGTGCAACCATAGCCAATGCACTCTCCTTTTCTTACCACTTTAAGCTGTGAAATTCGGCTAAACCAACTAATAACTGGCTTGAGTTTTGACTCAAATTTCGGATCGTGATTGACGCCAAATAAGCCTATTCCCAAGCGAACCATATCGTATTGGGCCTGTGTAAAATGAGCCGCACCTTCAGAATTCAGCAAATGTTTGATGAAAGGATACGGCAATGCTTCTTCGATTTGCGCACAGCACATTTCAAATACCTGTATTTGGTGTTGGTTCATCGCCTGTAGTGGTTCATCTGCACACGCCAAATGACTGTAAACGCTCTTGACCAGCACCTCGGGCTGAGCGCTCATCATTTGCAATACTTGATTGATCTGTTCAGGTGCAAATCCAAGGCGATGCATTCCTGTATCTAGCTTGAGATGAATTGGATAGGACGATTTTTTTTGAGCGATGAGGATCCGAATAAATGCATCTAAATGCGTCAAGCTAAAAATTGCTGGCTCTAAGTCATAAGCGATACAGCGTTCAAATCCTGGCGGCTCTGCGTTCATCACTAGAATCGGTAGCGTGATTCCAGCCATCCTGAGCATAACGCCTTCGTCGGCGTAGGCAACGCCCAAGTATTGCACGCCACTTTGCTGCAACTTAAGTGCCATTTGATCGAGTCCAGCTCCGTAAGCTTGCGCCTTGACCATAGCAAGAATTTGCGTATTGGGTAGAAGCGTTTGCTGATATTGGCGCAAATTATGGTGTAAGGCAGACAAGTCATATCGAACGACAGTACTATGCGCTTTTTGGCTCCATTTAGCCAGTAATTGTGTAGTGAGGTCTGTTTGACCTTTAATGAGCACTACATGGTTATCAATTTGAGGAAGGACAGTCGGCAAGTCATACCAAATATGAACTTGGTCAACAGCATAATTCTGAATTAAATTTTTAACTGCAACTTCAAGTGTAGCTTGACTTTTATCTAACAAGCAGCAAACAATTGTCGGCTTTCCTTCTGCGCTAGATTTTAAAAATTCCAATGAGGCCTCAAAAGCCACTAAATCTAGTGTGTAAGTATCATTAATTAGTGTAGCTCCATTGGCACCTTCAATGGTTTCTAGGCGGTTTGCCAAATGAGGAAGCGTAGCGATCGCTTCAGCTTTACAGCCGTGAAAAGACAAAGCACATTTTAGCGCTAAACGCGCATTGTATAAACGGATAGGATCTTTGAATGGTATACATTCGAAAAGAGGTTCCTTTGGCTCTGGTACTTGCAGACTGTATTGATCACCGTCGATCACCCACTTGCAGTCTTTGGATAATACAGACAATGCGGCAACAAAGGCTTCTGCGGTATCGAATTCATGTCTAAAATTGGCTTTTTTTGTGGTAATTACACAATAATCAGGGGCCAGCATTGGGGCCAAAAGCTCCATTTCGCCAGGTTTTGTAATGGCCGCCTCAATAATAGCTAGATCTCCAATGAGGGGTAGTTCAAGAAGCGATAAAGCCACGCCTATCTGTGAGTTGTAGCTTTTGGGGCTGCGATAAACGTTGAGTGCTGGAGTCAACAAATGGTAAATCCATTCTTTAACAGTAGTCTTGCCTATGGATCCAGCAATAGCTAAAATTGGATAAGAGAGGCGCTGTCGATGAAAAGCTGCTAAGTTCTGTAAGGCGATCAACGCATTAGGTACCTGAAAATAGATGGCGTCCGCAAAGTGTTGTTGAGGTTGACTTTCAACGACAAACAAGCGGATTCCTTTTTGATAAGCGTCATTGATAAACGCACTGCCATTTCGGTTGGCGCCTTTTAATCCAAAAAAAACAACGCCTTGGGTACGAATAATTTTTCGTGAATCAAATGTAGCTTCTTGAATCAAGGCTTCTTGAGATTCCCCGAAGCATTTGGCACCTATAATGCTCGTAAAGTGTTCAATAGTGAGCCCTAACTTCATTGCTTGGCTTTTAAGTAACAAGCCCTACAGAGCGGCTTGTATTTTTCAACGGCGCCAACTAAAACCTGTTCTGTTTGGGCAACTATTCGATGTGAAAACTGTGCAAGTTGACCACAAGACACACAAACTGCATGCACTTTGGTTATGAATTCTGCGATGGCCATTAAGTGAGGCATGGGTCCAAATGGTAAACCTTTATAGTCCATGTCAAGTCCAGCGATGATGACTCTTGCGCCCTTGCTCGCCAATTCATTGCATACAGGGATGATATCTGTATCAAAAAATTGTGCTTCATCGATAGCAACAATTTGTTCTCCTTGCCAATTCTCAAGTATTTCCTTTGCCGAAATGACGCGCTTAGCCAACCAGCTTTGCCCTTGATGACTTACTACCGCTTCAGTTGCATAACGGTCATCGATGATCGGCTTGAATAGAACTATAGATTGCTTAGCGAATTCTGCACGGCGCAAGCGACGTATGAGTTCTTCAGTTTTTCCGGAAAACATAGAGCCACAGATCACTTCTATCCAACCTTGTTGCGCGTTTTCTTGATTAAATTGCTCTAAAAACATATTGGTGTTGAATCAGATTGTGAAATGTTTTCTAATTTTGATTCGGTTGCTTAAAAAGCGTCCGCTTGCACGAAATTAATAAGTTATCAGCAATGTCAGAAAAAAGTCCTTCCCTAATGATCAAAACTATTCTCGGACACCTCCAAAATGGTGTCGACAAACTCGAGTCGGGTCAATTAACACCTGAAGATATGGAATTATTAGTTGAGGACGCAAAAGAACTCTACGAAAGGCTCATCATATTGCGTTACAAAATCTATGAAACCAACGTTTTAGGAGTCAACGAACCTGTTATTTCTGCAAGTCTCCGCCAACCTGAAATCGAAACACCTATCGATTTATTTGGTTCAATGGCCGAACCGAGACCGGAACCCGAATTTGAGGTCACTTTTGCGAGTGGAGAAGAGGAGGTCGAAGAGGAAGTAGTAGAAGATGAAGTTGAAGAGGAAGTAGTCGAAGAAGAATCCGAAGATGAAGATGAAGATGAAATTATAGAAGATGAAGTAGAAGAATCCGAAGAAGAAGTAGAAGTGGCAGATGAAGATGAACAGGAAATTGTAGACGAGGAAGTTTTCGAAGAAGAACAGGTTGTAGAAGCACCTGCTCAGCCTTGGGAACCGCAATTCTCCAATGACCAACCAATTTGGATGGCCGAAATGGAAGCCAACATCCGCGATAACCGCAGTGTGTACCCATTAGACAGTCTTATTGGTGCTTTTACACTCAATGAAAAACTACAATTTATAAATGAGTTGTTCGATGGTTCTTCCGACGACTTTTCGAACAATATCAAACAACTCGACCAACTGGCCTCTATGGATGCAGCCAGAAATATGTTAGCCGAACTTGCAAACACCTTCAATTGGGATACAGAATCTGAGATTGTCGAAGATTTCATCTTTAAAATCTGTCGTCGCCATGCGGCCGGCGCTTAGTCTTTGTTTTTGCCTCCAACTATTTCTTTGTTTTGGGCAACAATATCCATACCGCGACATCATAACAACACTTTGTTCATCCTCATTTGCAGGGAGGGGCTATGTTGAAGATGGTTCCACCAAAGGAGCAAATTTTATTGCCGCGGAGTTTCAAAAAATTGGTCTTCAGCCATTTAAAAAGAAGTTTTTACAACCGTTTACCTTACCCGTTCAAACCTTTCCTGGTGCTTGTACTTTTGTGCTGGGAAATGATACCCTTCAACCCGGTGTAGATTATCTTGCTGAACCCTCTTCTGCCGGTGTTCAGCCCCAAGAGTACCAACTTGTTTATTGCAATACCGCAACACTTTATCGTAGCATTAATGCATTTAAACCCTGCCCAAAAGACCGCATTTTAGTGGTTGAAACCTCAGGATTTGGTGGTGACACAAATAAAATAATGCTAGCTAGGCTCCAAGAACTCAAGCAATTTGCAGCAACAATAGAACTCACCGATAAAAAACTGACGTGGTCTGTGAGCCAAACAGCGAGCCCCTACCCTGCTTTTCAAGTCCTGGCAGCCTCAATTGTGACTCGGCCGCAGCGCGCTTTTATTCATTTAGAGAGTGTCTTTATTCCAAAATTTACAGCTAGTAATGTAATTGGTTATTTGCCAGCGGCGCAAAAAGCGACAAAGAAGCCATATATCGTTCTAACAGCACATTATGACCACCTTGGTAAAATGGGTAAAGCAACCTGCTTTCCGGGCGCCAATGACAATGCATCGGGCGTCGGGATGCTTCTTTATCTTGCTCAAGAGCTAAGCCTAAAGCGCGATCCAAATTTCAATTATGTTTTTATTGCTTTTGGAGCCGAAGAGGCGGGTCTTGTCGGCTCTCATTATTATGTAGAACACCCTCTATTTGACTTAAAACAGATTCGCTTTTTACTAAATACCGACATCATGGGTAGCGGTGAAGAAGGCATTACAGTGGTTAATGCGACGTTGTTTGACAAAGAATTTCAACAATTGAAATCAATTAACGAAAAGGGGAAATACATTTCCCAAGTCAAATCCAGAGGGCCTGCTGCCAATTCTGATCATTACTTTTTTACCGAAAAAGGAGTTCCCGCATTTTTTGTCTATACAATGGGGCCCAATAAGCATTACCATGACATTTACGACACCGCAGAAGAATTGAGTTATGCGGCATTTGAACCATTGGCAGAATTACTACTCAACTTCTTGCGCTCATTTTAAGCGGCGCACTAAATAACTGGTCTGAAGTATCAAGACACTAAGTGCCAATCCCAACAAATAAAGAACAAGATCCCAAGATTGGTCCGTATAAATAAGCGCCAAACAAGCCGATAAATAGCCAAGTAATTGGGTTATACTCACTATGAGAAAGCGCAAGGCCTGAGCGGCCGGATCATGGTTGTTTTTAATAAATAGGATGCCTGCAGAAATAAAAACCAAAAGCATGGAAGTCATCTGCAGCGCCAACATTTGCTTAAAAGGAAATTGGAAAACGGCACACAATTGTAAAATGACAAATATCAAGTGTACGGAACTGAGCGTTGCCAAATAAGACCCAGCGCTAATGCGCTTTCGAGAACTAGTTTTCACGATTGAGTTGTTGAACTTCTTTGATTATCAAGTAAAGGCCAATTCCTACACCTAAAAGTGCAAAAAGGACTGTCCATAGCTGATCGGTGTGGTAACGTCGGTCAAGGAACAAACCTAACCATGTGAATCCACCGATTACCGCCGCCATCTGAATAACTGCAGAACTGAGTCTTAAGTAAGGATTAGAGGGAGAATTAGTCATTGAATGCAGCCTCTGCATCCAATTTTGGAGTACTCACGCCAGCACGCATGACACAAGCACCTTCAAAAAATGCACCTTCTTCGATATGCAATTTCATGGTTTGGATATCTCCTTTGATACGGGCTGTAGAACGCAAAACCAAAAGATTTTCAACCATCAATTGGCCATCCATGGCGCCGTCGATTTCGGCGTTGACACAAACGAGATTGCCATTGATTTTGCCGGATGCCCCAATAGTAACGCGGCCCGAGCAAGATACATTGCCATTGACTTCTCCTTCAAGTAAAATGTTGCTATCTGAAGTGAGGTCACCATTGATTTCTGTACCTGCAATAATTCGATTGATTCGGTCTGTGTTGTCGGGTTGTTGTGAGCCCCCGAAAATGTCTTTTCTTAGCATGTTGCTTAGTAATTGTCGATGAAAAATCCTTTATATTCTTCAAATTTCGACGTTTCTATCAACTTTTTCAAATTTTCTTGGTTGATAATGTAGATTTTGTTGTTTTGGTAATCATCCAAAAACTCAGCTCCGGCCTTATAGGCATTGAGATAATCCCATGCAATCTTGGAGGTAGGAAATTCTGAAATTAGTATGAAATTTGTCTCGTTCAGTGTGGTTTTGACACTTGCTTTAACTTTTGTGGTTTTGAACGCTTTGGCTGAGAAATTGGATATCGCGGTTCTGGCGTCATCTGCGTCTTCGTCTTCGTCGAGCAGAACAATAACGAATTGCGTTGCGTTTGGTACATCAACAAAAATGGATTTTTCTTGATTGGGCTTTTTTATGTCAAATTTGGAATACCCTTTTTGAATGATTACGAGCATCTCCTTGGCGCGCACAGCTTGGTCTGACTTTGGTTTTTCGTCGACAATACGCTGTAATAATGGAATGAGCTCTTTTTTATTTTGGGTTTGTTGACCAACGGCCAAGGCATTCAACAATAAATATTCTGCACGGTAAGCATTGGATGGGTCTTGATCGATGACGACCTGGGTTGCACTTTGAACCTGGGCGTAATAGCCTTGATCATATTTCTTAACGAGTGCTAAATATGCTTCTTGGTCTTTTTGAGCACTGAGCTTTTGTTTGACATAGAAATCTGGGTCTTTGAAATATTTGGCGGCATCGGAACTCGGATATTTGCGCAAAATATATTGCTTGTATTCATCTGACTTCATATTGCCTTCATAGATTTTGAAGAGCTGAAATGCGGCAGACAAATCAGTAGGATGGTCTAGGTTTTTATCTAAAATAGCCAAGAATTGGGCAGCCGCGAGTTCGGTTTCGTTGAGGATTTCTTTATACAAAACGCCAGATGTATAGAGTGCCTCTAATAAACGTTCTTGGGAAGCCTTAAGCGCTTCTGGAGTCAGTGGAATATTTTTAAGAAGTGATTCAATCGAGAGCGAATCTTTGTTTTGAGCCGTAGTCTGAGCCTGGGTGCTATCCTGATCCTTTAGATCAATGTTGGCGTTCAAGACAATGCGCTCACTGCGGCGCCAGTCATCGGTGTTTTCCCGAAGGCCCCAATTTTTGCGGAATTCGTTGTAGCCATCCTCGCGGAGCTTCGGATTGTTGAATACAAACTTATTGGCATTGGCGTTGGTGTTGGTTGGCTGACTTTGCTGCAAAGCCAATAGTTTGGCAGCCTCTAGTTCTTTGCGTCGCTGTTCGTCGCGCTTAATTTGCTTGAGTGTTTCTTTTAAGAAATCTTCGCGGTCTTTTTCAGAAAGCGCGGCAATCTTTTGAACAGAATCTTCGAACTGAGCTATCTCAATGGCTTTTACTAAATCGGCAAGTTTGGTTGCCTTACTTTTTATCTGTTCTCCATTTGGATAGTCGTCGGTGATGAATCTGGAGCTCGAGTCGTAGTATTTTTGGGCAGCGACAAAATTTTTCTCAGTGAAAGAGAGGTCACCGAGCTTCTCATAAGATTGCGCGCGTTGACGTTTGTTGTTGTTGGAGTAAAATGCGGCTGAAGTAAGATGTGACTTAGCCAAAGGTTTATTGCCTTTGCTGAGTTCCATGAGCGCCATGGCATAATAAATTTGATCTTTGAATGTAGCGTTCTTGGCATCGCGCAGCATTTTTTGAAGATCGGCCATAAGCCGGTCGTCGCCGCTAACGATTGCTCGATTTAGACGGGCGTTAAAAGCAATTTCTTGAGCAGCTGCCGCTTTGTAAGCTTTGCCATAATGGTAGGCCGCTTCAGCAATGTTGTTGAGCTGCTGATTGACTTGTGCGAGTATGTAATGTAAACGCGCACGCTCCTTGGCGTTATTACACTTAGAGATGGCCATTTGTAGCCCTTCTGCCGCAACATCGAATTCTTTGCGGCGCAGGGCTAAATCTGCATATGCACGGTGAATTTCAAATTGCAATTGCTTAGACATTTGCGGCCCCGCCTCAGGATTTTTGTTGCGGAGAAACGGAATGTAGTCTGTAAGTGCTTTATCGTTTTGGATTTCGGCGCGTTCATTGAGCGCATCTAAAATGAGCTTTGCATCGGCATATTTGCGCTGCTCTATATAAATTCGAGCAATCCATAAACTTGCTGCATAGGCACTCGGGTCTTTGTCAAAAAAGCGCTTTACAAACTGAAAATTATCGAGCGCTTTTTGGTAATCGCGACGGTAAAAATAAGCTTCGCCCACGGTAAGCCAATTTTCATCAATCCATTTGTTATACTCGACCGTTTTATAAAACATGTTCTCGGCGGTGGGCATACTATGATTGAGGATCACTTTAGCACACTTGACTACCGCAGTATCAATTGCAGGCAGCATCCCTTTCACCTCTTTTTCATTAGGTACTGGATAAACTGGCAAAATAACGTAGAAGTCTTCTTTGCGGCCGTCTTGATAGGTTTTCAGCGAGACACGCAGTAGTTCTTTGGCATTGAAATGTCCGTTGTATTTGGCGGTCGTTTGATGGTAAAAGCGGTTGAGCGGCGTATTGTTTTCAGTAGAACAAGCCCATGACAAGAGGAGCAGCAGCGATGTCAGGATGAAGTAAAGGCTTGTACGCATGAATGTTGAAAGGCGTTATAACGCAAAAAATACGTTTTTAGTATGTAATTTATGCAATATTGGTAAAGACCTGCTGGATGTCGTCATCGTCTTCGATTTTATCGAGCATTTTTTCGATGTCAACGAGTTGTTCTTCGGTGAACTCAACAGGGCTGGTTGGTATGCGCTTGAGGCTTGATTTTTGAACCTCAATTTGCATGTCTTCTAGGGCTTTGGCTAGTGTTCCAAAAGCGGTATAATCTCCGTAAACAGTGATTTGTTCATCTTCGATTTCGATTTCTTCGCAACCGGCGTCGATGAGTTCGAGCTCTAGCATTTCTGGGTCCATTTCAGGTGTACGAACAATCTCAAAAACGCTTTTGCGGGCAAACATAAATTCCATGGAGCCATTGGGCACCACCGCGCCTCCGGCTTTGTTGAAATAGGACTTTACATTGGCAACCGTTCGCGTGGGATTGTCGGTGGCACACTCCACATAAACCAATACGCCATGAGGGCCCTTGGCTTCGTAGTTGACCTCGGTGAAAGACGCAATATCTTTTTGAGCGGCGCGCTTAATGGCGGACTCGATATTGTCCTTGGGCATGTTCTCGGATTTGGCATTTTGAATGGCGGTGCGCAATTTAGCGTTGGTAGTTGGGTCTATTCCGCCCTCTTTGGCAGCCATGGTAATGGCCTTGCCGAGTTTTGGAAACATTTTGGACATTTTGTCCCAACGTTTTTCTTTGGCTGCTCTGCGGTATTCGAATGCTCTTCCCATTATGCTTTTACTTTTGGGCAAAAATAAGGAATTCGACAAGAAAATTCAAACCCTAATTGTTGTGTTATGCTAAGATTTGCTCGATATAATTGAGCAAGGGTTCTTTACCAAAACCTGATTCACTCGATGTGGTAAAGACAGGTGGCATTTCTGCCCAGTACTTGAGCATTTCTTTTTTGTATTTGGCCAAATTCTTTTGGAGTGCCGTACTTGAAAGTTTGTCGATTTTAGTGAATACCATTGAAAAGGGCAAGCCTTTTTCTCCACACCAATTCATGAATTCGAGGTCGATTTTTTGAGGCTCTAAACGGGCATCTAAAAGCACAAAAATATTGTAAAGTGTCTCGCGTTTGGTGAGGTAGTCCGCAATAAAACGCTCAAAAGAACTGCGCTGCGAGCGACTTACTTTGGCATAGCCGTAACCTGGCAAGTCAACTAAGTACCAATGCTCGTTGATCAAAAAATGATTGATGAGTTGTGTTTTTCCTGGAGTTCCCGAAGTTTTGGCAAGGCCTTTTTTGGCAGTCAGCATATTGATTAAAGAAGACTTGCCTACATTGGACCTGCCAATAAACGCGAATTCCGCTTTGCCATCTGTGGGGCATTTACTGACTTCGGTGTTTGAAATAATGAATTCGGCACTTTTAATTTGCATCTTGCAAAGTTACAGGAAACTTTTATTTTTGCTGCCTCGTGAACAATCTATGAGTTAGGTTGTTACGCAGGGGATACAACAGTTATGGCAGAGTATAAGATCAAAGATATAGAAGTACTAACAGGCATCAAAGCGCACACCATCCGCATTTGGGAAAAGCGCTACGGAATGCTCATCCCGGAAAGAACCGATACCAAAATTCGGACTTATTCTGATGCCGATTTATCTTTCCTGCTCAATGTAGGTTTACTGAATAAAAAAGGAGTCAAAATTTCTAAGATTGCCACTATGGGCATGAACGCCATTCACGAGAAGGTTGCAGAAATCAGACTGAACTCCTCTGTAGATAATGCCGAAGAGAAACTGATTTTGGCCTTACTTGAACTAGACGAACAACTCTTTCGCAATACACTCAACGACCTCATCGACAACAAAGGACTTGAAGCCACCTTTGCTGAAAACCTCATTCCTTTTCTCGATCGAATTGGCGTCATGTGGTTAGTCAATAGCATTACAGCCGCTCAAGAACATTTCATTTCAAATCTAATCAGACAAAAGGTCATTACCGAAATCGATAAGTTACCGATACCAACCAGAGCTAACGAAAGCATTCTACTCTTTTTACCTGAACACGACTGGCATGAAATCGGACTTCTTTTCTATCAATATTTACTCCGATCAAAAGGTTATTGTACTTATTACCTTGGCCAAAGCCTTCCTTACGATTCTCTTGTCGACTGCATTGAGCGTCTCAAACCAACTGTTGTATTGAGCAGCTGGTTAACCGCAGTGGATCAGCATTTTATTGTAGGGTATTTTAAGCAGCTTGCCAACGATGCGCCGGATGTGAAGTTGCTTGCCGGCGGTGCACAAATTCATACGCACAGCGAAGCTTTGCAAGGACTCATCACAGAGGTTAAAAATCCAGGTAGCTTATTAGCGCTATTTCAGTGAAAAGCTGCTTTCAATTAAAGCACAATATTCACAATTTTACCGTGTACCACGATCACTTTTTTAGGCGTTTTGCCCTCTAACCATTTTTGAGCCTCTGGCTTTGAAAGCACCTCCTGTTCAACTTCTGCTAAAGACAGCGCCAAGTCTAGATTTACTTTAAAACGCATTTTGCCGTTAAAAGAAACAGGGTAATCAAAATTTGCCTCTTGCAAATAACGCGCATCAAAAACAGGATAAGACGCATCGAAAATACTGCTTGTTCCAGGGCGCAACTGTGACCAAATCTCTTCGCAAATATGCGGCGCATAAGGCGCCATTAATATGGTCAATTGTTCCAAAATGTAGCGGTTGTTGCACTTTTGATCTGTGAGTTCATTGACACAGATCATGAAGCTAGAAACACCCGTATTGAAAGAAAAACGATCGAGATCGTCGGTAAGCTTTTTGATGGTTTTGTGTAAAGTTTTCAGTGCTTCAGGGCGAGGTTCTTGATCGGTCACTTCAAAATGGCCTCCTAAATGAAACAAACGCCAATATTTCTTTAAAAACCCGTGTACACCAGTAATTCCTTTGGTATCCCAGGGCTTACTTTGTTCGAGTGGACCTAAAAACATTTCATACATGCGCAGTGTGTCTGCTCCAAATTTTTGACAAAGATCATCTGGGGTTACCACGTTGTACCAACGCTTTGACATTTTGTCGACTTCTCTTTTTACAATAACCTTTCCTGCTGCATTGGTAACAAATTCTTGATTCGCGTATTGCGGCTGCCAAGCTTTCAAAGCGTCGAGCTGAATGCTGTCGTCGTCATTGAGTAAATCGATGAGAATGCGCACCTCTCTGAAACCCTCTTTTTGTTCCGGAAGCATCTCCAAAGAATACATTTTTTGGTCGGGTCCGATATAGGCTATCGCGGATTTGCCGAGAATCATGCCTTGATTGATAAGCTTAGCAAACGGTTCATCGAACTCCAAATAACCAAGATCAAAGAGGACTTTTGTCCAAAATCGCGCATATAATAAATGACCTGTAGCATGCTCTGAGCCACCTATGTATAAATCGACTTGCTTCCAGTAAGCGAGCTTCGCAGGATCGGCAAATGCGGCATCATTATGCGGATCCATGTAGCGTAAAAAATACCAAGAACTTCCAGCCCATCCTGGCATAGTGTTGTATTCCATGCGCTCGCCCAATTGACAAGACCAGGCCTCTTTAGAGGCTCTTGCGAGCGGTGGCTCGCCATCGGCAGTTGGCAAATAGGCATCTACTTCTGGCAGCGTAATAGGTAACATTTCGTCGTCTACTAATTGTGGGAGTCCGTCTTGGTAGTAGACAGGGAAAGGTTCGCCCCAATAACGCTGACGCGAAAAAACAGCATCGCGCAAGCGGTAATTCGTTTTTCCTTGACCTATTCCTTTATTTTCAATGGCTGCAATTACTTTTTCAGAGGCGGCTTTGACATCAAGACCGTTTAAGAAATCGGAATTGGCTATAATGGCATCTTTTTCAGCATAAGCTGCTTCATCAATATCGATGTCTGCAAAAATATTTGGGATCGGCAACCCGAAGTGCTTGGCAAAATCGTAGTCGCGTTGGTCTCCACAAGGGACCGCCATAACAGCGCCTGTACCATATGAGGCCAAAACATAGTCTCCGATCCAAATTGGAATTTCATGACCGGTAAATGGATGAACGGCATAGGCGCCCGTAAATGCACCAGATATATTTTTGACATCTGCCTGGCGGTCGCGCTCTGTTTTGAGGGCAGCTTGCTGTTGATACGCTTCAACGGCCGATCGTTGTGCATCAGTACAGATTTCCCCTACAAACGGGTGCTCTGGAGCCAGCACCATGAAACTTACACCAAAGATGGTGTCCGGACGCGTGGTAAATACTTCAATTTGTAGCTGACTGTCCTTTACTTCAAAATGTACACTAGCACCTTTTGATTTGCCAATCCAGTTGCGTTGTTGTTCTTTGAGGGCGTCAGACCAATCAATGCGGTCTAAGCCTTCTAATAAGCGTTCTGAATAGGCTTTGATGCGCATAGACCACTGCATCATGCGCTTTTGTTCAACAGGGTGGCCTCCGCGCTCTGAAACGCCATTAACGATTTCGTCATTGGCCAAAACCGTACCTAAAGCCGGGCACCAATTCACCCAACTCTCGGCTAAATAAGCCATTCTGTATTGCTGTAATATTTCTTCTTTTTGAACAGCTGAAAAGCCTTTCCAAGTAGCAGCATCAAATTGTTGTTCACAATCGTGTATGGCAGTGACATAGATATTTCCTTCTTGTTCAAATTGAGCAATTAACTTGCTGATATTCTTAGCTTTATTCGCACTGCTATCGTAATACGCATTGAAAAGTTGCTTGAAAATCCATTGCGTCCATTTATAGTATGACGGTTCTGAGGTACGTACCTCGCGGCTCCAGTCAAAACTAAAGCCCATGAGGTCGAGCTGTTCGCGGTAACGTGCAATATTCTCTTTGGTAGTAATGGCAGGGTGTTGGCCTGTTTGAATGGCGTATTGTTCTGCAGGTAAGCCAAAAGAATCATAGCCCATGGGATGCAATACATTGAAACCTTGCAAGCGCTTGTAGCGCGCATAGATATCCGAGGCGATATAGCCTAGCGGATGCCCTACGTGCAAGCCTGCACCCGAAGGATAAGGAAACATGTCCAACACATAATACTTGGGTTTATTTGGATCTTCGGTAACTCGGTAAGTGTTGCGCTCTTGCCAAAGTTGGCGCCATTTAGCCTCAATTGCGTTGAATGTGTAGTCCATGTTTGCTCTTAGAAAGCACAAAGATACAAAGCTTGAACTTAACGAAGCAAAAAGTAAAGGCCAAGAACGAAGAGCAGAGCGTCATAGCTGCGCTTGGGCAAGGTAAATTCGCGTTTTATTACCAGGAAGCCCAACAAGATCCACACCCATGGCAGACCAATAATAAAGGCAAATAATGAGAGTAAAAAGACGACCAAGTAGGAAGCGGCATCTTTACCTAAAAGAGCTGCTAAAGTCTTTATTTTTCCGGTATCTTCTTCTATGTCTTCAATATCGACCTGAATACTCAGTGCCAAGTAGAAGATAAAAAACGGCGCAAAGGCCAAATTATCCGCCCCAGCAAGCGCTGGAATGAGGTTGAGCTGAATAAACCACATTGTCGCAATGAGCATATTTTTGAGAATGGGAATTCTTCTCCAGGCAACGTTGCTGTTGTCGTAAGTCAAGAGTAAAAGCAACTGCAGCAACAATAAAGTCCAAAACCAAAGGAAAGGAAAAACAGCTTGGTAGGTCATTAAATACAGTGCAATCGGCACTAAAAAATGAACCTTATCCAACCAACCTGTTCTCCAATGTAGCTTTGTTTGAAAACCAAAATAGACATAACCAACGAGGATGCCTTGAAATAGTGCTTTTGTAAAGTTTTGATTGTCAAAATCATCATGGATTTGTCCCCATTGAAATAACCCTGCACCAAAACAGATGACATAAACAGACAAAAAGATTTGCTGCCAAAAACTATTTTTCAATTGCATGAATAATATCGTGAGTGGAAATTTCTTCTATACACTTGCAATCTTTACCTGAAGCACAAGCGACACATGTACCATTTGAGGTTAATGCAAATGAATTTAAACCCAATGCTGCCCAACGTCCAGGATGAATAGGTTTTCTTTGTGAAAATAGACCAACTGCTTTTACACCAGTAAGACCCGCAAGATGATAGGGGCCGGTAGAACAAGCCACTAGTGCTTTTGAACGCGCAATTACCCCGATAAATGTTTGTAAATCCCACTGACCTGTTGCATCGTGAATATTAGCAACTTTTGGAATTTGATTTCTGAATAACACACCTTCCTTCTCGGTACCGGTAAAATAAATCGTGTAGCCTTTCTGAGCCAGTATTTCAGAAAGTTCTATGTATTTTTCAATTGGATACTCTACCCCACTCGCATTTGATTTCGGATGCAGTAAGATGATTTGGTCTTCCTTTTTAAATTCAGAAGGCCTTTGGGTTTCATGAGGTTGAAAAGCTATATGCTGATTGATTTGATCCAAACTTGGAATTGCTTGAATACCAAGGGGGTCTAATAATTTGAAATTTAATTGTGACTCGTGCAGCTCAGAGTGTTTTCTCGTAAAGCGCGGACGCACATTGCACGTATAGAAATGAAAGAAGCGGTGAGCCGTGCCTATCCTCATCTTGACCGCAGCCTCTTTGCACCATTTGGCAACGACTTTATTTGGAAAAAGATGAATCACTACGTCGTATTTTCCAAGTAATTCAAGGCGGGTTAATTGAGAGGCTTGTTCGAGTTCTTCTATTGTAAGCAAGGCATCAATGGGCTCAAAACAAGCAACAACCTCCTTTGTGTAAGCCCTACACAAATAAACCAACTGTGCGTTAGGAAATTTCGCACGCAAAGCCATACAAACCGGCATTGTCAGGCAGACATCACCAATCGCATCAGGTCTGCTGATGAGTATTTTTTTTGGCTCAAGCATGCTGCCAAAGTTTTCTTAATAACGTATACTTTAGATAAGTGGCATAGGCGCTTCTGGTGGCAATATGCCAGCCAGCAAGACCATCTAAAAATCCCAGTTTAATCCAATACGACTTCATAAATTGAGCCAACACCTTTAAAATGATGAGGGGTATGGAACTCTTTATTTGTCGGGCAAATAATTCCTTTGCGGCAATTTCAGAAAAGTAGGTAATTTGCTTGAAGTGGTCAGCTTTGGTATAATAAGAATAATGCAGGAGGTCGCCTGTTAAATGTTGGAGGGCTCTATTGTCTTTTACAAACAGTTGATCATGCGGATTGATCCCTCCCCAATATGCTCCGGCTTTGTAAACCAACCTGAGTTTCACGTCGGGATACCAACCGCTGTGGTGAATCCACTTGCCACAATAATTTGTTAGTCTATTCATGGAATAACCTTGATGCTGTGGCGTATTTTCTTTGAGTGCCAAGATGGCATCCTTGAGCTCAGGGCTCAAGGCTTCGTCGGCATCCAAAGACAATACCCAATCGTGTGTGGCTCGACGCAAGGCTTCATTTTTTTGCTGAATGTGGCCCTCAAAAGGATGCTGCTCAAAACGTACACCATAAGTTCGGCAGATGGCCTCGGTTTGATCCATAGAGAATGAGTCGAGCACCAAGATTTCATCACAAATATCTTTCAAGGAAGACAGGCAGCGACCAATGTTGCGTTCTTCGTTGTAGGTAATAATGACGCCTGAAAGTTTCATTTGAAACTATTTTACGCGGATCCGTTGACCAATAGCAATGCTATTGATCCGTACTCCGGGATTGAGCTTTTGTAATTGGGCTTGGGTGAGGTTGTGGCGTTGCGCAATTCTTCCAAAGGTATCGCCGGGCCGAACTGTGTAATATTTTTTGACAGGTGGTGGAGGTGGCGCAGGGGTGGTTTGCTGTTGAACAACGGTTTGTTGGCCACTGTAAATAGTGAGTTTCTGACCGACATAGATGTTGGTCGTACGCAAGGCGTTCCATTCCATGAGTTGTTCGATACTCACACCATAGCGCAAGGCGATTTGCCTCAGATTTTCTCCACTTTTTACTTTGTGGTATTGCAAATTATTGGCATTCTGCGTTCCAGCACTGAGGGTATCAGCAATAGAAACGGAAGCGATAATGCTGTCTTGGGGGTGTGCTTGTATGGTGGTGTCTTGGGGGGTGGGGGGTGGGGGAACGACAACTGGTTTGGGGTGGTAAAGCGCCTCTTCCAAGCTGTATAGGGAATCTTCAAAACTAACTAATAAACCGATTTTTTCCATTGGCCCTGTGATGCACCTAGTTGGTGTCATTTTAGGGACAAACGTCGTTTTGTAAACCGGATTGAGGCTTTGAATTTCTGCGAGATCCCAGTCTACCAACTTGGAAATCGTCTGCATATGTACCCCACTCTTGATACACATGGTATCGAGCTGAGCGTTGTGAATTTTTGCCTCCATTGGAATAATATTGTATTCGGCATGGTAGGTCATCATGTAGGCCGCAGCAATAAAATTAGGTACGTATCCTTGGGTTTCAGCTGGTAAGAACGGACGAACCTCCCAATACGTCGATTTACCTCCAGAGCGGCGAATGGCATTGTTCACATTTCCTGGCCCTGCATTGTATGCCGCTAAAGCCAAATTCCAATCGCCATAGATGCCATAAAGTTGTTTGAGGTAACGGCATGCAGCATCTGTAGCCTTTTCTGGATCCATGCGCTCATCGATATATGAATTCTCCTCTAGACCAAAATAAAGTCCTGTTTTGTACATGAATTGCCACAAACCAAGGGCCCCAGCTCTAGACTTCACTTGCGGTCTAAGGCCGCTTTCAATGACAGATAAATAGCGCAGTTCAAGAGGCAAACCGTATTCTGTTAGTTTTTCCTCAAATAAATCGAAATAAAGCGCAGAGCGGCCCAAGGCTACACGAATAAAACCGCGGCGCTGCGCTGCAAAGAACTTGATTGTGGAGAGGGTTGCTTGGTTACAATCAAGCTGAAAAGGCGTGAGTTCATTCATTTTGGCCAAACGTGCGCAAATTACCGAGTCTGAAAACGTCGGGATCTGACCTGGTGCATAATTCAGTGCCGTAATAATGGAATCGTACTTATTTGAATTGGCGTAGTCAGCGTAAAATAAACGCAAACTTTGCTGCACGGTATTTACGAAGGGGTCTGGATCGAGAGAATCTGAAGGACGCACAAGATGAGGTGGCTTCTGTGCTATCAAAGCATTTGAAGTAAACCAAAAGACTACTAACCAAATCCAATTTCTCATAGTGCGGCTTGGAGTTTGGCAGCGGCATGAAAAAGAAGGTCTTCTTCAAAATCTCTTGCCATCAGTTGAATGCCAAAAGGCAGGCCATTGGAGTGTACACCAAAAGGAAGGCTTAAGGCTGGATTTCCTGTTAGATTGGCATGCACTGTAAAAATATCTTGCAGGTACATTTGAATAGGGTCTTTGACCGCATTCAATTCAAAAGCTGTATTTGGCGTAGTTGGCGAAAGCAAAATATCGCACTCTGTGAGCAAAGAACGGGTTCGGTCTTTGAGTATGCGGCGAACTTGTTGCGCTTTGGTATAGTATGCATCATAATAGCCATGAGAAAGCACAAAGGTGCCGGTCATAATGCGACGCTGTACCTCAGGGCCAAAGCCTTCACTACGCGACTTTATATAAGTTTGTTCAACACCTTTTGCCTCGGCGCTACGGTAACCGAAGTGAACACCGTCAAATCTTGCCAAATTAGATGAGGCCTCGGCTGTAGTCAAGACATAATAAGTTGGCACCATGTAGTCGAGGAAAGGAAAACTCACTTCAACTATTTCATGACCTTGTTCTTTTAAATTAGATAACGTTTGGTCAAGTTTAGATTTAATTTCAGGATCTAAACCCGGATGCGTCAAGCATTCTGCTAATACTCCTATTTTTAATTTATCGGGTAGCGCTGTGCGAGGTTGAAATGTTTTGCTTGAACTGGTAGCATCATAGCTATCTTCGCCAGCTGTGAGTTCAAGAAACAATTGTGTATCTTGGAGTTCATTGGTAAAAAACCCAATTTGATCAAAAGATGAGGCATAAGCAATAAGGCCATAACGGCTCAGGCGACCATAGGTTGGCTTGATTCCGAAGATGCCTGTCCAGGATGCAGGTTGGCGAACAGAGCCGCCAGTATCTGAACCTAAAGAAACTGTACAGAGATTTGCCGCAACAGCTACAGCGCTGCCTCCGGAGGAACCCCCAGGTACATAATTAGACTTCCAATTATTTTGAACGGGACCAAAAGCAGAGTTTTCATTGGAGCTGCCCATAGCGAATTCATCGCAATTTAGGCGACCAATGACAATAGCATCTTGATCTAGGATTCTTTGTAAGACTGTAGAGGTATATATCGAAGTGAATCCTTCTAAGATTTTGGAACTCGCAGATATACGGTGGTCTTTATAGCAAATGTTGTCTTTGATACCAATAATAACACCAGCTAACTTGCCAGCGGTACCTGCTTGAATTTTTTGATCTACCAAGCGGGCTTGCGCACGGGCAGAATCGGTAAAAACTTCTAGAAATGCATTGAGATGCGCATGGGCAGCAATGCGTTCCAAGTGTTCTTCGACGAGGTCCAAAGCCGTTTTACCAGAATGCAAGGCATCCTGAATAGCTGCTATTGATCGGTACATACCGTTATTTTTCTTCTTTAGAAATTTCTTTAGAAGTATTGGCTTCTGCGCCTTCGCCTTTTGAAGCGTCTTTGAATTCTTTCATTCCTTTTCCTAAACCGCGCATGAGTTCCGGAATTTTTTTGCCACCAAAAAATAACAATACGATGACGAGAATAAGAATGATTTCAGTTGGTCCGAATTTGCCCATAATTTCTTTATTTGTTGTCTTACAAAACTAGTAAAAATAAGCTTTGAAGATGGGATTATAATTTTCTTGCGACTTCGACTTCTTCGTAAGCCTCGATGATATCACCAATTTTAATGTCGTTGAATTTATCAATATTCAAACCACATTCATAGTTGTTTTTGACTTCTTTAACGTCGTCTTTGAAGCGTTTGAGTGAGCCTAAAATACCTGAATGCACAACGATACCATCGCGAATGAGGCGAACTTTAGAGCTGCGCTTAATGAGGCCATCAAGGACATAACATCCAGCAATAGTTCCCACTTTGGTGATTTCGAAGGTTTCACGAACCTCAGCAGAACCGAGAACTTTTTCTTCGATATCAGGTGAAAGCATTCCTTCCATAGCTGCCTTGATTTCTTCAATGGCTTTGTAAATGACTGAATACATACGGATATCGATTTGTTCGGTCTCGGCTAGTTTACGAGCAGGTAAAGTCGGTCTGACTTGGAAACCAACAATGATGGCATCAGAGGCAGAGGCCAAGTTGACATCGGCTTCGGTGATGGCACCTACTCCTTTATGGACGATATTGACTTGGATTTCTTCAGTTGATAAGTTGAGTAAAGAGTCGGAAAGTGCTTCAATTGAACCGTCGACATCACCTTTAACAATGATATTGAGCTCTTTGAAGTCTCCGATAGCCAAACGACGGCCAATTTCGTCGAGGGTAATATGCTTGGTGGTGCGTAATCCTTGTTCGCGGTATAGCTGCTCTCGTTTTTGAGCAATAGACTTCGCCTCTTTTTCGTCGTCCAAGACGTTGAATTTATCGCCTGCGCTTGGCGCACCGTTGATACCGAGTACAGCAACGGGTTGAGCTGGACCAGCCTCTTTAAGTGCCACTCCGTGTTCGTCGTGCATGGCGCGCACGCGGCCATAATAACGGCCTACCAAAATGACATCGCCAATACGCATGGTTCCCGCCTCAACTAGCATGTTGGTTACGTAACCTTTTCCTTTGTCAAGTGAAGATTCGATAACGGTTCCAACGGCATTTTTGTCTGGGTTAGCCTTTAAATCTAGGAGTTCCGCTTCAAGTAAAACTTTATCTAAAAGCGCATCAATATTTAAATTTTGTTTGGCCGAAATTTCTTGTACTTGGTATTTTCCACCCCAGTCCTCAACGAGGATATTCATAGCAGAAAGCTGTTCGCGAATGCGGTCAGAGTTTGCACCAGGCTTATCGATTTTATTGATCGCGAAGATCATTGGGACATTTGCTGCTTGGGCATGTGAAATAGCCTCTTTGGTTTGCGGCATGACGTCGTCGTCGGCAGCAACAATGATTATGGCAACATCGGTTACCTGCGCACCACGTGCACGCATGGCCGTAAAGGCTTCGTGACCTGGTGTATCGAGGAAGGTCATTTTGCGACTATCTTTAAGCGTAACCGAATAAGCACCAATGTGCTGAGTAATTCCACCTGCTTCACCTTCGGTAACGTTGGCGTTGCGAATACGGTCGAGTAAAGAAGTTTTACCGTGGTCGACGTGGCCCATGACCGTAATAATTGGAGGGCGGGCAATCAGGTCTTCAGGTTGATCTTCAACGACCGTTATTGCATCTTGTAATTCTGCACTAATGAATTCTGTTTCAAAACCAAATTCATCGGCAACAATTTGGATGGTTTCCGCATCTAATCTTTGATTGATTGAAGCGAAAATACCCAAAGACATACAAACTGAGATGACTTGAGTGGGCTGGACATTCATCATGGAGGCCAACTCAGAAACGGTTACAAATTCAGTGAGCTTGAGTGTTTTTTCTTCTAGCTCAGCCATTGCCATTTCTTCTTGGCGACGCTGGGCATAGTTGTCTCGTTTTTGGCGACGGTTCTTGGAAGCTTTGGACTTTCCTCCTTGATTTGAGAGCCTTGCAAGTGTTTCCTTGATTTCTTTTTGGATATCTTGCTCAGAAATTTCAGCTTTTTCGGTTTTTGGTTTTACTGAATTATTAGTATTCGTGTTGTTAGGCTCTACTTTCTTGATGCGCTTGCGCTTACGCTTTGAGTTGGCATCGTCTGAGGATGACGCAACTGGCGTACGAGGCTTTTCGACAGGTAGCTCAATCTTACCCAATACAGTTGGGCCAGAGAGTGCTTGGCGCGTGACACGAATAGTTTCAATTTCAGTTGGTTTTTCAACTTGATCTTCTTGATGAGCTGGCGCTTCTAAAACCGGAGCTGATGCTGCTGCAACGGCCTCATTAGTTGGCTCAGAACCTGAAACTGGAGGGGTTTTATCTTTGCGTTTGTCAGGACGCGTACGTTGGTTAATGGTATCTAAATCGATCTTGCCTACAACGTTCACAGTGTTATCAGTTGCTTCAGGTGCTGTAGGGGCACTTTGGGCTTGGTCTTTGGGCAAAGGCTGTTCTATTGGGGCCTCAGCAGGTGATTTAGTAGCAGCTTCATTTAAAACTTGACGCTTGATTTCTTCTAGGTTGATTTCTTCGTCATCTTCGTCCTCGGCTACAGGTGCCGATTTTGGTTCTTCAGGTGCTTTGTCTTTCAAAGACAAAGATTCTCGCTTCTCGCGACGCAATGCAGCCTTTGACTGCTCTTTCATACTTTGGTCTGCAGCAAATTCTTGGCACAAAATTTCATAGTGCTCCTGCTCCAAACGAGATGTTGGAGTAGGGTCAATGACAATTCCTTTTGAACCCAAGAACTCGACGATTGTCGGTATTCCTACGTTCAATTCACCTGCTGCTTTTCCTAAACGAATCGGTTTTCCCGCCATAATGTACTGTTGCGCTCCGTATTGGTATTAAAGTTATTCAAATTCCGCTTTCAAAATACGGAATACTTCCTCGATGGTTTCTTTTTCTAGATCGGTACGTGATACGAGATCGTCTACGCTAATCTCAAGTACAGATTTTGCGGTATCGCAACCTATTGCCTTAAGTTCGTCGATGATCCAACCATCGATTTCATCTGCAAATTCTTCTAGATCAACGTCTTCGATATCTACTTCGCCATCGCGGTACACATCGATTTCAAAACCACAAAGTTTTCCAGCGAGTTTAATGTTGTTTCCTCCTTTTCCAATAGCCAATGATACTTGATCTGGTTTGAGGTATACTTTTACGCGTTTGTCTTCTTCGAGCACTTCCATAGAAGTGATTTTTGCTGGTGACAATGCGCGTTGAATGAGTAGTTGTTGGTTAGTCGTGAAATTGATGACATCAATGTTTTCGTTGCGTAATTCACGGACGATACCATGAATGCGTGACCCTTTCATACCGACACATGCCCCTACTGGGTCAATGCGATCGTCGTAAGACTCAACGGCAACCTTAGCGCGTTCTCCTGGTTCGCGAACTATTTTCTTGATGGTGATGAGGCCATCGAATACTTCTGGGACCTCGAGTTCAAATAAGCGCTCAAGGAATTCAGGGGCTGTACGTGAAAGAATAATCACTGGCGTGCTATTGCGCATATCTACTTTGGCTACTACCGCACGAACAGACTCGCCTTTTTTGAAGAAGTCAGAAGGAATTTGTTCTGACTTTGGCAAGATAAGTTCGTTGTTGTCGTCGTCCATAATGAGGATTTCTTTCTTCCAAACTTGGTAGACTTCTCCGGTAACGATTTCACCGATACGCTCTTTGTATTTATTGTAAAGTTGGTCTTTCTCGAGCTCCATGATGCGCGAGATCAGGTTTTGACGCAATGCAAGGACATTGCGACGACCAAAATCTGCAAACTTAAATTCTTCTGTTACTTCTTCGCCAATTTCAAAGTCTGGCTCAATTTTAATCGCGTCAGAATAAGCGATTTCTGTATTTGGGTCTTCGACCTCGCCGTCGTCGACAATTTCTTTATTCAAGAAAATTTGAACGTCACCTTTGTCAATATTGACAACGATATCGATATGTTCATCGGTATTGAACTTCTTTTTGAGCATGGCACGAAAGACATCTTCTAGGACGTGCTGCATCGTTTGTTTGTCAATATTTTTAAGTTCTTTAAACTCCGAAAATGAGTCAACAAGTTCCAAACTGTTCATGGGGCTTATTTAAATGAAATTACAATTTTTGCTTCTTTTATTTGGTCGTAGGGCAGTTCTATGATTTCTTCTACCCAAACTTTTTTCTTTTTTAGTTCATCACGTTTTTGAATGCGTTGCTTAAAAACGAGGTTATCGTCGGCCATTTTAACGAGCTCTCCTTCAAAAGGCTCTCCAGCATCAGGCTGAACCTTGAAACTGCGACCCACATTTTTTGCAAACTGATTGATGTGCCTAACGGGTTTATCTAAACCAGCAGAGGACACATGCAATTCGAAATCGGTTTTTTCTCGGTCTAGGTTGTGTTCAATGTTTCGAGATACCGACATACAGTCCATAACACTTACACCGCCTTTGAGTTTGTCGAGCTCAACATGTATGACGTTGGTTGCAGAAATACGGAAATCTACAACGTACAAGCCATTGTCAAGCTCGGCGATGCGTTCTGCAATTAATTCTTCTATGTGTTTGCGGTCTAACATTAATTTTTGTTTGTTGAAAAAAAGAGGGGACTTGCGTCCCCTCGTTCTAACAGCTTATAAATGTGATACAAATATATGCATTTTAAATCAATCCACAAAATCTAGACGTATCTTTGTTCTATGTTAGTTGAAATCCAAGATAAAATTGTTTCAACACAAATCTTCGAAAAACAGTTTGTGTGCGATCTTTCTGCCTGTAAAGGCGCTTGTTGTGTGGCAGGTGACAATGGTGCTCCAGTAACAACCGAAGAGGTCAAGCTCATTGAGCAACATTTACCTCAGATTTTACCATACATGCGGGCTGAAGGCATTGCTGCAGTTAAACAGCACGGAGTTGCTTTGATTGATGAAGACTTCGAGGCGGAAACAACACTGGTTGAAGGAAATGAATGTGCGTTTGTTTATTTTGACCAAAATAATACAGCCAAATGTGCCATTGAAAAAGCACAATGTGAAGGTAAAATTGAATTCATCAAACCCATCTCTTGTCATCTCTACCCTATTCGCACTAAACAATTCAATGACTACACTGCGCTTAATTACGAAAAATGGGATATCTGTGAACCCGCATGTGCCTGCGGTGAAAAATTAGATGTCCCTGTATTCAGATTCTTAAAAGAACCTCTTATTCGGGCTTTTGGTACTGCATTTTATGCGGAATTAGAAGTCGTAGCAAAAGAAATTGATAAAGGCCCGAATATCGGGCCTTTTGTGTAGTGTTATAGCTTTTAATGCGCTTCTTCGCCTTCTTCTAGTGGCGTGACCTGCGTTATAAAGTCAGATGCAGTGCCAGGCTTGGAATAGTCATAAGGCCAACGGTGTACAGTTGGAAGCTCACCAGGCCAGTTTCCATGGATGTGTTCTACTGGGGTTGTCCATTCAAGTGTTGTAGATGACCAAGGGTTTTGCGGCGCCTTAGGCCCTCTAAAAATAGAGTAAAAGAAATTGAATAGGAAAATCGCTTGACCAATGGCTGCAATGATAGCAAAAGTGGTAATGATTTGGTTGAGGTCGACCATAAGTTCAAATGAGTTGTTATCAAACTCACTGTATGCTGAATAGTCGTAGTAACGACGTGGCGCACCTGCAAGACCAACAAAGTGCATTGGGAAGAATACACCGTAGGAACCTACTAGCGTTACCCAAAAATGTGCATAGCCTAAACGTGTATTCAGCATGCGACCAAACATTTTAGGGAACCAATGGTATACGCCGGCAAACATTCCGAAAACCGCAGACATCCCCATTACAATATGGAAGTGGGCGACAACAAAGTAGGTGTCGTGTAGCATGATATCGAGTGCAGAATCTGCAAGAATAATTCCCGTTACTCCACCAGTAATGAACGTAGAAACTAAACTGATGGCAAACAACATAGCAGGCGTCAGAACCAAAGAACCTTTCCACAAGGTCGTAAGATAATTAAAAACCTTAACTGCTGATGGAATGGCGATGAGTAGTGTTGTAAATACGAATACACTACCTAAAAACGGGTTCATTCCAGTGATAAACATGTGGTGGCCCCATACAATAAACGAAAGGAAACCAATCGCGAGAATTGATCCGATCATGGCTTTGTAACCAAAAATTGGTTTGCGCGAATTGGTAGCAATAATTTCTGAAGAAAGACCAAGAGCAGGAAGAAGTACAATGTAAACCTCAGGGTGACCTAAAAACCAGAACAAGTGTTGGTAAAGAATCGGCGAACCACCATGGTTGGTAAGCATTTCACCACCTACTATGATATCAGATAGATAGAAAGAAGTACCCATGAGGCGGTCCATGATCAATAGCAATGCGGCTGATAATAATACCGGGAATGACAAAACACCTAGAATTGCTGTTACGAAGAATGCCCAAATTGTGAGTGGCATTCGCATCATGGTCATGCCTTTTGTACGCAAGTTGACGATTGTTACAATGTAGTTCAATGATCCTAACAAAGAACCCGCAATGAAAATTGCCATTGAAACCAACCAAAGTGTCATTCCGAAACCAGAGCCCGATACTGCTTGAGGTAGCGCGGAGAGCGGTGGATAGACCGTCCAACCAGCCATTGCTGGCCCAGACTCTACAAACAATGAAACGAGCATGAGCAATGACGAAAGCGCAAAGAACCAGAACGACAACATGTTCAAGAAACCAGAGGCCATATCGCGGGCTCCAAGTTGCAATGGAATGAGAATGTTAGAAAACGTACCAGACAAACCACCTGTAAGTAAGAAGAAGACCATGATGGTACCATGGATGGTAACCAAACCAAGATACATATCTTCTTTTAATACCCCATTGGGAGCCCATTTCTCACCTAAGAAGAAAGACAAGAAGTCGGAGCTCTCACCTGGCCAAGCCAATTGAATTCTAAAAAGAGTAGACAACACCATTGCCACAAGACCCATGAAAACAGCAGTCATTAAGAACTGCTTACCAATCATTTTGTGGTCATGCGAAAAGATGTATTTAGAGATAAAATGCTCCTCATGATGATGGTGCTCGTCATGATGTCCGTGTGCGTGTGCGTCGTGTGAAGCCATTATGTTATTTTTTATCGTTTCTAAAAATTAATTCATTGTTGGTACAGCAGTTGTATCTGCTGGTGCTGCTGACGTAGTAGTTGCAGCAGGGAAATATTGATCCTTGAAAGTCGCTTTTTTCTTGGCAGCCATCCATTTTTTATATGCTGGGCGATCTAAGACAACAACAACCATTTTCATTTTGTAGTGCGCACCACCACAAATTTTATTACACATTAAAATGTAATTAAAATTGTCGTCATTCTTTTCAGCGCGCATTTCAGCAGTCGTTTTGTTTGGCGTAAATTTCAGGCGCGTTGCCATACCTGGAACCGCATTCATTTGAGCGCGGAAATGCGGGAAATAAGCAGAGTGAATGACATCCTTTGCGCGCAATGCGATTTCATACTCTTGACCTTTACATAAGTAAAGTGTGTCTTTTTGAATAATGTCGTCCCAAGCACTGGCGTCTAAACTTTTATTGTGGTTTTGCTTCATTTGGTTAAGGAAGCGATACAATCTTTCTTTTCGGGATAAGTCAGTACGTAAAACATTGAATGTAGAATCGCTGAATACTGTATCGCGGTTATTCAATAGCTTTTGTAAACTGCGAATACCAGTAGCGCCATTTAGCATATTATTGATCGAAGAATCAATAGTGTTCGAAGTCAATAAAGCTAATTCGTTGTTATCTAGGGTTAATTTGTAGTCGTATAGACCCAAAGTGTTGTCGGCACCAGCATAACGAGCTGTCCAATCAAATTGCTTAGAAAACAACTCGATTTTCTCAGCTTCTGGCTTGGTTGGGCCTGTTAGGTGACTCCAAGTCTGGAGACCCAAGATAATGATGACTGCTAATACTATCGCGGGTACAACAGTCCAAAGCATTTCTAATTTGTTGTTGTGTGGATAGTACAAGGCAGGTACCCCTGGCTTCTTGACGTATTTCCAAGTAAAATAGAACAACAAGAAATTCGTGAAAAAGAAAATCGCGATAATAATAACAAAATTGAGATTCAATAACCAATCCATTTCTTCTCCTTCTATGGACGCAGCAGATCCACGGCCTGTCCAGCCGTAAGCTTTCATGAGGTAAATGAAAGAGCCAAACATAAACAACATAAAGCCAAACATGAGACGGCCATTTAAGTTGTTATCACGGCTAGAAATTTCATGCTCTTGATTCTTGCGCAATTTTGCCGAGATTTCGTAAATGCGAACAAGTTGGGCAACAGCAATTGCTCCTAAAACAATGACAAGTAAAATGATTAATTTATTTTCCATGACTTTTTATATTGTCTTCAAATTAAATTTCGTGATGGTTACTTTCATCTAAGAATGGGTGGTTCACAGGTGTTAACGGAGCCTTGCTCAGGTTGCGAAGGACCACAAAAATGAATGTTCCGGCCATTAATAGTGCCATTCCAATTTCTAAGGCACCAATTTTTGCATTTGCCCCCAAGGCACCGGCAGAAACCATGACGTATACATCTAGCCAATGACCCATCAGAATCATAAGTCCCACAAATACTAGAATTCCGGCATTACGCTTGGCATCGCGAGACATTAAGATCAACATTGGGAATGCAAAATTGATGATAAACATACCAAAGTACAACACTTTAAATTCGGCAATCCTGGTTTGGAAGTAAACTACTTCTTCGCCGATGTTGGCGTACCAAATAAGCATGAACTGTGAGAACCACATATATGACCAAAGAAAAGATGTTGCAAAAGTCCACTTGCCAAGGTCATGAATGTGAGAGTCGTTTACGTTTGGAAGGTATCCTAGTGTTTTTAGATAAAGCGTAGTTAATACCAGTACGACCATTGTTGAGCACCACATTCCGGCAAATGTGTACCATCCAAACAAGGTGGAGAACCAGTGTACATCAATAGACATGATCCAGTCCCAGGCAGAAGTAGAACTAAATACCGCAAAGAACACAAGGAACAAAGCACCTCTTTTGTAGTTCTTGAAGTGCAGTTCTGTACCACCTACACGGTCTTCTTCTAAAGAGCGATTTTTGAAACCTCTCCAAAATAAGAAGTACGTAGTGAAATACGCTAGCGTACGAATCCAGAAGAATGGTTTGTTTAAGTATGCTGCTTTGTGGCGAACGATTTCGTCGTGGGCTTGTACCTCTGGATCCATCCATGAATAGATATGAGCACCATCGGCAATAGTCAGAACTAGCAATACTACGCCAAGAATAATCATTCCAACTGGTAAGAAACCTGCCACAGCCTCGATGACGCGTTTTACTGCGGCGTACCAACCCGTTTCTGTTGCATATTTAAGTGCAAGAAAGAACAAAGCTCCTAAGCCTAATGCAAAGAAAAAGAAACCGCTAATAAGACCAGAAGCCATAAAGCGCGTGAAGAAGTGGTGGTCAGATGCAGAGAGTGCAACACCGATGATAGTAAGAAGCGCACCTAAGCCCATCAGGCCAAATGCAACATTTTTCGCTTTTTTGGTGATTTGAAATTCCATTGCTCTTCTTGATTATTTCGAGTTAGTGGTGTCTGAAACAACGGTTGAAACCGCAGCACCGTTCGCATCAAATTTGCCATAATTGGCGTCTTGGATACGACGGATGTAGTGAACGATCGTCCAGATTTCCTTTTTATTAAGAATTGAACCATGTGCTCCCATCATGCCTTTACCGTAGTAGATTGAATAAAACATTTGACCTTCGGTGGCGGCCAAACCAACATAGTTTGGTACCCCTTGATAAGCACCAGAGGCAACCATTGGGCCATTACCATCGCCTTTTTCACCATGACAGTGTTGACACATGGCAGTGAACAGCTCTTTCCCTTTGGTTATAACCGCTTCTGCGTTTGTAGCGTTGAGCAGAATTGGGTTTTTGTCTGCAACAGCTAATGTGTACTCATCTGCGGTAGAGTAATCCCAGCCGTAGAGTCCGTGGGTCTCACGGAAGGCAACATTTGGCTTGCGGAAATATGGCAACATTAATTTTACCTCTGAAGAGTCCGTTCCATAGAATGGAATTGTATTGCGAGGTGGAGTCATGGCTGATAAACGGCCTTTCCATGCTTTGTTCTCTCTTCCTCGTACTTCGCCGTAGTCAACGTAAGTTTCAATACCCGGCGTGCGGTACATATCAGGAGCATATTCTAAACCTGGGCTGTCGGCATTGGACACACAAGAGTTCAAAAGCAATGACATGGTCAAGGCTGCTCCACTAAGTGTTGTGTAAACTATTTTTTTCATGAGGCCCTGTACTTATTTAATTTCTTTTTTATCCAATTCGAAGAAGCCAATTTCTTGCAACATGCCATCGAGGTCTGCTTCGGAAATATTCTGATTATCGCTTAAGCGGATTTCCATCACAAATTTGTCGTCTGTAGTACGCGGATCTGGGTTTTGTGCAGGCATACCAGGAAGCGTTTTGTTGCGTAGTAAATAGGTAATGGCCATTCCGTGAGCAGCGCACATGACAGTAAATTCAAAACTAATTGGAACGAAAGCCAACATGTTTTCTAGGTAAGAGAAATTTGGCTTTCCTCCAATGTTCATTGGCCAGTCGGTGATCATTAAAAAGCGCATACCAATGGTAGCAAGCGTAAGACCCGTCAAGCCATACAAAAAGGCCATGATGCCGAGTCGTGTGTTTTTCACACCAATAATTGAATCGATTCCGTGAATTGGGAATGGAGAGAAAACTTCTGCGATTTTAACTCCTTTGGCAACGAGTTTTTTAGCACTGTTTTTGAGTACCTCGTCGTCGTCGTACATGACATATAGAACTTTATCTGACATAGCCTTTACTTAATGGTGTTTGTGATAATCTGGAGATTCTTTGTAAGATTGACCTGAACCTTTCAAAATTGTTTTTATTTCATTGAGGGCAAGTACTGGGAAGAAACGTGCAAACAACAAGAAGAAAACAAAGAACAATCCAATGGTGCCGATATATACAGCGATATCAATATGGCTCGGGAAGTGCATGCTCCAAGCAGCCGGAATGTAATCGCGGTGAATTGATGTAACGATAATTACGTAACGCTCAAACCACATACCGATGTTTACGACAATCGAGATGAAGAAGGTAAAAAGCAAGCTACGACGCAAACGGCGAATCCACATCAATTGAGGAGATATAACGTTGCAGGTCATCATGGACCAGTAAGCCCACCAGTAAGGACCAGTTGCACGGTTGATGAACGCGTAAGATTCGTACTCAACGCCGGAATACCAAGAGATGAAAAGCTCAGTGATATAAGCCGTACCAACAATAGAACCCGTTACCATAATGACGATGTTCATGTATTCAACGTGCTTTGTGTGAATATACGCCTCTAGACCCATAGCTTTACGCATGATCAAGAGAAGGGTTTGCACCATGGCAAAACCTGAGAATACCGCACCCGCTACGAAGTATGGTGGGAAGATAGTGGTGTGCCATCCTGGGACAACCGACGTAGCAAAGTCAAAGGATACGATCGAGTGTACCGAGAATACAAGAGGAGTTGCCAAACCAGCCAAAACCAATGAAACTAACTCAAAGCGATTCCAATGCTTTGCACGACCTGACCAACCAAATGATAAGATACTGTACATCTTTTTAGCCAAAGGTTTTTTGGCGCGGTCACGAATGGTTGCAAAGTCAGGGATGAGGCCGATGTACCAAAACACCAAGGATACTGATAAGTAGGTTGAGATGGCGAATACGTCCCAAAGTAACGGCGAGTTAAAGTTAACCCATAACGAACCGAATTGGTTTGGAATAGGCATTACCCAATAACCCACCCATAGGCGCCCCATGTGGATCAACGGAAAAGTACCAGCCATGAATACAGCAAAAATGGTCATGGCTTCCGCAGAACGGTTGATTGCCATACGCCATTTTTGACGGAACAAAAGTAGTACTGCTGAGATGAGCGTACCGGCGTGACCAATACCTACCCACCAAACGAAGTTGGTGATGTCCCATGCCCAACCAATTGTTTTGTTAAGACCCCAAACACCAACACCGGTGCCGAGCAGGTACATGATGCTACCCACACCGTATAGACCGATGACCAGTGCGATTCCAAATAGAATGTACCACATTTTAGGTGCTTTGTCCTCAATTGGACGACAAACATCTTGTGTTACATCATGATAGGTTTTGTGACCTAAGACGAGGGGCTCTCTGATTGCTGCTTCCTTTTGCATTGCAGTAGTTTAATTGAATAATAATTAATGATGTGCTTGATCTGCTACATGAATATGATCGAGCAAGGAATTGTCTTCGTTGCGCACTTTCACTTGATACCAAACGTTTGGTTTCACACCTACTTCTTCAAGTGCTTGGTATGCACGGACAGCTTCAGATTTCTCACGAATCATTGATTTGAGATCGTTCCAGTCTCCGACAACAATAGCGTTTGTAGGGCAAGCGTCAGAACATGCTGTTGCAAACTCGCCGTCAGCGATAGTACGTGCTTCTTTTTTAGCAAGCAATTTAGTCGCTTGAATGCGCTGAACACAAAGTGAACATTTTTCCATGACACCACGTGTACGAACAGTCACATCAGGGTTTAGTACCATACGGCCGAGGTCATCTTGAGCTGGATTCACTTCAGTAAATTTCTTGTAAGAAGGGTAGTTGAACCAGTTGAAACGACGTACTTTGTATGGACAGTTGTTAGCACAGTAACGCGTTCCGATACAGCGGTTGTAGGCCATTTGGTTCAAACCTTCGTTAGAGTGAGTTGTTGCAGCCACCGGACAAACCGTCTCGCAAGGTGCGTGGTTACAGTGATGACACATCAAAGGCATGTGAACCACTGAAGGATTCAAGGTAGCCTTTTCGGCATTGTCATAGTTAAATGTTTCTTTGTCTTTTTTGGTGCCTACAGCTGCCTCTTCGTCTGAAGCGAAGTAGCGGTCAATGCGCAACCAGTGCATTTCACGTCCACGTCGAACTTCGTCTTTACCGACAACTGGTACGTTATTTTCTGACTGACAAGCGATGAGACAAGAACCACAACCAATACATGAAGAAAGGTCAATGGAAATACCCCATCGGTGACCGATTTTCTCTACAGGGTGTGCAGCCCAAAGATCAAATTCAGAAACTGGAGCTTCTACGTGGTCGCCGTGTTTGTCTAGTTTTTGTAATTTATGCCCTTCATTGAAGGCGTCTTTTTCGCTGTTTTTGAAGATAGAAAGTGTGGTCTCGCGAACGATAGAGTCACGGCCCATTACGGTGTGGTGAATTTGGGTCGCTGCAATTGGATAAATGCCTTCTGCAGGGCTTACTTTAGCTGCCGCACTATATAAAATAGTTGCTGCAGAAGAAAGCATACCATAAACATTGGCTCCGATTGGTGTTAGTTTACCGTCTTCAGTTTTGGCATGACCTCCGTATTCTTTTGTTTGGAAGGCCGCTTTACCGATGTTTTCACCGTTTGCACCGCGACCATAACCCAAAGCAATTCCGATGGTCTTAGGTGCTTGGCCAGGCAACGGATAAACCGGAAGCGTAATTGATTTGCCATTTACCGAAACAGTGGCTAAATTCAAACCATGTTCTTGGTCGTAGGTGGTGGCGTATGTGCCTTCCATTTCTACGGGGTTCATGGTAATGTAGTTGTCCCAGGTTACTTTGGTAACTGGATCTGGCATTTCTTGCAACCAAGGGTTATTGGCGAATTGGCCGTTTCCGATAGCTGGCTTTTGATAGAACACAACTTCTGTATCCGCAGTTTTAGGAAGATCTTTAATAGGAGCTGCGGTATAAGTTAGTGCAGCTGGTGTGATAGCAACTGCAGTACAGCTGTTGTGTGTAAGGTAGTTGAAGTCGCCAGTTGGGTTCATTGCAGCAAATGTTGCTTTGATGTAATCGTAAGCAACGGCTGAATCTTGACCTCCGCGCGCAGCAGTACCATTCCATACCAATAGAGACTCAAGGGCACTTGAAGTATTGTGTAATGGGCGAATTGTAGGCTGACCGATAGCGTATTCATTTGCTTTTGCTTGGTGGTCAGTCCAGTTTTCTAATTGATGATGCTCAGGGCAAACGTATGTACAAAGACTGGCGGTCTCGTCTTCAAATGCAGAAATTGCTATGCTCGTACCTACAGACTTCAGGCCATTTGCAAATGCAGCTCCGTTAGGAAGGCTGTAAACAGGATTGACACCCATCATGATAAGTACATCTGGACCTTTACCTGCTGCTACGTTTGCCGCAAGTTTAAGGGCTTTTGCATCTTCTGATTGGTGAAGGTTGATAGTGTTATTGAGGTCGATTGTAGAACCATATGCCCCCAATAGGTTATTGAGTTGGTTTGCCAATTGTTGAACACCTGTATGGTTAGAACCAGCAACGACTACTGACTCTTTTTTTGATTTTTTAAGCGCCGCTACTGCTTTGTCAGCGGCAGCTTTCCAAGCACCTGCTGTAGCAGATTTTCCTTGAAGGGCATTGATTATGTAATTCAATACCGCTGCTTCTTCAGATGGTTTGATCATGCCGCGCACATCGGCGTTTGAACCCGTTACAGTAAGAACTGATTCAAACTGGAAGTGCTTAGACATCCAGTCACCCTCCGGATTACGACGCGTGCCGTATTGAACAGCAAATTCAGTTGGCAATAACCAAGTACTTAGGAAGTCTGCACCTACTGAAACAATAGTTTGGGCTTTAGAGAAGTCATAACTAGGAATGATGCGTGCACCAAAATTTAAAAGGTTGGCCTCGCGCATGCCGGCATGAGAAACTGCATCGTATTGAATGTGTTCAAATTTGGAGCCGCCTTCACCGTTCAATTTGGTTGCCATTTCAGAAATAGCACGCTTGATAGAAGGTGAAATGACCGTGTTCGAAAGTAAGGTTACTTTTTTCGCTCTTGCAATAGCGTCAGAAATTCCAGCGTCAACTGTAGACCATGATGCTTTTGCTCCTTTTTCTAAAGGATGAGCTAAACGTGCAGAGTCATAAAGACCGAGAACGGACGCAATGATTTGTGGATTGGTGCCGCCTTTAGTAAAGCCAAAATCTTTATTGCCTTTAACGAAGATTGGGCGACCTTCGCGTGTTTTTACAATGATGCTCGCGTAAGAAGCGCCATCATAATAAGTACTGGCATACCAAGTTGGCATACCCGGTGTAACGTTTTCAGGCTTCACCGCATAAGGAACAACTTTAGTAACTGGAGCCTCACAAGCTGCAAGCGTAGCTGCTGCAACAGAGAAACCTAGAAACTTTAAGAAGTCACGACGCGCTGTTGAGGATTCGGCTAAGTTTTCGTCAGCTAAGAAATCTTCAACTGTTTGCTGATTGGGAAATTCTTGCTCTTTGTGCTTAATGAACTCAGGTGTTTGCTTGAGTTCGTCAATACCTTTCCAATATTTTTTTGACATTTCCATGGTCTTATTTCGACAAGTATGGTTATTACTGAATTAATAGTGGCATTTTGCGCATTCCCAACCACCAAGTTCGTTGACAGTGACTTTGCCATCGTTGTTGAGGTATTGTGCGTAAAGCTTAGGATCTTTTTTGAGGCGACGGTGGATTTCGTCGTAGTAGGCGTTTTTACCATTGCCAATAGCAACGTCTTTTTTGCCGTGACACTCGATACACCATCCCATCGTTAATGTTTTACGCGTCAATTTTATATTGCCTTCAATTTTGTTGAGTTCCTCAACTGGCTGAACCATTGCCGTTTCTTCCATTTGAGTCATATCGCCGTGGCACTGCTTACAATCTATACCTCCAACCACTACGTGCTGAGAGTGATTAAAGTAAACGTGCTCTGGAAGAACGTGAACTTTGTTCCAAACAATTGGCTTGGTTTTACCAGTATACTTCATGCCTTCTTTATCCCAACCTGCAGCTGCGTATATCTTTTTGATTTGGCCAGCCCAAGGTTTGCCTTCGCCATCAATTTGTTTATGACAGTTCATACAAACATTAACAGAAGGTATGGACGCTGATTTGGATTTGGTAACAGAGTTGTGACAGTATTTACAGTCGATGCCGTTGATGCCTGCGTGTTGGCTGTGAGGAAAGACAATTGGCTGAGAAGGCTGATAACCTTCCATGATATTAATGGAATACAACGACTGAAAGAGCGCAACAAAAATTGAGATGACAACTACTAAAGAAACCAAACCAACTTGTAGGCGGTATTTCCATGCCAAAGCACGAAGTTCTTCACCGTAGGTCATTTTTTCTGATTCGTCTTCTGAAGTGGCAATTTTAAGTTGACGACGTACACCGCCAACAGCCAAAATAACGACCACAAAAATGACACCCATGACAACCCAAACCCAAGAGGTAGATTCTTCCTCAACTGGAACTGCAGTTGTTGCGCCTTCGGCTGTACCACCTGCGGTTGCACCTCCTCCGGCTGGCGCTTCTGGTTGGGCATCTACCCAATCAAGAATGGCATCGATGTCTTCTTTCTTCAAATCTGGGAAAGCAGACATGGCAGTTGGTGACCATTTAGAAACCTCAACGGCGTATGGATCGTTGGCAGCAGCAGTTTGCCAGTTGTTGACCCACTGGTAAATGCTTCCTTCTTTGGCTCCGCCCGAAGCCCATTTTGCTCTAACACCTGCTAATTTGGGGCCGGTAGAGTTTTTGTGAGGCATGTGACAAGTAGCACACTTGGCTTTGAAAAGCCCTTCACCTTGCGCAGAAGCAAAGTTTGTGAATGCAGCAAAGCTGAGTGTTAATGCGGCAAAAGCGAAAGTTTTGAAGCGCTTAAGCGACTGAATGTTAGATATTTCCATGTAAAAAATTACTAATTCACTCTAAAAATGTGCGGAGTAACCGCTTTTTATCGGCAGCAAAATTAACGGAATCAATACATTTAATGACATTTTCATGACAAAAAATAATTAATGTACGCTAATTTAAAATGAATCTAAATAAGCATTTTGCATTCCTCAAAAATCTCTGTTACTTTGTCCTTATGAAAGGAATGATTACCCTTGGATTTATAAGCTTATTCTACAGCCAATTAGCAGGCCAAATTCAGGTCATTGGGGATCCGCGTATAGAACAGCGCGTTGCAGTCAAAAACAGCAAACAGATGCCTGGCTACCGTGTGCAACTTTGTTTTGACTCCGACAAAGACCTCATCGATCGCACACGCGCACAGTTCGTTGCGGAATTTCCGAAAATAGATACATATGTGCGTTTTGAAGCGCCAAACTTCAACTTAATGGTAGGCGACTTTCGCACGCAGAAAGAAGCTGAAGAACTCGTTGAACATATTCGTGGGAAGTATCCGCTCACAATAGTTCACAAAGAACAAATCAATCTTCCCAGAATAGATTGAGTTGCACTTAATCGAAATGTTTCCAGCCTTGAGCGCGCAAGGTGATAGCCGAACCCGATTTATCAATGTAATAAGTGCCTTCGGCTAAATTAGTTATGTGCCCAATGATAGAGAAGTTAGGATTCGACTGAATGAGCGCTACGTCTTTTTGGTCTATTGTAAACAACAATTCGTAGTCTTCGCCACCATTTAATGCACACATGCTCGGGTCTAGATTGAAATCAATGGCGACCATTGAAGTTTTTGCATCTATAGGCATCTTTTCATCGTATAAATGGCAACCCACTTTGCTGGCCTTACAAATATGTAATATTTCACTGGCCAAACCATCGGATATATCAATCATGGAAGTTGGCTTGACACCTAATTCTTTGAGTATTTTTACTACATCTAATCGGGCTTGTGGCTTGAGTTGTCTTTGCAATATATAATCGTGGCCATCTAGATCTGGCTGAATATTGGGATTGGCCTTAAAGACATCTTTTTCCCGTTCTAAAACTTGGAGACCCATATAAGCCCCGCCTAAATCACCTGACACAACCAGCAAATCGTATTCTTTGGCGCCAGAACGGTAACATATTTGGTCTTTTGGTGCTGTCCCTAGAGCAGTAATACTAATTACCAAACCGCTTTGCGATGACGTGGTATCTCCACCAATTAAATCGACGTTATAGTCTGCGCAAGCTGCTTTCATTCCGGCATAGAGCTCTTCGAGGGCTTCGACAGAAAATCGATTTGAAACAGCCAGTGCAACTGTAATTTGCTTGGGAATGGCATTCATTGCGCAGATATCCGAAACATTTATGGCGACGGCTTTGTAGCCCAAATGTTTGAGCGGCATGTAGGTCAGGTCAAAATGTACACCTTCAGACAATAAATCAGTAGTGACAACTTGACAAAGTTCATTGCCAATAGCAATAACGGCGGCGTCATCGCCGATGCCAAGAAGTGTTTCCGGATGCCTTGTCTGAAAATCTTGGGTGAGGTGCTCGATGAGCGCGAATTCTCCTAGATCTGAAAGTTCGGTTCGTTTGTCGGTCATTGCTTGAATTTTGAGCAAAATTAACTAAATAAAAAAAGCCTCCGATGTGGAGGCTTTTGTTGGCCCACTAGGGCTCGAACCTAGACTCTTCTGAACCAAAATCAGACGTGTTGCCAGTTACACCATGGGCCATTAAATATGCATCTTTAAATGCGAGTGCAAATTTAATAAGTTTTTTCTTCTCGCCAAATAGGCAGATAAAAAATTTTTAGGCCGATTATTCTTAAATTCGCGTTTACATATTTACTATTAAATCGCGCTCATGACTTACTCAAAATGGAACACTTACCTTGGTTGGCTCATCTTTGCTATCGCCTCGGCTGTTTACCTCATGACCATAGAATCTACCGCAAGTCTCTGGGACTGTGGCGAATACATTACCGCAGCATACAAACTTGAGGTAGGTCACCCTCCGGGTGCGCCGTTATTTATGGTGCTCGGTCGTTTGTTTTCTTTCTTTGCGGCTCCAGAAAATGTTGCGGTCTACATCAATGCGCTTTCTGCCATTTCTAGCTCTTTGACTATTCTTTTTATGTTCTGGTCTTTGACGCTTTTGATAAAAAAAATCGTGCTCAAACAAGGCGACAGCCTCACTGGTGCAAATCAGATTGCTATTTTCAGCGCAGCTGCCATTGGCGCATTGGCCTACACTTTCTCAGATTCTTTTTGGTTTTCTGCGGTAGAAGGCGAGGTCTATGCAATGGCTTCCTTGTTTACAGCTGTCATCTTTTGGGCTATTCTCAAATGGGACGAAGAAATGGAGCTTACGCAACATGGTTCCAAACTAACTGACTTACGTCCGAACCGTTGGCTCTTACTCATCTTTTTCATGTTGGGCCTCGCTATTGGTGTTCACTTACTCGGCATATTAGTGGTTCCTGCAATTGGCTACACCATCTATTTTAGGACCCAAGAAGATATCAACATAAAAGGGTTGTTGCTTACGGGAATCATCTCAGTGGTGGCCCTTGGCTTTATTCAAGAGGCCATTATCCCAGGAAGTATTGCAATGGCCTCTAGTTTTGAAGTATCCTTCGTCAACAGTTTGGGCTTGCCCTTCTACAGCGGAACTATCTTCTTTTTCGTACTCTTAGTCGCAGCATGTCTTTACGTGGTTCGTTTTGCCCACAAAACAGGGAAAACCATACTTTACAACGCCATGATGGGCCTTGTGATGTTGTTAATTGGTTACGGTTCTTTTGCTGTCATTGTCATTCGTTCCAATGCCAACACACCCCTCGACGAAAATGACCCTGAGAATTTAGTCACCCTCCACTCTTATCTCAAGCGTGAACAATATGGTTCTGCACCAATACTCTCTGGCCCCTACTGGAATTCATTGCGCAACGGTGAAGAAATGACCCAAGACGGACCAAAAATCCTAGATCGTTCTGCCTGGAAAAACCTCTCTGCTTATTACTTGCGCAGATTTGTTGTTACAGAAAATGACATCGAGGTGAAGGCTTTTGCTACCGAAAAAGAAGCGCAAAACTGGATACGCACAAACAAAGGTGCTTACTCTATAGAAGAAAAATACTATGAAAGCAATGCAAGCATTAGAGAAAATGCTGTAGCTACTTATTCCCAAACAACTTTCTTCCCACGCATGTACAACGGAGAAGGAGGATCGGCTGGTCTGCACAAACAACTCTACGCAAAGTGGTCTGGTTACGACGAAAACGATGGCGCGAGTACCGAAATCGGACGCGACGGCAAAAGACTCCCTACTTTTGGTGAGAACCTAACCTATTTCTTCCGTTATCAAATCAATTGGATGTACATCCGTTATTTTATGTGGAACTTTGCAGGACGCCAAAACGACCTGCAAGGCCATGGCGACAACATGCACGGCAACTGGATTTCTGGAATTTCATTCCTCGATGAAGCGCGCCTAGGCAGTCAAGAACACGCTCCTTACTTCACAACAAATAATCCAGGGCACAACACCTATTTCATGTTGCCACTTATTTTAGCACTAATCGGCTTGGTTTTCCACTACCGTAAAACACCAAAAGATGCATTTATTATAACGCTTGCTTTCATTTTTACAGGCTTAGCCATTGTTGTTTACCTCAATCAAAAACCATATGAACCCCGTGAGCGCGACTACGCTTATTCTGGATCTTTCTATTTCTTCGCAATGTGGATTGGAATTGGTGTTTATGCCATTTACGATTTGCTTAAGAAATACCTCGCCGACAGTAATGTGCGCGCGGGCATTGCAACAGCTTTAGGCCTCGTTGTACCGATTCTAATGGGTCTTCAAAACTGGGACGACCACGACCGCAGTGGCAAAACGAGCGCTCGCGACCTCGCTCACAACTACCTCGAATCTTGTGGACAAAATGGCATCTTATTTACCAATGGAGATAACGATACTTTCCCACTTTGGTATCTACAAGAAGTAGAAGGCAAGCGCACAGATGTGCGGGTTTGCAATCTGTCTTTAATGGGTACAGACTGGTATACCAACCAAATGAAACTCAAAACTTATGCCTCTGATCCACTTCCAATTAAGTTTAGAGAAGATCAAATTTTAATGTATGCCGGTAATACGGACCAAATTTACTTCATGCCGCTTTTGCAGCTTTTCTCTCAGAATCCGTCTGATACCCTGATTAAAAAAGTACTGGACTTACGCCTTAAGCACAACCCGTCAGAAGCAAAAATGGCTGCTGGTTATTTTGATCAACGTGCACGCGTCATTTTTGCAGACGTCATTGCAAAAACGCCAGAAGCAGAGGCACTCAAAGCGCAAATTGCAAGCACGGACTCTACCAATATGATTGCTGCTACCATTGACAAATACCAAAAGGTTTTCAGTTTATACGAGGCGGCTCGCAATGGCCAAGTAGAATTCAAAAACAACAGTGCGCAAGACCTACAGGAGTTACTCGATCAATTTGAGCGTATTTGGTCCGCGGTTGATTTCACTGAAGCTATGGCTTTTGTCCGTGATGACGCCAATATGATCACTGACGAACAAAACAAATTCAGCTTCTTTCCATCAACGAAGTTTGCCTTGACAGTCAACAAAGCCAACGCTATTAAATCCGGGGTTTTGAGTGCAAAAACCAAAGCAGCCAATATCGTTGATGAAATAGTTTTTGAATTTGACCCAGAACGCAATCAAGCGCTTTCCAGAGAAGAAGTCATGATGATGGATGTCGTAGCCAATAACAATTGGGAGCGTGGAATTTATTTCTCCAGTAACCGTGGCTCGAGTTTCTCTATCGCACTCTTGAGCGCTGGCTACATCAAACAAGTCGGGATGGCTTATGCCCTTTCTCCAGTCAAACAAGAGCCAATGCTCATGGATGTAAACCAAATGGAGAAAAACATGTTAGAACGTTACATTTTTGGCGACATGGCCAATCCGAACGTTCTCACTGACTACTACGCCAGAAGACACACCATACAGTATCGTTCGAATTTCTTATTACTTGCCGAACAACTTTTCTCCCTTGGGCGCAAAGCAGAGGCTGTAAAAGTACTTGACCGATCTATGCAACTAATGCCAGTTGAAACGGTTATGGATTACGGCGATATCAACCCAGTTGATCCATTCAACTCACTTAACTACAATAAAGCGCACAACCAATTCACTTATCAAGGACAGGATATCAGGCCACTCAATGCCGGCATTCTACATGAATTCGTTCAGCTTTACTTCTTATTAGGCCAAAATAAAAAAGCGGAAGCGCTAGGTCAAAAAATCCTAGATAATTACAAAACAGTAATCGGCTATTTTGAACACAGCGAAGTTGAATTTGCCGGGAACGCAGACAACGCCGAAGATTTAATTGCGGTAACAGATGCCATGCTCAAGATGCGCACCAGCTACAAGGAGCTGTCCGGCAATGGTGCAAAAGCCAGTTTCTTCACTAAAGACCTCGAACGCACCATTCAAGCCTTGTACAAAAAAGTATTACCGCGCATTTACACCGGTTTGGAGCAGGCTGCCAATGAAAACGGCGAAATGGGAATGGGTGAAGGCGCTTACTCAAGCCAACTCATGAACCTTCAGACCTACATGGGTGCGCTTGCCGAACACCACGGCTTGATTAAAGCACCAGTAGTGAACAGACAGCTCGCTCCTACGGCGCCTGCTGGAGAAAGCATTGACATGAACGCCCTACCAGCGCCCGGTCAGACCCAAGACACCAACCGCATAATGCAGTAAACCATGCGGTACTTTTTCCAACATCTACTCGAAGAATTTCAGTTACCACTGAAAAATCCGGTGTTGGTATTTTCTATCTTATTATTTATCATTTTGCTCTCGCCTATTATGCTGCGCAAAATGAAGATTCCAGGTATCATTGGCCTCATTTTATCCGGTGTCTTGATTGGCCCCCATGGGTTAGGACTAATCGGTACCCGCGCCATGGAAGCTGAGGGTAGCATCAAACTATTCTCGACAATAGGTTTGCTATACATTATGTTTATGGCCGGCCTAGAGCTCGATTTACGCCAATTCAAACGTTACTTAAATAAAAGTATTGGCTTTGGATTTCTTACCTTCATTATTCCACTCTCCCTTGGATATCCGCTTTGCACAGAGATACTTCATTTATCACCTTTGGCTGCACTGCTTACCGCGAGTATGTTTTCAACCCATACGCTTGTCGCATATCCAATTGTCAGTAAGTTTGGGCTCACCAAACACCCTGCGGTTGCAATTACCGTTGGCGGTACCATTCTTACAGATACCGCCGTATTGATCATCTTGGCGATTATTTCTAGCGCCTCCGAAGGTGATCTCGATTTCAGTTTTTGGATGAGGCTACTTACCTCGTTGCTTATGTTCTTTTTGATCATGTTTTTGATCATTCCAAGAGTTGCAAGATGGTTTTTCAGCAAATTGGACAGCGAGAAAACTTCTCAATATATATTTGTCCTGTCTGTTGTTTTCTTTGCCGCTTTCTTGGCAGAGGTTGCAGGTGTAGAACACATTATTGGTGCTTTTGTGGCCGGGCTTGTTCTCAATAAACTGATCCCGCACCATTCCACACTCATGAATCGGATTGACTTCATTGGGAATTCGCTGTTCATTCCATTCTTTCTCATTTTTGTAGGGATGGTTGTGGACTACAAGGCCTTTTTTCAAGGTTCGTGGCCATTGTTTATTGCAACTGTGCTTACCTCATTTGCGATCTTTTCCAAATGGCTTGCCGCGTTTGCTACTCAACTCTTTTTCAAACTGAGCTCAAACGAACGCCAAATGATTTTTGGCCTCAGTACTGCTCATGCAGCAGCTACCCTAGCTATCATTATGGTAGGATACAACGAGGGTGATGGCATTCTTAGTCTGAATATTGTGAATGGGACGGTATTACTTATATTATTTACGAGCATGACCTCCACATTCGTTACAGAAAATACAGGAAAGCGCTTGCTCTTAGATCTTTCAGAAAATAGCGATCTTGAAGAAAATGAAATGCGTCTAAGGAACAAGCATTTAGTTGTTTCCATGAACGAACTTGAAGGCAACGAGCGACTGCTCGATTTTGCCTTAATGGTTTCCGATCCACAAGTGATCAACCCAATTTCTGTAGTGAGCGTCTACCCAGACAACGAAAATGCAGAACGCATGATCCGAAAGTCCAGAAAATCACTGGAAGAAATTGTGAAACATTATTCGGGTCACGAAGCAAAACTCAATACAATAGCCACCATTGATCACAATTTGTCGTCAGGGATCTCACGGGTGTCCAAAGAACTCGTGGCTGATATCGTACTCGTAAATGACTCCCGCGATTTAAATTTAATCAAACGAATGGTTGGCGATGACCGTGAACACCTACTTGCCACCTGCGAAAAAACTGTTTTCTTTTGTTCGCTAACCAGGCCTAGCATTGACTACGAGCGTATTGTAATTGTTGCTCCTCTGCTCGCTGAATTGGAGCAAACGTTTATTTTATGGTCTGAGCGCATTCTTCGACTTGGTAAAGAGCTTAAAATTCCAATTGTAATTTATGGAGGTGCAAGCACACACGAACGTCTTCAAAAAGTTGCTTTGGCCAATAAAATTGATTCAGAAATTAGTCTTCAAGAACTTGCAAGTCTAGATACCTTTTACCCCACATTCCAAAAAAGAAACAGTGATCTAATAATGGTTGTCTCTTGTAGATATGGCAGCGTTTCTTTCGATTCTCAGATGGAAATAGTGGTTCAAAATGTAGAAGTGGCATTTGAAAAAAATGACTGCATTCTAATTTATCCTGGCTCTGTGGGTAATGACCCCGCCTTCTCTAACTATGATGACATCAATGCTGCACCGCTCGCAGCTGGGGTGGAAACCATCCAAAGGATAAGTAGAGAAGTTGGAAGTATTTTCAGGAAAAAAAAATAAAAGCATTTGTCAAATTGAAAAAAAGTAAATCAGCATATTGGCTTTATTTCCTTGGTGCTTACGTCATCATTCAGTTTATTTGGTGGGGTTATCACCTTATTCAACTGAGTGCAAATCTACCTCAGGAAGATGCGCAGCTATCCAAACGCATTGGAATGGTCTTCGGCGAAGGCGCTGTTTTTTTATTGATCCTCTCATTTGGAATTTACCGCATCCGAAAATCCATCTCGAAAGAAATGGCGTTTCAACAGCAACAACATAACTTCCTTTTAACCGTAACTCACGAACTCAAAACACCGATTGCGGCGCTAAAATTGTATCTTCAAACACTTCAGAAACACAACTTACCCGAAGATAAAAAACAAAGCATACTCACAGGGGCTTTGGATGAGAACGAGCGCTTGAGCCAGCTAATAGAAAATATCTTGAATGCCTCTAAAGCAGAAAACAAACAATTTCAGCTTCAAAAACAAGAAACAAATGTTGTGGCTTTTTGTCAGCTACTTATTGATAGATACCGTGCTAGATTACATCAAGACATTTTGGTATTAAATGCCCCCGCTGAAATCAACTTTACGGTAGACCAACAAATGCTGGAAGCTATATTGGTTAATCTAATTGAAAATGCACTGAAATACGGCGGGTTACAACAAGTCACCATTTCATTAGAACAACTCGATCGGGTTGTTGCCATCAAAATAGCAGATCAAGGTCCAGGAATTCCTGCAAAAGAACGGCCTCATATCTTTGAAAAATTTTATCGTGTTGGTTCAGAAGAAACGCGTAAACAAGCCGGAAGCGGGTTGGGCTTATTTATTGTTGCCGAATACATTCGCTTGCACAATGGCAGTATTCGCTACCTAGAGAACAAGCCGACTGGCAGCATTTTCGAAATTATTCTACCCTTATGAACAAAAAGACTGGACTCATCATCTTAGATGGTTGGGGACTTGGAGACCAATCCAAAGCCGACGCAATTTATCATGCGCGCACTCCATTTTTTGACCATTTAATGCAAACATATCCCAATGCAACGCTCCAAACATCCGGAGAAGCTGTTGGGCTTCCAGAGGGTCAAATGGGCAACTCAGAAGTTGGACACCTTAATATCGGTGCAGGTAGGGTGGTCTATCAAGAACTCACCAGGATCAATAAAAGTATTCGAGATGGTGAATTAGCAACTAACCCAATGCTTTTAGATGCTTTTCAAAAAGCATCCAGCCCGGATACACGCTTGCATTTCATTGGATTGGTCTCAGATGGTGGCGTCCATAGTTCGCAGGCACATCTGCATGCACTTTGCCACTTAGCAAATAACGCAGGTATAGGCAAGTATTTCATTCATGCCATTACTGACGGTCGTGATTGTGACCCCAAAAGTGGTTTGGGCTTTATGACGAAACTTGAAAATAAACTCCTCGATACAAATGGAAATATAGCAAGCATCATTGGTAGATACTACGCTATGGACCGAGATAACCGCTGGGAGCGCATTGCCAAAGCATATCACCTGATGGTAAATGGCGCTGGGCATCAAATGTCAAGCGCAAGTGCCGTCTTAACCGCATCCTATTCAGCTGGCGTTACCGATGAATTCATATTGCCCCATCTCATTGACTCAGATGGCTGTATCAAAGAAAATGACGTTGTTATCTTCTTCAATTTCAGAACCGATCGTCCAAGAGAGCTGACAATAGCACTTACACAAGAGGCTTTCCCAAATCAAGATATGACACCGCTTCATCTTCATTTTTATACCATGACCAATTACGACGAGCGGTATAAAAACATTAAGGTGTTGTTTGAAAAAGACCAACTTCAGCAAACGCTTGGTGAAATAGTGGCTTCTGCTGGACTGAGTCAAGTGCGCATCGCCGAAACAGAAAAGTACCCACACGTTACATTCTTTTTTAATGGCGGACGTGAAACTGCATTTAAGAATGAAGCGCGTATCTTAGTTGCTTCGCCAAAAGTAGCAACCTACGACCTCCAACCTGAAATGAGTGCGCCTGAAGTTGCTGACGCCCTTATTGCTCACATGGAAACCGAGCAGCCTGACTTCATCTGCTTGAATTTTGCCAACCCCGATATGGTTGGGCACACTGGTGTATATGAGGCCATCATTAAAGCAGTTGAAACGGTGGACACCCAACTACAAAAAGTGATTGAAAAAGGATTGGCTATGGGGTATGAATTCATTGTCATAGCAGACCACGGCAACGCCGATTTTGCTTTCAACCCAGACGGCAGCCCAAATACAGCACACAGCCTGAATCCAGTTCCTGTCATTTGGGTTCAGAACAATGCAATGAAAGCCCTTCTAAACGACGGAATACTTGCCGATGTGGCGCCAACCATTCTAAAACTAATGGGACTAACCTGCCCAGTCGAAATGACGGGTAAAAGCTTACTCTAAAATAACGCCACGTGCATTTAATTGCCCAATGAATTCAAACTTCTCTGGGTTTATGGTTCCCGCTTCAAACACGAAACGTTTATCAAACATAGTCTCATGCACCCAAAAACTGACCCAAAACTCATTGTTGAGTTGAAATAAGTCGGGCATAATCGGTTCTATTCTTGCGGCTTCACCAGGCATCATAACTTCAATGCCTTTGCGCAATGTTGAGGTAGTCATTTGCGCGCCCGTTACTGGGTCTTGACCATAACCATTTGAAGCGACAATGATCCCTTCCATGATGTCATCTCGGTTATTAATTAAAAAAACGACATACTCTGGCTCTGCGCCTTCGATGGGTAATTCTACTAATGCCAATGCGACATGCTCTACTTTAGGGCCTAATAATTCCTCTCTCATTGTTGTTGATTAGCTGATTTGCTGCGCTTCAAAGTTAAACACTGCCGCCATTTGCTGACAAAGAATCTCTTTAACTTCTTGTAATTCGACCGGTTTACCTAATTCTTTTGACATCGAGGTGACGGCTTTGTCCTGAATACCACAAGGCACAATGTTGCTAAAATAAGCAAGATTTGGGTCAACATTTAAAGCGATTCCATGCATCGTGACCCAACGAGAACACTTCACCCCCATTGCGCATATTTTTCTCGCATTTGGGTGCTCGGCATCTAGCCAAACTCCGGTAAGTCCTTCGCATCTACTAGCCTCAATTCCAAAATGGGCTAATGTGCGAATAATAGCCTCTTCTAAAAAGCGCATGTATTTGTGAATATCCGTAAAAAATTGTTCGAGGTCAAGTATGGGGTACATCACTAATTGACCCGGGCCATGATAAGTAATGTCTCCTCCTCTATTGATTTTATAAAATTCCGCTTTAATCTGATCTAAATGATTTTGATCTAACAATAGATTAGATTCAGCCCCACTTTTGCCTAAAGTATAGACATGCGGGTGCTCACAAAACAACAAGTATTGTTCTGGTAATATAGCCGTATTGTTTTTACGGTTTGCAATCTTGAGGTCAACCGCTTGTTTGAGTAAGTCTTCTTGGAAATCCCAAGCTTTTTTATAATCAATTAGACCAAGATCTTGGACCTTGACAATAGGTTGGTGCATTATCTCAGTACATTGACATGACCCGCTATGGTTCGGGTCACCATTTTATTATCGGTGTAAGTTATCTTCCAGTTATATAGCCCCAGTTGGACATCCTTGCTGTCCTTGTAGCGGCCATTCCAACCTTC
>Ga0194124_10000664_pt1 | contig 50603 bp, 57 predicted proteins | sample TA2KigCas0mmetaG_FD_148605 | JGI IMG/M metagenome (GOLD analysis project Ga0194124, IMG submission 148605) | Freshwater microbial communities from Lake Tanganyika, Tanzania - TA2015031 Kigoma Deep Cast 0m | ecosystem: Environmental > Aquatic > Freshwater > Lake | place: Tanzania: Lake...
TTTTAACTATATAAAAACCGTTTTACAAAAGGTAATTGAAACAGAAAATACAAGACTGCCAACAATAACGGCGTTTGAATTTCATTATACATGTCATCTAATGAGTTATTTACTTGCTTGGATCGATTATATTGTTGAATCATATCTGCAGTTTGTTCATAGTGGTTAATATAATCGGCGTGCTGGGGAGGAGGCGGAGGAACATAATTGGGAACTACTTGTGGATCTGTACTGATACCAGTGGTCGTCATAGGTATATCTCTGGATGATAATTGAGTTGCACCAGTCATAGTTGCCTGTTGTAATCCGCTCACAATTTGACTAATGGTAGTGGGGTCTAATGTCATTCCGCCGCTGGAGGAAGGTTTCATTTCTTCTGCTTTCATGGTAATATTTCCCACACTTCCTCCTCCAACAGGATCGGTTGGTAAATCTAAAATACTGGTTGAATCGCTCATATGTATATGTATTCTAAAGATTGATTGCCCAACATAATTACGCAATAAAGATAAAGATAAAGAAAAAAGAATGGAAACAAATATCCTTTTTTATTCAAAGGTAATGGTCTTGGCATGGAGAGAACATTTAGTTGCAACAGGTTCATATTTGACACATTTTCCATTATGTTTATATATTTTATCCTTAAATTCGTCTAAAGGAGGCGCACGAAATATATGGCATCGGTTGTTTTTACATACCACTCTAAATAAGGATGCCAATCCAAATCCAAGCAATATAGACATTATTATTTTTCCTCGTTCTGTATGTAAAAATTTCCCAAAATGAATTTCCATTATATACATAGTTGATAAATAATGTCTATCCCAAAATATATATGAAAACTACTTAAAGACCGGTTATAAATTAATTCTGAATGGGAATGGTGGATATGAGCGACTCGTTTTCAGGACACTGAACCACCTTTTCTTCAAATGAAAAACAATTGTTCGCTTTATCCTTAAATAAGACTTTATCAATATTTTCTGGACTTGGATAAATATAGATCGTTTTGATTTGAGGACCCAATACATACACAAAAAACAATCCTACCGTGAAACTGATGATAAAAATGGGTATCGAAATATAGTTTAATATCATATATAATAGCATTAGAAAAAACCAACACTCTTTTAATTTCTCAATTCCACCTCATTCTCCACTAATTTATTGATGGCATTTTCAAACATGAGATAATTCTTTTCCTTCGTTGCAGGATCTTCTTTATAAAAGGTCAAATAACTCTCTTGTAATGTCTTGGGTTGTTTATTAAATACTTTATTATAAATCGAGACGCCGAAATCATACTGTCCATTTTGCATCTGTTTGGGTGGAATAATCAAATTTGGAGGAGTCGTTAATGCACATATTTCATGTTTGTCATTGACACATTGATACATAAATTCTTTCATCCAGTCCAAATTCAATTTTAGTTCGGTTTTCAGTTTGACTGGCAATTTGGACCATACCTTCTTATATTCCTCCATATTCCAATCTATTCCATCTGCGCCTTTTCCAATAATGGGTTCATCTTCTGGGATGCTAAACGTTGGTTTTGGATTACCTTGTTTTTCTTCCTTAATATCGATCGTTATTTCTCTCCCTCCTTTCTTGATAACAATCTCTTCGTCGTCATTCACTTCAATCAATGCTTTATTCTTGGTTGATTTTTTTATAGTCGCTTGTAATCCCACATTGAATTTGATTACTTTGGTATGATATCCGGATACACTTAACTCCAATTCGGTATATTTCTTTTGAATCAATTTACAATATGGACCGTCACTATACACACTGTTTTCACTATATTTTAAATGTCGAATTTTATCAAGTAAAGGTTTTAAGGTAGTCACATAAATACTTGCTGCATCTGCCGCAAATTGCGAATCGTCGTTTTCATTCATTTTCTTGATACATTCTTTGATTCGACCTATGCTTTCATATGATAATACCAAGGTTTCATCCAATTCTGTTTTTTTAGCAGGATTTTCAATGGTATTGTTCCATTGCTCTAAATAATTTTCATAGGTGGATGTTAGATCGTTTATATATCCCTTATTTAAATCGAAATTTTCTAATGCCTTTTCGGTAGTCAATAATCCAAATAATAATTTGTTCTTATCGTCAATAATTTTATTCTTATAGGTCTTGATTTCGGTCCTCATATAATGCATCAATTCATCAAGTGGTTCTACCGTTCCAATATGAATTTCCACATCTAAATTACATGGATCTACTAAAACCCCACAAGATGCAGTAACCTTTCTATAAGAACTAGTCGTATCTGTATCTGGAACATAAACTGTCGAAAACATCGTCCCCTTTTTAGAAGGGCGCTTACAATTTACACATTTCGGAGCCAATTTCAGATATTGCGCCCTTTTTTCTCTCTTACTTAACTCTTGGTTATTGATAATCTTTTTTTTATTAGCATCCATCTCACTTTCAAATTGACTTTTCAACTTGAAATATTCATTCAGTGCTTCTTTTGGGTCAGGTAATGACATTATATACTAGCATAATACTATTTTTTTAGGATTATGTTATGATTTGATATATTCGTTTTCCCAATGAGGTAATCCAGTAATCAACTCTTGGTGTGCTCTTTGTTTTGCAATCTGAAAATTCTTGATTCTCTCTAAAATATATTGATGCTTTTCTTTATTCTTCTGCGCAATTTCGACCGGCGTCAGTTTTCCCTTATATTTGTAAATCAATATAAATCCTAAAATTAGGAGAAAGAATAGAAACATGCCAATATTAAAGACAGTATTATGAAAATTCTCTCTGACTACATGCGATTGTTTCAATGCCTGATTCAAAAAATAGGTCACTCCTGGTTCTGTTAACAATGGTTTAGGGATAGATTCCATATTCATATTATTTATAGTTAAAAATATAAATTAAATTATACATAATATCTATATGGCAAACCCTTACTTAAATATGGTGACCTTTTTATTAACCACTGTTTTCTATTATATGGCATTGAAACCATCGTTACATTATAGCATGTATCAAAACAAAGATGAATATGCAAAATATGTATCCAAGAACTACATGTTCTTAGCAATCTATGTCTTATTAGTGATTGTCATCCAATTTATGGTGAATTCGTCTATTATTGCATCCACTTGCGGCGGAAACATATCTGAAAATATGGGTGCGGCAGGAGTGTTGACCTTTTTACCATGGACATTGATTTTTGGTGTGTTAGTGATGGTTCTGACTATCTATCCTGGATTTAAATCTGCCTTTTCAGATGTGGTTGGATATTATTATGTGTCTGGTCAGGCAACCAAGGTGTTAACCGATTTATTGATTGATAAGAATGTCGAGCAAAAAATAGGCGAAGATCCGAATATGACGACCGAAAAGAAAGAAGCACTGGAAACGGCGGCAGATACCATAATTAAAATATGCGGCAATAATTCGATATTGATCAACCAAATCGTGCCCAGCAATTTTGACCAATATTGGAATGTCTTGAAACCGTTGATGAAAGACCAATATCAACAAGAAAATGATGAATCTAATAAATTGAAAAATGAATTATTTGAATTGGTGGTGACGAGAGATAATGTGGGAGAAGCAATGTGGTATATTTATACAGGTATATTATTGACATCCATAGTTCAACTGAAAATCACTACTCGAGGTTGTGTAAGTAATCCAAAAACCATGGAAGCGAATTATCAGAAATTTTTAGATCAAGAACAGACTGCAAAAACCAATAAAGAAAATGCAACAACCACTTATACAGTGAGTAATTAAACTAACCTAAATAATAGAAATAAGTTTATTATTAGATAATAAAAAATTGAATTAAATAATATGACTGATATTAGTAATATAGTCTGTAATATTGAAGAAATGGATTTAACCAAATTATCTAAACCAAAACTTTTAGCAAAGTGTGAAGAACTTGGAATAACAAAATGTAAATCCAAAAATATAAATGAATTAATTGATTTAATAAATGTTAAAATACAATCAAAAAAAGTAGAATTAACAACAGAACACGATAGTGAGGATGAAAAAAAAGATGATAATTCTACAATTGAAGAACCAATTAATTTAGAAATTAACACTGCTAATTATAATTTAATAAATGGTGATTGTTTAATTGAAATGAAACATATTAAAGAAAAATCAGTTGATATGATATTATGTGATTTACCTTATGGTATGACAAAGAATTCTTGGGATGTAGTAATTCCATTCGATAAATTATGGAGTGAGTATAATAGAATAATAAAGGATAATGGTGCTATTGTATTATTTGGTTCACAACCGTTTACATCTTTAATGATTACGTCAAACTTGAATATGTTTAGGTATTGCTTGGTGTGGGAAAAAAATAAATTTTCAGACTTCTTAAATTCAAAAAGAAAACCGATGAAAACAAACGAAGATATTGCTATATTTTATAAAAAACAACCAACATATAATCCTCAATATTGGTATTCAACACCTTATACACGATGGAATACACAAACAGCCGTAGACAAACAAAGCAATTATGGAACACATAAAGAAAATTTTGTAGAAAGTGATGGTAAAAGATTGCCTACTACAGTTTTAAAATTTAATCGTGTTGAAAGACCCCTTCATCCGACTCAAAAACCAACTGATTTACTTGAGTGGTTAATTAAGACTTATACAAATGAAAATGATTTAGTTTTAGATAATTGTATGGGCGTTGGTTCAACAGGAGTTGCATGTAAAAATATTAAACGAAAATTTATAGGAATTGAGTTAGAAAACAAATATTATGAAATTGCTAAAGAAAGTATATTAAATACCGATAAGTAAATGTTGAAGTGATTTTATAAAATAATTTAATTTATCTTTATTAATTTTTTTTTTGTATTTTTTATCATAAATAGGTTTAGTTGCCGTTCTTTTTCCATCTAACATATAAAATATATCATATAAAATATATCGTCGCATATATTATCTGTTTCATAGTCAGTAAATATTTTTGTTTCTTCTTTAATTGAATCTTCTAAAGTAAATATATATTTTTTAATGTTATATCCAAATTTTTTACACCTTTTAACATTTCAAACGCCGATTTTTATGTAAATTATTTTTTACATAAAAATATTTAAAAAATATTTTATAATACATATTAAATGAATGTTGAAGAATTAATTAATAAAAATAAGTTATTAGAAGATGAGAATAAAGAGTTAAAAGAAAAACTTAAAAAATATACTGCTCCTGCTAGACACAAAAAATATTATGAAAATCATAAACAAGAACTATTAGAAAAAAATAAAGAATACAAAGTGCCACCTGAAAAGAAAAAAGAATATGCCAGAACTGCTTACCTTAATAAAAAAGAAAAACTCAAAAGAGAAAAAGAGCAAAACGAAAAATTAATGGAAACCAATATTTAGGAATTTATATAATTATGCGGATTATTATATAAAAATAAAATATTTAGTAAATATATAAAATGGTTAAAAAGAAAAAACCAAAGGAAACATTCCAACAATTTAGGAATAATGAAAAACCTACCTATAAGACTTTCAAAATACCGCTCAAAACTATTTTACTTAATCGTGATATGATACAACCAGTTATAAATAATTTAGTTTTTGAAATGAATGATTTAGTTATTCATACTTATCAATTTATTCGATTGTATATTTTGAATTGTTATACAAACAACAAACCATTACCAACAATAGACGAAACATTTATTTTGTATTGTATCAAAACATTAGGGTCAAGGGATAATAGAGGTAAAAAAGGTAAAGATACAGAACTTTTAGAAATACTTGAAGAATTTTACAAAATTGAATATCAACCTTTACTTAATCACGAAAAAACTAATTTGAAAAACACAACTTTTTTATTACCTTATTTAGCAACACAAATACATACTTCTTTACATAATAATTTTCAAGAGCATTTTATTCAGCATTTCTTACGATTTATTAACAAAACTACAAATGAAATTACAGAAGATAAAGCAATCTTATTTCAATTCAAGAAACAATTATTAGAATTGAATGAAAGTGATAAAATATTTTCTAACTGGAAACTTACTCATTTATCTAATATTTTACCTACTGAAATTAAAAAGTCAATACATTATGATATTAAGGTTAGACCATTTAAGTATTTGAAAGGAATGTTGTATATGAATTCTGTATTAGAAAAACTAGAGTGTAAATTATTCCAACCATTACCATTACGGAACAATATTATACCAAAACATATTTGTTTAGATACTGCTTGTATCATTAATTTATTTTGTCCTGAAAAAGATAAGGAAGGCAATAAAGTAAAAAAGGGAGAATTATTAAGTAATGTAAAAGAAAATCAAAATGAATTATGGTGTAATTTTTTAGATATGAAAAATAAAATATTCAAGAACAAATATTATCAGTTTTATAATCAAATACAAACTGACGGAATTAGTTGTTGCTTATTATTTATTAGAAAAGATTTGAAAGATAAAAAATGGGGTTCAAGAGTTCCTGTTTTACAAGAACAAGATTTTTACAATATAGAAGATTTATCCAAAGAACAATTAGATACATTGAAAGATAGAAATATTGTAGGTTGTGACCCTGGTAAGCATTCATTAGTTTATATGATGGATAAAAATGGTAATAAACTTCAATTTACAGCATCACAAAGAAAGGTAGAAAGTTACGGAAAAAGAAATGAGAGAATATTATTACAAGAAAAGAAAAGGAATAATATTATAGAAAAAGAAATTCATTTATCAAGTAAAAATAGCAAATCCGTTGATTATGAAAAGTTCAAAATTTATCTGGTAGAAAAAGATAAACTGAATAAAGAGACAATAGAATTTTACAGAAAAGAAGTTTGGAGAAAAATGAAATTTAGACAATATAGTTATGGTAAGAAAAGTATTGATACATTTTTGAATAAAATTAAAGAAACTTTTGGAGAAAATATTCTTATTGGTTATGGTAATTGGGGAAGAACTACACAAATGAAAAATATAATGCCTACGATGAATAAAGGATTAAGGAAACTAATACATAAGAAATATGATACAATTACAATAAATGAATTTTATACATCTCAAAGATGTTGTGAATGTTATAATGAATTGAAACATCAAAAAGATAAAAAAGGAAAAGAAATATACAGATTATTCTGTTGTTCTAACTGCGTGAGTTCCAAAAACAAAAATGGCGTATGTAGAACAAGGGATAAGAACTCTGCTATTTCAATAATGAAACTTACGAAGGAATGGATAAATACACAAACCAGACCAGAAGAGTTTCAGATAAACCATACGCCTTCTCCTTGTATTACTTCGGTAAAAGCAAGAAACGAAATTAGGCAATCGTAGGTGAAACTCCTACTATTGATTTTATGCTTTTTAATTTTTTTAATGCCGAGAAAATCGGCGTTTGAAATGTTAAAAGGTGTAAAATAAATTACTATTTCAAAAAATGGAACAACTTATATTGAATCTTGACCAAGGAAATTATTTCCGTTATGACGAAACTGAGGTGACATATGAAACGCTGTTATTAGAACTTCTGGAATTTGGTCATTGGGAACGGACCGATAAAATCATTAAAGTGCCAATGCATATACAAAAATATGTTGAAAAAAAATATGGAGAGATATTTATGTAGTTAAAATAGTAGTTTAATAGATATTGTTAGTATATAATTTGATTGTAATTATTAAAGGATTCTCTTTTTTTATGCCCAATAATTGATGTCATAGCAATCGTTCTTTCGTTGTCTCTTTTTAGGTTGGTAGTCTTCGTCACTATCATCTTCCTCTTCAAACTCCTCTTCTTCATCACTATCTTTATGTGCATACTTATCAACCCAATCAATGCCATCCATCAACTCAAATATTAATTGAACACTTTCCAAAGAGACACGGAAGAATTCGCGTTTTGGATGAATTCTCTCGGAAACACATGTCAATAATTTATGCATAGTCAATTCCTTCTCTTTTGGATTGACCACCTTTTTTGCCATTTCGATTTTGTAAGGGGTTGGAGGTCTCCATGTATCTGACATATTTGCCTCATTTAATCGCATTTCAGGAATACGTTCAGTCATTCCAATTTTATAAATACCTGGCATAGATTCATTCGAAAAACAATAGACATATCCGTGAGTCATTATTGTGCGTTCATATCATTATATCACAATATGTAGCACTCAATTTTTTCGAAAAACTTCAAGATTGACATTTCATAATATGTCCATCTTTTAGTAACTTCTTTTCATGAATATTACATAAAAATAAAGCAGATTCTTTATTTTCTGTGTGAACATAATAATGAGTATATTTGTGAGTACAACGATGTCCTAATTTTGTTTTTGCGCAACATTTTTTAGATAAATTATGCGTCATTAACTCTTTTCGAATCCAATTAAGTTCAGGCAAAGAAGTAAATTGATTATATTCTTTATTATCGTATGACTTCATTGTATTATATTGTATTTTATTGTATTGTTTTCACAATAAAATATTTCAATTTATTTTATTTCTTGATTTGTTTAGGCGGATATTGACCTAGTGCATCCATTAAATGGTTTCCACAACGTAAAAAGAATTGATGCAATTGTTGTAAATCCGCGCCAGTCACAATATCATCTGGAATAAATGTTGCGTTTCCCTTTTTGAAACACATAATGACCGGAATGCCGTTGACCATTTTTTTTGACTTTAAAAAGGAATAGAAATCAAAGGATTGATCTACATCTATATCTCCACAAATCACTTCTGGAGGCGACATGGCAAAAAAAGTATGCACTGGTCGTTCCACTAATTTACAAGGTTGGCACCAAGTCGCACCTAATTTCAAGATAATGAGTCCTGGATTATGCTGTAATAGATGAAAAAATGCATCACGATTCGCTATTTCTGAAATTATTTCTTTAGACATACTACTTATTCATAATATTTAAATTATTGCATAATAACTTAGATACTATTTATTTATGTAAAGAATTATAAAGATTTTCATGCATATTGGTATTTAGTGTGTTTTTTGGCATAATCGGTATCTCTCGTCAATTCTCTCGATGGAACGCCACCACGAACCCATCCGTCTGATGCAATACTTTCAATCTGGTTGGCAGGATTACTAATTCTTTTTTGAACAGCAGGTAATAACGGCGTTTGATTATATTTGATATAACTCTTTTCTGATAAGGTATTGACACTCTTTTTATTCACGATTTGTTCGCCTTGTTGGATTTGGGATTCCATGACAGGATTTACTGATCCTCTTCCTAAATAAGGAACGGTTGCAAAAGGACGATGAAATAAATCGATTCGACATTTAGGGTTTGTCTGGATGGAACCAATCTGTAATTTTGAGGATTCGTTGATATTGCATCCGCCGGCACCTACTTGATACCCACCTGAATAATTGATACCTGGTTGTGAAGTCGCCAAATCAATAGGGCGTCTCATATTACAGTCATTGGCAAAATAGTTTTGAGTGGAATAATTACAAGATGAAATATTTTGAATATCGGTTTGAGATAAATTACAGTCGTCTAAACCAATTCTTGAGAGATTATTAAATGTATATCCAGAATAAGTTGCCATATATATTTAATAATAATATTTTATTTTCTTATAGAATACTTTCTTAATAACGATCGATTGACAATTCCCCCTCTTCTAAAAAGAGAGAAAGATCGCGGACAAGACAATTCAATCCCACACAACTTTCATCAAATTCATAAAAAAAATCATTCGCCCAAATAATATTAATACAGTGTGTATCGATAATTATCTTTAACTCGCTGCATATTACCGTCAGGCGTGTCTTCCTTGGCACTTGGCATGTGACCATAAAGATAGTTAGCAAAACTCATGCCGTCATTAGTAACGCGAGTATTAGGTGTGGAATAGAACACTCTGTTACTGTTATCCAGTTGGAATTGTTGCCAAAGATCGCCGAATAATTGTTTATTTGTGTTTTTAATGCCAGGATTCATCATTTGAACTGCGCGTTTCACATTTTTCGTGATATCTTCGTCGACATTTACATTAAAGGAAGGTGGAGCTGCCTTTCTATCTGGATCGTCATTGATTTGTGTTAATAACACATTACTAAATGGATTTTTCTTGTTTCCTTCCTTGAATTCGGTTCTTAATACGGCATCCAAGGTAACTGGATTGACGATGGTCTGATTGAATACGCTTTTTGTTTCATTAGCAGGTTTGATACTATTTTCAAACCCTTCCATCATTTCTTTGGAAACCTTTTGTTTGCGCATTCTAAAGAGAATGAAAATAACAACCAAGGTTAAGACGCCAACGACCAACACTCTTTTCGAACCGGATGCAATGTATCCTAAAATAGTGAGTAATAGAATGAGTCGAGAGACGGAGTTTAATTTTTGTTCGTAACACATATTTGACATCGGCCAAAGTTCGAAAACATGGTTTTTATGAAATAAAATAGTCGGATCATTGGACCAAAATGGTATTGTCATTATTATATATATAGATCATTTAAAAAATTAAAATATCTCATAATATTATAGAATAGTATGAGACATACACATAAAAAATTGAGTTCCAAAACCAGACGTTATCGAAAGCATAGAAATATACATAGGAATACTCGCATCAGACACATTAAAAGAGGCGGATTATTAATCATGAACCCAGAAACTGATTTGGTCAATACTCATTTATGTAATACGAAAGCAGGAACAGATAAAGATAAACCAGGATTGGAAATATTCAATGCCACTGCAACTGCCGATCCACTTAATGTGGCATATTTACCATATTTTCTGAATAAATATAAAAATATAGATAACAACTGGTTCAAATTTGTGATATTCAATAATAGTAATACTTATCATATTTATTACATAAAAGGCGGTAAAGTAAACAAACATCCAGTCTGTTTATTAGAAGGATTACTCGATGTAACCAAATATACCGATGAATATGTAGAATTGCGTAATGCAGTGAATAATTTGTTGTTATTCAAGAATACATATGGAGGTAATATGAGTTCAATGACGGAGGAAATAAAAAGTCGTTGTTATGCCTTGATCGAAGAAGTGAATAAAAATGTGGATAAAGATATTCGATGCATGCCTATTGTTGCGTCCGGTTCAGGTTCCGTGAACGCAGATAATTCCATTTGTCTCAATAATAAATCAGGACACTATAAACCGACACAGGCAAGTATGCAATTAGCAAAGAAAATATTTGAAACGGTGCTCGAAAATAAGGTGCCAATTTATATCAAAGAAAAGGAAGATAAAAATGTGTTACTTGCCAAATATGGAGAGAATGCAGAACATTTTAGTGGTATTTGTTTGCCATAATGTTCAATAGAGGAATTCCCTTAAATTTCAATATGAACAAACATATCTTTCTTTTCTTTATTTTTTGGACTTTTTCTTTTTATTAGTATGACGCGGCGTTCTCTCTATTTTTTCACTGGAACTAAATAGTTTTACCAATTCCTCTTCTGAAACCTTGGAATTTGAACTGGGTGCTGAAGAACTTGATTGTGCAAGTTTTTCTTGTTCTCGACGTAATGCATTTGCTTCTGCTTTCGCCTTGATTCTCTCTTTGGTCTTGGCCAATTTCAATCGTTTATTTAATTGTGCCTCCATAGCACCAGTATTCACTTTTCCTCCTAATCCTCCTAACCCACCCATACCCATCTTGCTTAACATGGACTGAATATTACCCATGCCAGGCATATTTTTCATCTTATTCATGATTTCGGTCGCTTCTTGGATCATCTCGGACTCTTTCAATTCGCCAGACTTCATTTTGGTATCCAATTTATCGCCGATTTTTTGAATCAATCCCATCAATTTGGTAGGATTTTTGACAAGTTGTTGGAAGACGTCTTTCATATCGGTTGCGCCGTCGAAATCCATGTTAAGATTGGAGGCAGTTTCTTCGGCGATTTCTTTTGCCAATTGACCGATTTTTCCATCCAACATACCGGTAATATGTTCATTGATTTGTTCGGCATCAGGTAAATCACTTGGATTTATATTCATATTGATATTTTGTTCACCAGAATCCTCGAACAAATGTTGCATATGAGATAAGGTTTCTTGCAACTTGGATTTGAATTCGTCTTGGTTGATGGCTTCGAATAATTTGGCGGTATCTCCAAATGCTTCTTTGTTCTCCAAGGTTCCGACGACGGCGAATAACATGAGTTGTAAATATTTCCAAATGGTTTCACGTGTTTTATCCGAAAGATCGCATTGCCATAAGTTTTTGAAATGGATTTTGGGAAAGAATTCGGTATCAATGTCCGAATCTTCCTTGAACATCTCGACGTTTTGGTATAAGATATCAAAGAAGCGTGGCGGAAATTTCTTTTTACAGAATTCAAAGAGAAAAGTGATGGATTTCGTTTCGGATTTTTCAAATGCTTTATTTCGATCTTCTTCTTCTTCAATATAGTGAAAGTGGTCTTTGCTTTTCCACCATTTTTCCAAAATGGGAATATATTCAGGGAAGGTAGTTTTTAAATCGCTGACAAAATCTCTGGCAATTTTAATAAACTCTTCTGGCACCGACATATGTAATATATATTGTTTTTATTTAAGTCGAACTTTTAGTAATATATATATTAAATTATTATAATATTATTAGAAGTATTCTACGACAACAAGATTATATAAAACTTCAACAAAATATAAAGGAATAATTAAATAATTTAATTTATATATATATATATATATATAAATATGAATTTTTTGTCTTTACAAAACGAAGGCGGACAATTATACATTAACAATGAATTAGGAATTGGTCCTACTGGACCTACTGGACCTACTGGACCTGGTGGTTTAAATATGGTTAAATATAATATTCAATCATCTGTTAATATACCTATTACAAGTAATACAAACTTGACTGTTTATAACAATAATCCAAATAGTACATATAATAGTTTAGAGAATGGAATTATTGGTTCTGTAAGTGCAATAGTAATTGATTCAAATAATAATGTATATGTTGGTGGAAATTTTACATTTGCTGGTAGTATTTCTACTACAAATATTGCAAGATGGAATGGAACATCTTGGTCTGCATTAGGTTCTGGGTTAAATGGTCCTGTAAATGCATTAGCAATCGATTTAAGTAATAATATATATGCAGGTGGTTCTTTTACTATTGATGGTTCTGGAAATTCATTAAATCGAATTGCCAGATGGAATGGAACATCTTGGAGTCCATTATTAGGTCCTGAAGGAACAACAAATGGAACAAATGGACCAGTTGCCTCATTAGTGGTAGATTCAAATAATAATTTATATGTTGGTGGTGGGTTTACTTCGGTTGGTACAAATAATGCTGGTGGTAGTGGTGGAATTTCTGCTAACAATATTGCAATATGGAATGGTTCATCTTGGTTTGCATTGGGTCTTGGATTAAATAGTCAAGTTAGTTCGTTGGCAATCGATTCAAATAATAATGTATACGCAGGTGGTTCTTTTACAGGTTCTAATACACTTTCTGTAAGTCGAATTGCAAGATGGAATGGTTCAGAATGGTCTGCATTAGGTTCTGGATTAAATAACACTGTAAATGCAATAGCAATCGATTCAAGTAATAATGTATATGCAGTTGGTTCATTTACACGTTCTGGCGATATTTTTGCAAATCGAGTTGCAATATGGAATGGCAGTAGTTGGTCACAAGTTGGTTCTGGATTTAATTCTTCGGTTACTTCATTAAAAATTGATTTAAGTAATAATTTATATGCTGGTGGTTTTTTTGTTGCAGATGGTTCTGGAAATAAAATAATAAATCGAATCGCAAAATGGAATGGAAATAATTGGACACCAATTGGAAATGGAATTAATTCCAGTGTAAGTGCAATAGCAGTCGATTCAAGTAATAATCTATATGTAGGCGGTTCATTTACAGGTGGAAATATTATAATAAATGGTATTGCGTATATAAAAACAAATACAATAGCAGATGTTTCTATTAATGGGAATTATGTATATTCATTAGCATCACCTCAATATTTGGTTTCAAATGTTTTTAGTGATGGAGAAATATATACTATAAATACTGGTTATAAATAAGATAATAAATTACTTAAATACTTTTTACTATACATGTAAATGTATGATAAAAACTATTTATGTCGTTATCATAAAGATGATATCTTTTTAGATACAGATGATGTAAGCGAGGAAGAAAAAGACTATATTCGAGACATCTTATATAAAGAGGACCTTTTATTTATTTTCAATATGACTGAAAACGATAATTATGATGATGTAATGACCGAATTATATCAATCATTATCTACATGCACTGAATTAAAAGAACTTATGAGAAGAGCAGCATCCACCTTTATTAGCGAAGATGAAATACTTGGATTATGTATATTATATTCATATGATTATATGTATTTGACACATAAATGTATAAGTAGTTATTTAGATAATGGTATAATAGCGGAAACAGATTTGGCATTGTTGAAAGATAAAGTTTGTTCATGAAAAAATAAATATACGTGTATAGTATATTAAACATGGCATCCACCAGAAATAAAAATACAGCAGGCGATTATTCTTTAGAACAAAGACAATATCGGCAATTTGAGCAATATACCTTATATCCGAATTCGCAATATGGAGCGGCCTATAATACTCGACTTCCAGGAAATGGATTATTAGGAGGTCAAGTTCCATGGAACAAATTATCGTATAATGCAGCGGATACAGAATCGTTTTTATTGGGAATCAATTCCACGAATTTAGTAAATCCGGCACCATGTTTTGTTCCGGAGATAGTTCAATTGGATTCAGTGAATTTGTTTACTAAGGAGGCGACCTATATGCCGGAACCATTAGTAATTGAAAAAAATCAACGTCCTTTTCCAGTTCCCAATTAAAGGTTATAAAATTTGTGTATAAGTATTTATAAACAAATTAAACATAAATAATAACAAAATTCTTTACCATTTACTAAACATGCAACCCTGAGAAATCAATCCTTTTACTGGATTAATAATGGCAGGATTTTGATGAACACAATTCTTCATCCAAATCTTAATGATACAGAAATTTTTTTTGGGAGAAATGCTTATCCCATGCACACACTCATAGAAACCATTCTTATTACTAATCGACCCACCAACCACACGATAAGTCAATTCCCTCCAGGCAGAGTAAATATTTTTATTCAACACTTTATACGAAAAGCGTCCTCCATCTTTATTCACTGGATCATCCCATAATGGAACAACTCCCTTTCGCATCATAAACAACATACAATTTTCCACAAGTGATACAGGCAATGATTCGGTAATAGCAATTGCTTCTTCGACCGTCTCAATCGTCGCAATGTGAATATAACTGGCCAATGATGACCAATCTGTATTATGAGGTAAATGAGCCCATAATACCCACTTATCTGATAATTTATGAAATGAGTCTGTTTCCGGTGCTGTTTCCATGGTCGTTGTGTGCTGGGACAACATTTATATATCTATTCTCAATTTTTATTTATATTGTTTTCCTTATAAATATATAATAACAATCCACTATTTATAAAATATTTCTATCCATTTTACAAGACATTAACAACAGCATAATCTGTTTTACGCAATTCGATATATGCAGACGGATATTTCTTGAAATCAATGGTTGTAACATTCACATTATGATCGATTATTTTGAGTCGCATATCCACCACATTAATACCTGATAAATCGGTGCCGAGGTGATGTTTCAAAAAGAATAACAGAAACAATTGACCGAACATATTATGGACCATGTAATAATTATATTGCTCTGTTTTTAAGTTGAGTTTGAATATATGTTTCTCTCCAAAATGACTTCCACCAATATAAACCCAACATTCGATACCTCTTTCGACACACTTGACATATCATCCACGTCTTTATATAATACACATTTATTGACAATGTTTGTGCCTTTTTTGTTGTCATACCATGATACAACGGCAAAATCAATCTTGGATTTATCTTCTGTAAACACGCCATTATTCACATATTGTATCGTTTGAGTGATTGGTTGGTGTTCTGAAAACTGTTTCAAACATGACAATACGATAGGCGATTGTTCCATCCATCGTGTAATTGTAACCTGAAGTTTTGTAAACCAGAGTTGTAACTTGCTATAAAAATAGATTGACTGATACATACATTCCGTCATGAAACTACTGAATTGGGAAGGAAATCTTCTCTCTAGCATTTCGACAAATAAAACACATGTAAAGAGTGATTGGAACATGTTATATAACATTATATGATTATTAAACCATTTCTATTTATATTCTTTTTGAATCAATTTTATGCCGGTGCCAAATTTCCTGGTGCCAAATGTGAAGATTTTAACTTTGATAGGCAGGACTACTTGATTTATAGGGCGGCACTCGATTGTACGTGTCATTCGCATGTGGATTGGGGACAATTATATTGGGGGATTGATAATACACTGGATTGACTGAGGCATTATATTCTGGGTCATAAATAACCACATTTCCGAGCGCGTCAATTGTTATTCCATTTGCACATTGGGTTCGATTATTACTTGGGTCGCAACTATAATTCAATGTTCCAGATGCAGCGTCCAATCCAAAAATGTACAAGATCATGCTTACAACGACCGTCATCAGTATAAATGGAATAAACACAATGATCCAAGATACTACGCTTAATCCTTTTTCACATAATATGTTTAAGAGAAGAGTCACCATAACCATGACTATTGCTTTGACAAAGACGGTATTATAGAGTCCGTTATATAAATCAATAAGTATTTGAGTTATGGAAAACATAGCATACATAATGGCAGGCGCACATAATGATATCATTATATTATAGGCATATTTTAATTATAATAGAATAATATTATTCAGTAAAGCATTTATTCATCTGCATAAAAGAAAACGTCTCCATCCTTGAAATATCCGACCTTTTCACCTTGTTCGCCGTCTTCTGACAATTCCCATACAAAACCATTTTGATCATCGTTTGTGCAATAGGTGACATCATCTATTTCAATTTCGAATATTTCTTCTTCATCTTCGTCTTCTTCAACTACAGATTTGGTTTCAGTTTCAATGCTTGCTTCTTCTATTTGGTCTTCTTCAACTTCTTCTATTTGATCTTCCACAACTTCTTCTTCAACTTCTTCAACAACTTCTTCAACAACTTCTTCAACAACTTCTTCAACAACTTCTTCAACAACTTCTTCAACAACTTCTTCAACAACTTCTTCAACAACTTCTTCAACAACTTCTTCTTCAACTTCTTCTTCAACTTCTTCTTCAACTTCTTCTTCAACTTCTTCTTCAACTTCTTCTTCAACTTCTTCTTCAACTTCTTCTTCAACTTCTTCTTCAACTTCTTCAACAACTTCTTCTTCAACTTCTTCAACAACTTCTTCTTCAACTTCTTCAACAACTTCTTCTTCAACTTCTTCAACAACTTCTTCTTCAACAACTTCTTCAACTTCTTCTATTTGGTCTTCCACTTCTTCTTTAACTTCTATTTGGTCTTTAACAAATTCTCCAACATTGAAACTTCTATCGCCTATTAGATATCTGTATAGACAGTGATCCTCAGATTCTACAACTTCATCATCGTCTAATTTTTCCAATTTGGCGTCTTCTTTAATAACCTCTTCTAATTTTAAGACAATATTTTGAGATTTTTCTTCCCTCTTTGACAATTGTTCTTCTAAACAAGTTACCTTATTTTGCAATTGTTGAATGAGATCATTCATTTGTTCAATCTGTTGAGACAGTTTAGTATTTTCTTGTTGATACAGTTCGGTTTCTTTTTGCAATATAGTAGTTTCTTCATTTAAATATTCGCTGATTCTCATATCCCTTTCTTCTTTTACATAAGTTCGTTTTTGCAATTCTTGGGCAATGGATGGTAATTGGAGTAATTGTTGATGAGTTTGTTCAAGCATTTCATGACGATCCATATATTGAATTAATAAAGTGCGCAATCCTCGTTGAATGGTTTGTTCAACTTCGGACGTAATGAGTTTAATATCATTTTCAAAGGAATAAGTCTTTTGGGATGGTTGCATTCTTGGTTAGTATAGTATACTGAGATTCGTTTAATATGATTTAATAAATAATTTATCTATTTCATATATGGACAACATATCTTTAGTGGAAACAGAGAAAATAGACGGAAAAATCCAGGTTATTTTGAGACAAACCAATTATACGGAAGATGAAGCGAGAGAAAAATTGGAACAATTTCAGTATAATGAAGTGGCGGTGATTAAAGATTATTTGGGAATGCCTGTACATAAAGCGTCATCAAAAATCACATCGGTCAATCAAGCAATCTATAAACAATTAAGAACCCATTTAGATGGTGCCATGAAAGATTATAGAGATCGCAATAATAAATAGAGGAATTCCTCTAATTTATAAAAAGAAAAAATATAACGTTTAATGTCGTTTTTGTATTCTTTTTTTGACACTTGGTAATTGACTCGACAGCGTTTGTGTTACACCAGGTATAGGCGAAGGCATGGCAAATATTAACGCATTGATTCTTGAAATATAATCCACTAAATAGATAATGAAAAATGCAAGAACTAACAATAACAGTCCTATATAATTCTCTCTAACATAGTCAATCAGAGAGAAATCTTCATCGTGGTTCATAATATGTTGTTCGATATTATCCATATTATAAACGAATAAAAAATCTTCATTATTCAATATTACTTATAATTAAAATTTTATTCTGACTTCCATTAGTTAATATTTTTAAATTTTCGTCTTCATTAATTAAATTACCAGTAAAGTTTATATCAGTTAATATTTCAGCATATTTTGCATTAGTTGTTAAAAAATATGTCAATTCTTCATTTGATTGAATAATTGTTTGATTTGTTATTGTATTTGAATCAACATTAACAGATGCATTTGTGGAAGCATCTGTATATCCTGAAACAGCACTTTGGGTTGTGGTAATTACAGCAGTTCCATTACTTACAAGAGTAACAAGACCAATGCTATTTACAGTAGCAACCGAAGTATTAGAACTTGAATAACTAAAAGAAGCAGGACTATTACTTGATGCATCTAAATTAAAAGGAGTATTTCCATATGTTTTAGAAACACTTGAAGGAACATTAATTATGGTAGTTTGTCTTGATACATTAATGGTTGTATTTGCAGAAGCATCTGTATATCCTGGAATAGCACTTTGGGTGGTGGTAATTACAGCATTTCCATTACTTACAAGAGTAACAAGACCAATGCTATTTACAGTAGCAACCGAAGTATTAGAACTTGAATAACTAAAAGAAGCAGGACTATTACTTGATGCATCTAAATTAAAAGGAACATTTCCATATGTTTTGGAAACACTTGAAGGAACAGTAATTATGGTAGTAGTAGTAAAAGAAGGAACAATATATATTTGCGGTCCAGTTGTTGTAACATTCACATTATCAACAATGCCTTTTACTTGAGTTAATAAACTTGCGTTTATTTCGTTTTCATTAGAAGTATTTTTAAATGTTATAGTTCGAGTATTATTTGATGATATAGACGAAAATAAATTATTGCCAACCGTCGTAATTGCAGATGGAAGTCCATTAAATGTAATACTATTTAAAGTGTTGCTACTAAAAATCTGATCACCAATACTTGACAGTCCTGTGCCAAAAGATATACTTAACAAATTATTACAAGACCTAAATGCCTGCTCACCGATACTTATAACACTATCAGGAATAACTATATTTGTTAAGTTAAAACACTGTTGAAATGCAACATTGCCTATTGTTGTAACACTTGACCCTAATGTAATTGATGATAAAGCAAAACACGCTTGAAATGAATAATTACCTATACTTGTAACACTATTTGGAACAACAATATTTTGTATAGTTGTACATTCACGAAATGCATAATCTTTTATAGATATTACGCTATCTGGTATAGTAATATTTGTTAAGTTTGCACAAAGTAAAAATGCACTATCACCTATAGATGTAACATTTGTTCCAATTATAACATTTGTTAAATTTGTTCCACCATTATTTAACACGATAGTTCTAGTGAGTTCTCCAACAACGTCAACAGATGTATAAGTTGTGCCATTATTAGTTGAAAATTGAGTAAACGACATATATATATATATATATATATATATATAATAAATTTTTATCAATTCGTCAATCCAAATTTTTCACTTAAAATGGTCGTTTTGGTTTGTTTTTTTTGCATTTTTTTCTTCACTTGATAGGTATTCGACGGAATAATTTTATTATTGATTATAAAATCATCATTATCTTCATGCAATTCTGGCATGACGCGTGTCAATGGTTTATCCACCACTAAAAACAAACGCTCACTTCTTAATAATGCTCGATATTCTTGAATACTTAAATTACCGCAATATTTTTCCAATGTATAATAAGGATTGGGTGCAGGTTTAATGTTTTTATTGTAATCATAGATCTTTGAATAGATGTGGTTCATTAATTGATATCTCTCGAATTTAACAGAACTGTCAATATTTTCTTCCATCAAATAAGCGACTGCACATTCTGGACTACAGAAACATCCATACACGTGATAACTATTATTCATATAATATTTGGGAATGTATATAGGTGGATTATCGAATTCACAAGTATCCCAGAAACACGCCGACTTTTTATTTTCCACATTATTATGATGTAAATCATGTTCTAATACCTTTAACTTTTTCCAAATCTCTCGAATATCCACCTCTTTATCATCTGCTTCATAACAATACATATCTGTTGTATCGTGATCAAAATGAAAGGATGATTTATGAGACGATTCATTAAATATGGTTGCCGAAGAAGAAAAAGAAAAACCCTCAACATTCTGACCGAACACATTTTCTAAATGCAGATCTTTGAGAGAACATTTTAAATGCAGTATGATATTGGGTTTGGTTTCTTTAATATTGCTTGGTGGTAATACTTGTTGGATAATTTTTCCTCCTTTGGGTTTACGACCTCGTTTTTTGGCAATAGGTTTCTCTTCATCTTTTTCATCTATTTTCTCATCTTTTTCAACATCTATTTTCTCATCTTGTTCAACATCTTTTTCAACATCTTTTTCAACATCTTTCTCATCTTTCTCATCAACTTCAACTGGTTCCACGGAAATAGGAACATTGAAAGAAGGTGTCTCTTCATTCTTTTTAGTGGATTTACGACCTCGTTTTTTAGGTATCATTTGGTTACATTCAGACATATTGATATATAAACGTTTTTTGGATTTAAATGGTTTTTATATATCTTTTTCTCAAAAGAAAAATGGAGAGAAAATTGGCATATGAATGAAATGTATAAAACTCCATTAGAGGAATTCCTCTATTTGAAACATTGCCTGCAAACGCAAACAGGAATATAAATATCGGAACCAACCACCGTCTGCTCCTTTTCAGAAGTCAAACGCATAGAAAAGATGGCTTTGGTTCCATTTTTACAAAGAGAACAGAGAGAAGTTAATTTGGTTACCTTGTCACATAAAGGAATGAGATCCAAAATCTGTCCAAACTTTTTTCTCTCAAAATCGCCGTCCAAACCGCATACATAAATTTGTTTATTATGGGATAATGCTTTCTTGACAAACTCTTCCAGATCTGGAAAGAATTGTCCTTCATTAATCAAAATCACTTCACTACCTTCAATCGGAACGTCCAACAATGTATCTGTTTTCAAACATGGAATTTTGATTTTATCATGGGTGGATAACAAAGCGTCGTCATAACGATTATCGATGGTATGATTGATCACGGATACTGGAATATGGCAAAAGGTGCATTGTTTATATATTTCCACAAGTCTCGTCGTCTTGGACGCATACATAGGACCAATAATCAGTTCGAGATATCCAGAAGTGTAAGTTGTTGCCATCGTCTCCTTATTCATTATATAATGAGTATTATTTAATTTTCAATTTTCTTTCTTATTTCTCTCATTCAATATTTCCCACATTCAATATTTTGATGTATTTTATATAATGTTTCATTTTTGTATTAAACAAATCTATGGTATATTCATAGTAATGAATCCAGGAACAGGGTATGTTTGGATGGAAAAATATAGACCTAAAATTATTGAAGATATTGTTCTGGATCCGTTAAATAAACAAATCTTGAATAATATCATAAACAACAACTATTTTCCCAATTTATTGTTTTATGGACCTCCTGGTACAGGCAAGACTACCACCATTATCAATTTAATTAATGCCTACCAAGAAAAATCGAATGTGAAAAATAAGGATTTGATTATTCATTTGAACGCGTCAGATGAGAGAGGTATTGATACTATTCGAAACCAAATCAACCATTTTGTGAATTCGAAACCACTATTCAATAATGGAATGAAGTTTGTCATATTAGATGAAGTGGATTATATGACGGATAATGCGCAACGAGCATTGCGTTATTTATTGCAAAATTACAATAATAATGTTCGATTTTGTCTGATATGCAATTATATTAGTAAGATAGACCAAGGACTTCAAAATGAATTTATCAAATTGCGATTTAATCGATTGCCTGAAAATGAAGTTATCCAATTTCTGCAAAACATTTGTGCATTAGAAGGGTTATCATTAACCACGAAAACTCTCTCCAGTATTAAGCAATTATATAAGTCCGATATAAGAAGTATGATCAATTTCATTCAATCGAACCAGAATATTTGTAATGACTTGTTATGCATTATAGACCATAGCGTATGGGAAAATTTGTTGAATAGGATTAAAGAATCGAATAATCATACCAATCATATAAAGAGAGAAAAAATCAATGCTATTGTAAATCATATTCATTCTATCAGCATACAATATAATATCGATAAAAAAAATATCATTAAAGATTTTATAAATTATATTATCAAACATCACTCTAATTACCTGAATAGCGCCTTTTTACACTTTGTGGAGAACATAATGCATTTCCAAAATCATAATATGGATTATGTCTCTTACACGGTTGTCAAATTATCTTCATTGATCACTGTCTAATATTACTCTTTATATTGCTTTACGCGAAAAAGAATTGAAATGAAATAAATATAAAGAATATAAAGACATAGTTTGATACAGTACTATGTTAGACGTTGATGAAGAATGGGCAAACTTTATTTCATCGAATCAAAATGATACAGATGACGAAGATGAGGTGGATCAATTATCCGAATATTTAAAAGAACATGAACCAGAATATGCGTCATCCACCGATGTATTGCCAGAAATACCTACTGCATCCAATATTTATATAAGTACGAAAACGAAAATTGCTTATTTAAATACACCTATTCCACTCGCAGATCTATTTTGGAAGGTACCGGTAATCAATTACTATATTCCCACGAAAGGTGTCATTAAAAAACAAATGAAATTCAATTCAACCCTCCCATCTGAAGTCGAAGACATCCAAGAAAAATTAAAAGGTATAGACTACTTTGAAGAACATGTTATTACGCATATCGATAATCCAAGTGGTCGTATCAAATTCAAAGATATTCGTAAAATCAGCATTGGCATCTCTAAAAAGGATATCATGAGTTATCGGTGTAAAAAGAGAAGTGCCTTTTATAATTGTTTTGTTATTATGTTACGTCTGAATATAGAGAATCAATTCAAGGAATTCCATGTAAAAGTATTCAATACAGGAAAATTAGAAATTCCTGGCGTGCAAAATGAAGCGACCTTTCAACTCATATTAAATGAAGTGATTCAATTATTACAACCATATATCGATATTCCACTATATTATAAACCAGACACTGAAATCACTGTTTTAATCAATTCCAATTTCAATTGTGGATTTTATATTAACCGCGAATCTCTCTATGAAATATTGAAATATAAGTATAACATTCAAGCAATTTATGATCCATGTTCCTATCCAGGCATTCAATGCAAATTTTATTATAACCCTGATGTGGAGGTTCAAACTGGTAGTCAAATTGCAGAAGATAAAAAGCATCTATATAAACAGGTAAAAGAGGTATCCTTTATGATATTCAGAACTGGAAGTGTATTGATTGTTGGGAAATGCGATGAAAGCGTATTAATGGTCATATATGAATACTTGAAAAATGTCTTGGTAGAAGAATTCAAACATATTTATCAAAAGGGCGCTTCTGGAGATGTTGGAATGAAAGAGAAACAGAAAAAGACGCGACGAAAAACACTCATGATCGAATTTGATTCGACCCCTGAAAATGAATACATGTTGTCTAATGAATAAAACTATAAAATAAATAATAATATAATATAAAAGTTTTTTGATTATATTATGTTGTTTGTGAAATTATATTGTTAAGATATTTTTCTTGTGGGAATTCCGCTATCCACAATATAAATAGAATTTTCGGTGATAATGATAAATTCAGTACCCACCTTATAAAACTTTTGAATGGAGGAAGTATATTCTTCTTCTGAACGAACCAATAATTTCTCTCCATTATCTCTTGCACCAATCAATGCTTTCTTATCAAGAGATGGCGCCCAGTAATCTAACATAATAGGTTTATCATCCACAATAGATAGTTTGGCAGCATGCTTCAATGTTGCATCGGTTGGAAGTCTATAATTCAATGCACCTGCATTCGCATCCGTTTTTTGCGTAGGTTTTTCAGACATATTTATATAATGGTTGTGTTAATAGTCTTTAAATACTTATTTTGAAATATCTTTTATCTGAAAGATTTTTGAAATATGGTTTTCTCTCCAAATCAATGAAAAAAGGTCAAAAGATATTTGAAACGACTTAAACACATAGTATGTTATCAAACTATCATGAACATGAATCCCACGCAAATGATGAATGGAGGAATGCACTCGATGAATATGAATTCTCAAGCAATGGTGGATAATTTCAAGTCCATGGCAATGACGATGTTAATGTTTAAAAATACCAATAGTTCAAGCGCTAATGATAGCAATTCCTTTTTCAATACAATTATAATGATGTTGGTCATTACATGCATTGATAGCATTGCTTTCCAGTTAAAAGGGTTGTTTCAAATAGTATCCAATAAATTCAATCAATATATTTCTAAACAGGCAACCAGTGTCTCCATCATCAAATCGTTCTCGACAAGTATCTTAAAGGTTAAAAAGTCTTCTATTGTGATCAAAATTGAACCTGCAACCGCCAGTAGAAATCCAACCTCGGACGCCATTGTTGATCTTATTACGCATTTCCCACATACCAAATGTATCTTATTACAGAATGGCATGTATAATGTGAATTATGGCGAAGAAATCGAAATCCATAAACATCTATTTGTGAAATTGACGTCCAGTTCAAAATACAATCCAGATGTGGTATATCAAAATGAAGATGCGATTACAAATCCTGTATCTAATACGAATTCTTCCAATAATTCTTCCAATAATAAATCGAATGACTTCAGTTCGCAACCTGAACTACCATCCACCGATAATGGGTTTGGATTTATTGAAATGTATTCTTATACCTATGACATGGAATTGTTGAGAAAGGAATTAAATGATATCGTGAATAATTATCTCATTAAAATGAACAATAAATTGGGTAACAACATTTACTACTTTACCGAAATGCCATTGACTTTTTATAAAGACGCAAATAATAATATTGATCGATCCAAATTACCAGAAACACTTCATTTCAGAATGAAACAATTTACGACCAACCGTAGTTTCAAGAATTTGTTTGGTAGTGATATTAATCTGATTCGTAAACGCGTTGAATTTTTCAGAGATAATAAAGATTGGTATGATAATAAAGGTGTTCCTTACACACTCGGTATTATGGTGTCCGGAAATCCTGGTTCTGGTAAAACATCGGTCATTAAATGTATTGCCAATGAATTGAAGAGACATATTATCAATGTGCATTTATCCGATAACATGACGAAATCACAATTAGAAAATTTATTTTATAGTGATCAAATCCATATTACTCAGAATGGAAAGACCGAGACCTATGTCATCCCTATTAATAAGCGTATCTATGTATTAGAAGATATTGATTGCCAATGTAATATTATTTTAGATAGAGGAACTGATAATTTGGAACAAAAGTTGATCAATGACAATAAATTGTTAAAACAAGAAATTGAACGCTTAAAACATACCATTAATGAAATCTCGAATGGAAAGAAGATTGTGGTAAGCGATGGTTCTAAAATGCCGTCTTTTGAAAAACCGGTTGAAAAAGATAGTGATAAAATCACCTTATCATTCTTACTCAATTTATTTGATGGTGTGCTTGAAACACCTGGTAGAATTGTCATTATGACAACCAACTTTATTGATAAGTTGGATAAGGCATTTACAAGACCTGGTCGTATTGATATCTGTTGTAAGTTGGGATTTGCGGATTAAAAGCAAATGGTCGAAATTATTGAACATCGTTATGATACCACCTTAACCGAAGACCAACACCATATTATTCAAAATGTGAGCAATTGTATCACTCCTGCAGAAATTGGTAGAATTTTATTTGAAAATTTCGACAATTTAGATGGTGCCATTCAAGATTTGGTCGAGTATTCCAATCTGTATATGGAAAAAAGGTTGAGAGAAAAAGATAAGGTAAAGACATATGAAAAAGAGAATGAACAAAATAACCTGAATACAGATGAAGACAATCGCAATCTCTTTAATCGTAAAGGTGAGTCTGTAATGGAATACGAACATTCTTCGAGTGAAGCATATGATGGTGGGTTTTCAGGAACGTCTATATAAAAATTGAAACGTATATATGGATTTAAATGAATTATAAATATAAATATAAATATACAACTATATAAATATATATAACTATACAAATATACAACTATTAATAACACAAATAATCTATAATCATGTCCGAAGATGTCTTTTATTTATATGAACGCACTTCGAGATATTATCATTCTTGTGCAAAGACAAAAACCGATTGTCAATCCGAATGTTATTGTCACCTACAACAAACCGTTATTCCATCCGCTATCGGCGACCCATTTATTCCATGTAATTTACAACGAAAATGTTATATAAAACCTGGAGAGATGTGTTCGATTTGTCTGGATCCTATTATAAAAAAATCAAATGCTTTTATCACATGGTGTGGTCACCCATTTCATAAAAAATGTTTGTTTATGTATATGCAATCCAAATGGTCTTCTATAAACCCTATGCATCCAGTAAAATGCCCTATGTGTAGACGAATGTTGGGACATCCCATTTTCAGTCAACGGTATCGTTCCAGTTATTTCAATGTGTGGCATAAGGACGATAATGAACTAGATAAATTAGAAGATTATGAATTATGTGGCGAATATGCTACACCGGTTTATTGTGGGAATGGATATGATCATTATTTGTTAACAAAATCGGATTGCGAATCTTGTCAATTATATAGAGAGAAAGGCGACTCTTTATATAATTAAAAATGATAATAAATGAAAATATGTGAATTGCATCTACTATTTTTTTGCTTCAATACAATTTTTCTCTCTCGCATATAACTGTAAAATATCGATGATTCGTCTCGAAATGCCTTGACCACGCATATGTTTGGCGACGATAATGTCTTCTATCCGAGCAACATTTTTTCCTCCTTTATAAAAGTTGGGTTGGATGATTATGGTTCCAGAAGCAATGATTTCAAATGGATTATTATTAGAAGAATCGCAAAGAATGCCGACGACAATTATTCCCATTTGGTGTATTCTCTCTACATTGATCCTGAAAATGTCGTTTTCCATAGATTCAACCGTGGTCGATTGAGAGAGAAGCAATAAATACTGTTGTTTGATGGTTTCGATATTATGTGGATTCAAATGAATTAAATCTGCTAATTTGATAAAATTCACTTCCGACATATTCTTCTCTATGATATATATATATATATATCATAAATGAAAAAATATAAATGAAAAAAGATGAACAACTCTTTATAATTGTGCCATAATCATTCCTGTAACAACACACCATATATGAGAAGAAATGTCATATAAACAATAAACAAAGGTATTATTATCATGATAGATTTGCATATCTGAACTATGATTGATTATATTTTCATAAACATCTGGATAAAAATGCTTGAGATTGTATTGTAGAAACCATTCACATACAGATTTTATGCGTTTTTCTGGTTTATGAAACAATGTTGTCTCAATACGATAAAAGGACTGATTATTGTCTCGGATATAAATGCATGCTTCATGCGAGTCGTGAATAGGTTTATAATCCGTTGGTAATTGTTTGATTCGACAAATGAAGTAAAAATTGTGTATAGATTTACCAAATAAAACAATATCATCCTTCAGAGAGAAATGATATAAGATTTTGAAATTTGGTTTGATTGAAGACATGGATGTATTCTTCTATATATTCTTTAGAAAAGATATAGAAAATATGAGAAATAAAAAAATTAAAATAAGTATTTTGAAATATAAATAAGAAATTGAAAATAAGAAACAAGAAAAAAGAAAATGTATAGTAATATATATTAAATGTCAGTCAATTTTGGAAGCGGAAGTAATTCAAACGGACAATTTTGGTATGGAAGTTCAACCAATTTTCCAGGATTTTTGTATAAAAAGAATCTCGGTGTTGGAGCGAGACGTTCCACTAAATTCGGTGCCGGAGGAAATATTTATTGTAACAAATCGCGAAACCTGTTCAACAAATACAAACCTGGAACAGGCGGTGTCGGTGCATCAAGTATTGCCAATCGACGTGCGAAAAATAGACTAGCGACTATATGCGACCAAGAAAAATGTTTTCCGTGTTACACAACCCTTGGACAATATAATAATTATACATATAATCCCAATGGATATTACAATTGCATTTAAACATTGGTTTGATTGGATGAAAATCCAGTCATGTGTTTCGATGGATCCATAAATTGTCCACTTCCACTTACAATTGGGATTGGTCTTGTATAAGGTCTATAATAATGATTATTATATTTTGCATTCACATCATAATAAGAAACGCCATGCGGTGGATTATAAGAATAATTATAATTAGTGGTTGGTCGAAATCCAGCACTGACCGGCGTTTGAGCAGGATTGATGTTTAAAAACACCATGTTATCATAACTTTTTTTGATTTGATTGGGATTTTGGTTACACTGACTTGCATAATTATACCAATAATTACGTGTTACACCGACACTTGGAGATGTTCCACTTTTCATAGGTCCTGAAAAGGTATGTGCGTCAATATTGTTGATATATGATTTTATGGATCGGATGCGATGAGGTCTGCCTGCCATTTATATACAAATAGAGTATTATATTTTGATTACTATACTTTTTACTAAAAGTGTAGTAAACCTTATTTTTATTTTTATCAATTATTAATCTTTATATTCCTTGTAAAAAGCTCTGGGAGGGAATCGAACCCTCGATCTCTAGTTTACAAGACTAATGCCTTACCACTGGGCCACCAGAGCAATAAATATAAGATAGAAATAGTTATGTAAATATTACAATATAATAACTATCTCTATCTAATCATTCTAATACTTTGTCTTTAAGTTGTTTTTCGAATATAATATAAAGTGTAAAAAAGGATTCATAACTATTTATTGGTAAAATTTTCCAATACCTTTTTATCCATATAACTGCAATATACGTCTAATCCTGGTCTTTTTAAAAGCATCTCTTTATGTTGTCGAAAATTACTGAAATCGTAAATCATATTTTCTTGTTTATCCAATATATTTTCAATTATAAATTGATATTTCAAATTATTATAAACAAATATATTTTCAGAATTTACCTTTATGTCGAAATTGTGAATAGTATGAAATAATGTGCAAATAGACCATGCCCAATAGGAATATTGATCTTTATGCAAATCATATAACTTGGTATATTTATCAATAATGTTAAATAAGTCACTGGAATATTTTTTACAGGCAATAATTTGTGGATTATAGTTGAATGTATTTAACTTATCTGTATAATTATAGGATATACATGTCATTAAATCAATGTCTTCCTGTAAATATTCATTCAAGGGAACAAGTGGTTTAATATCTGCATCAACATATACACCACCATTAATGTATAACAAACAAACTCGAAAAAAATCACACTTAATGGGACCATCTTTAATAAATTCAAATATATCGCTCATTTTTTTTCCATAATGATGTTGCAATAGTTGAATGCATTTTGTGTCGTCATATAATTCCACTTTGTATTCTGGATTGAGTATTTCCCATTCTCGTTTCACATTCAATAATTTATCATCTATATTCTTATGAACAATATGGATTACCTTATCAAAATTTGGACATACATTAATGGAAATATTGCCATTTCTCAAACATTTTTTTACAGTTTCTCTCATAATATGAATGTCCCATTTTCTATCAATGGATCTATTTCGAATGAAAACACAATCTTGATCATAATTACTATATGTAACCTTTGCGATTGGCAATTGACCTATCTTATCGTAAATATCTGGAGAATATTCTTTCATTAACAATCCAAGTTTTACATCATCCACAATATCAAATTCAATTTGATCTTTTAGAGTTAGAAGATTTTTAGCAATATCAGATGAAATTATTATACTTGTTCCTTGAAAATAGGTTAAACCATAAAAACTATTTCTCTCCGATTGTTTATCTTGACTAATTTCGTATGGTTGTAAAGACCATCTAAGAGTTTCCAATGTTCCACCAGTATAAACGCCTGTTTTAGGTAATGTTGATGCAAACGTATATAGATTAGTCAAATCTATAATAGTTGATATATTGCTTCGAATAACATAGTCATATTCAGAAGATAATTCCTTAAAAACGTAATTAAGCGATTGAATTGTTTTATACAATATATTAGTATATGTCTCTCTACCTTTTATATATAGAATGTTATTTACCAACAAAATGTCTTCTGATTGGGTTTCATTAAATGTTACAAAATAAGTATCTATATGAGGATGCAAATGAATATAACTTTGTTGGATATCTAACATTTGATTATAAATATCTGATTCACTAAATATTATAAATAGTAAAATTTTCATTTCTTTATTTATACATTTTAAAGTTATAAAATTTAACTTATAATGTTTATCAAATTATATTATTATTATATTTTCGTTTAAACAATAACCACATTATATTAAGAAAAAGTAAATGCAAATATTCACAATCTCCACATTTCGATACCCCAAACATATAGAAGAAACTTTTCATCAATACACCTTTTATTATGACCATAATAACATATATCAAGAGTTTTTCCAGCAACATTATATTGCAGATATTTCATATAACGAAATATTGACCATTACTAATGCCACTGTCAAAAAATTATGTTTTGCCTTTTATGTCTTATATGTAAAGGGTGGTTTTTTTATTGATTTGAATGTGATCCCCACAAAAGAAATAGAAACCTTTCATTGCGAACCAAACCATTTCTATTGCGTAAAATCCATTTTGAATAACAATACTCTATTCAATGGAATATTTGGGTCACATAAAGAAAATAAATCATTACTCATCCTTATACAATCCTTGATTGATCTTCATAAACAAAATGGCGACCTCAATAATGTAACCTTATACAATATGATATGCAACAAAATAAGTAATACAATATTCTTGAAAGAAGAAGTGGTAATGCCTTCCTGTGTATCCACTTTAACACCCTCCAATATACGATTATTCGACCATTATTATGATCATAAAATGTCTTATACCATACCTTTTGCAATAGCACCAATTACTCAAAAGTCAGATATTAAAATAGGAGTTACCTTATTATTATTTAACGACATAAAATCGTTCTTTTCCAATGGTATTAACCAAAATTCTTTGTTTTTAGGCGAACTCTTATTAAATTGTGGATTTGACGTCTATTTTATTGTTGAAGATACCAAATTATTCACTATATCGCCTACCGGTTTGACACAATTATTATATGATCCTAGATTCAAACTCGCCAAATATAGCGATATCTTATATAACGAATTCAATCTTATCATTACACTCAGTTTCTCTTATGGAGATATGTTTATTTACAATTATTTGAAACACATGAATACCAAACACGTTGGATATTTTTGTGGGAATACTTATATTATTGAATCTGAAAAAATCCTGTATAATCAACATAAGGTTCGCCAAAATGATGCATACGATTTTATGATTAACGGATTGACAAAATATGACCAAATATGGAGTATTCCACAAATGTCTGAACTGAATCTGGATTTTTGGTCGATATTATATAAATGCAAATGCATAGAAGTACCTTTTGTTTGGTCAACCAATGCAATTCGATTATCGTGTATTGTAAATAATTGCACGGAAGAAGAATTGCGATATCAAAATCGAGGCGTCGATAAAAAGGTTGCCATCTTCGAACCAAATATTAGTATTATGAAATGGGCATTGCCATCAATCTTGATATGTGAGTCTGTCTATCGCACCAATAAACATATAAAACACTTATATGTAACCAATATCAATTCATCGTCCACCAATGATTTCAATGTCAGTCAATTTAATAAGTTATTAAAGACATTGGATATTGTGAAAGAGAATAAATGTTCCATAGAATCCAGATATAATACATTAATGTTTATGAGCAAATATGCAGACATCGTTATATCCCATCAATGGGGAAATCCACTAAATTATTTATATTTTGATTTGGCGTGGATGGGATGGCCTATTATTCATAATGCATATTTATGTAAGGATGTTGGATATTATTATGAGAATTACCAATTGAATGATGGAGGAAAAATGTTGGAAAAAGTGATTTCATCTCATGATTCGACAGTGGATACATATATTAATGTAAATAGAAAGGCGATAGATGTGTTTCTTCCGACAAATAAGGTTCTTCAACAAAAATATATTGATTTAGTGATGAATTTATTTATTTAGTGAATTGTTATTATTGTAAAAAAATAAAATCTTTAATTATAATATAATAATGTCTGGATCAATTGATTTGCAGTGGTATAATTATGTGAATTCCAGTTTGTCTGGTGAAATCAGTAGTAGAATAGCAGGAGATAATTCATTGTCAACATCCCTATCAAGTGGAATTAGTAGTACCCAAAATATGGTTAAAGAAAATCTATCCGGATTTTCTGAATCGATGATGGATTTGACCAATTTTGGAAATAATTGGACTGCTAAAGATATCGGAAGAATTTGGAATTCAGTTTCAGTATCTTCATCTGGTCAATATCAAACTGCAGTTGTTTATAATGGTTATATATATGTTTCATCTGATTATGGAAATACTTGGACTGCTAATATGACAGATGCGAGTAGAAATTGGATATCAGTATCCGTATCTTTATCAGGACAATATCAAACTGCTTTAGAATATGTTAATACGAACAATAAAATTTATGTCTCAACTGATTATGGAAATACTTGGAGTGTAACTCAATCTGGCATTAATGGATCTTTGCAATCAGTATCTTTATCTTCATCAGGACAATATCAAACTGCAATTACTTATATTTCAGACACTTACAGAAGTCAAATATTTATTTCAACAAATAGCGGTAGTGATTGGAATATTGTGTATAATCTTGTTGGAGAGTTGCGTTCAGTGTCATTATCTTCATCCGGTCAATATCAAACTGTCATGGCTTACAATGGAAATATATATATTTCAACTGATTATGGAAATACTTGGACTGCGAAAGATAGTGCTAGAAATTGGCAATCAGTATCTTTATCTTCATCAGGACAATATCAAACTGCAGTTGTTCTAAATGGTAATATTTATATATCATCAAATTATGGAAATACTTGGACTGCTAAAATGACAGATACGAATAGACAATGGATATCAGTATCTTTATCTTCAACAGGACAATATCAAACTGCAGTTGAAAGTCTTGGTCAAATATATATTTCAACCGATTATGGAAATACATGGACTCCTAAAAATAGTATAAGAAATTGGAAGTCTGTTTCATTATCTTCATCAGGTCAATATCAAACTGCAGTCGTTCAGAATGGATTAATATATACATCATATTGTGGTCCTCAAACCAGCGAAGTTGTATCACTTTCAACCAGTCTATCCTCTGAAATAATTAGTCGTTTTTCAGGTGATGAATCTTTAACAACTGCACTTTCCTCTGAAATAGATTTGAGAATTTCTGGAGATAATTCTTTAGCAACCATTCGTTTTTCAGGTGATGAATCTTTAACAACTGCACTTTCCTCTGAAATAGATTTGAGAATTTCTGGAGATAATTCTTTAGCAACCATTCGTTTATCAGGTGATGAATCTTTAACAACTGCACTTTCCTCTGAAATAGATTTGAGAATTTCTGGAGATAATTCTTTAGCAACCATTCGTTTATCAGGTGATGAATCTTTAACAACTGCACTTTCCTCTGAAATAGATTTGAGAATTTCTGGAGATAATTCTTTAGCTTCAGTGTTGAGTCAACGAATATATTCTTCTTTGTCAACAGGTATAGCTATGAGCGTTTCTGATGTTTATTCTGGTCCATGTTTTGTTGTCAATGCAGATTTATCCACTTCAACTTTAATTATAGGAAGTGGTCTTGTATCTATTGCAACATCTTTAGCGCCAAATGCAACTATTTTTATTCCTGCAAATATTCCATTTTCAACATCAGATCCAAATCTCAGTTATTACACAACAATTTAATTTATTGTATAAATAAAAATAGCATTTGCGTAAATTATTACAATATCATCAATTAACATTTTGTTAATAGTTTTTTTATAATAAATAAAGTTACATTTATAATAAAATAATTTAAAGAACCTTCATCAATGTATCTATTTGTTCGTCGCTTAAATGATATGGAAAATCCACCATAAATCGAATAATCAGATTTCCCACATGATCTCCCCTTTTAAGTCCCATTCCATGATATATTTTATGATAGTCTGGTGGTATAATATTTCCCTTATTATTATTAATGGTATAACTTTTCCCATTAATATGTTTCAATTCAAACTTGAATCCACATAACGATTCTTTCAGGGATACGTGTTTTTCCACGATTAAATCCAATCCATTTCGTTTAAACATCGTATTATTCTGGATAGCAATATTGACCTTGACATCCCCTTTACAATGCTCATTGATTATATTCCCACGATCTCTTAATATAATCATCTCATTTTCATCAATTCCACAGGGAACATCCACATAAATGGTTTCCTTTTCAAATACTTTTGTTCCGTTTTCCACAATCCATCTCTCGATTTCTAAAGGAATGGATGCACCGGATAATACTTGTTCCAAGGAAACGGAAAGGGTTTTAATAATAGGTACCGGTTTATTCATTGCTTGTTGGAATCCCATAGGTCCAGGTCCGCCATGAAAGATATGGATTTTTGCATTAGGAGGCATACCACCTATACCCATTCCCATATCTGTAAATGGATTTCCTCCACCCATTCCTCCTCCAAAAAACATGTTAAAAATATCGTCCATCGGAACATCCATCCCTCCTCCTCCTCCAAATGGTCTCGGCATACCTTTGCGCATCATATCATATTCTGTCCTCTTCTGCTCATCACCCAACGTTTCATATGCTTCATTGATTTTTTGGGTCATTTTAAATGCTTCTGGATTGTTTGGATTTTTATCTGGATGATATTTCATTTGTAAAGATCGGTATGCCTTTTTGATTTCGTCTTTGGTCGCCGTTTCAGGGAGTCCCAAGATACTATAAAAAGTGTCAGACATTAATAATATATAAAAAGATATACTTAAATATTTTTTTACGTATATCAATAAATATGACCGAGACTTTGTTTATCAATAAGTACCAACCACTTTATTTCAAGGATTTTGGAGAGAATAATGAAATTGTGGCAATGTTACAGACATTAATTACCATAGACGATTTGAATTTATTATTGATTGGAAATATTGCTTCTGGCAAAACGTGTTTATTGAATGCCATTATCCGAGAATATTACCAAGGGTTCTCTCCAAAAGAGTATGACGGAAATGTGTTGTATATCAATAGTTTGAAGGAACAAGGAATCCATTATTATCGGACCGATATGAAAACGTTTTGCCAGACATGTTCTAAAATCAAGGGGAAAAAGAAGTTTGTGATTTTGGACGACATCGATTTTATCAATGAACAAAGTCAGCAAGTATTTCGCAATTGTATGGATAAATATAGTCATAATGTACACTTTTTATCGTCATGTACAAACAACCAAAAGGTCATTGAGAGTTTACAGTCCAGATTAACGATTCTCAAAATCCAACCTCTGCCAAAAGAGTATATTTATTCAATGATCAAGCATATTAAAAGAGCAGAACATATTGATATAGACGAAGATGCAGAACATTTTATTGTGAATATATCAAACAATGCAGTAAAAGTGGTGTTAAATTATATGGAAAAATTTAAATTGTTGAATGAGAGAATTACATTATCATTGGCCATTCAGTTATGTTCCAATATCAGTTTTCTCATATTTGAAGAATATACTGGACTGTTATTGAAGGGAGAGTTGAATCGTGCAATCGAATTGATGGTAAACATCCATGATAAAGGGTATTCTGTGATGGATATTTTGGATAATTATTTCACGTTTATCAAGACGACACCGATGTTGACGGAAGACCAAAAGTATATTATCATTCCGCATTTATGTAAATATATAAGTATTTTTCATAATATTCATGAAGACGAGATTGAGTTGGCACTATTCACCAATAATTTGATTACTCAATTAAGTAAGAAACCTGTTTGAAAACCTTCATGATTGGTCTTATTATGAAAAATATGCTTCCATAATATTTAATTCACCAAAATTTCAAAAATATTTTAAAGGGAGAATATAGTAGTAGTATGTCAACGCAGATATTTAAAAATCCCATTCCAACATCGATGTTGTTTGATTTATTGGAAAAAATATGTTTAAAAACGGATACATATTATCTGTTCAATTCCAATGCATATAAAAAGGGAATCTATAATAATACCATTCCATCTTTTTTAACAGAATGCATTCCCTATTATCACTTGTCTAAACGCGTTTATTTAGAAAAAACACTTACTCATAAAAGTTTTATTACGATTTTGCGACAAATATGTAATTATAATAATATTACATATACATCTCAAATCAAATATGATAAGTCACTCTACGAAATTGTGTATTATATTTATTTTTAATAGCGGCGTTTTGATGATCCGTATGATTTTTTGTTTTTATGTGTTTTGGACGACGATTTAGTGGTTCGTTTTCTGGGTTTATACTCTTCTTCGTAATCATAATCATCGTCTAATTCTTCCATTATATCTTGGTCAAAATCTGTATCAAGTTCTTTATCTTTATCTTGTTTGCCCCAGTTAAATATATCAAAATTGCTAAACAATCCGTCATCATTGTCTTTCTTATCTTCATCTAAATGTTTCTCATAATCGTCTTCAACATAGTCTTCATCGTCGTCATTATAAGTATTTGATTTATCCACCTTATACATATATAATCCTAAACCGCCCAATGCTAAAACAGTGGTCGCCAACAGAATAGACATGGAATCGTTCATAATTATATTTATAGAAACGAATATAATTATCTTATTTAAACTAATTTTTCAATATAAATATTTCTTTAATAATAATTGAATACACTACGTAACATTCTCAAATGCTTCACAAGTTCGTGTTTCTTTAAATATTGGTTATCATAACCAGAAATTTCGTATTGTCTATCATCATAGGTACTTAAGAATTCATACGTGATATTATTGGAACTACGAGGTAAATTATCATAATTATATAAGATATAAGAGACTCTATTTTCAGGACAAATGATAAATGAAATAAAATCAGTTAAATCGGATGCATTTTCACAGTCGAATGAATAGACGCAAGACTTGATTGTTTTGGTTTCAACGCGACTTCCTCGAATTACATACTTCTCTTCTGCCTTATCATATAAGACATATAAAATGGTATCAGGACGATGTAAATCAACGTCATGTTCCACAATTTTCAATACTAAGGTGTCAGGAGCTGCAAATTCCATTTGATTATACTTTACATAATGAGTTGTTTTTAAGTTGGTTTTTCAAGATATTATTTACCCATGTATGGAACCTTGCGCATATGATCGCCCAGCAAATTAGGTTTCAATCCCCAGACGCCATTCACAAGTGGTGTTTTCCAGAATCCAACCCAATTTTTGGTATCCACTTCTAATGGTTCCAAGATTCCTTTTTCACCAATGGAGAGAAGTAAATAATTGCCAATAATAGTATCTGATTCCAGCACTTGTTTTGGCGACATCCTGGTAAACCATCCGTAATAGGTTCGGTTCAGCAATTCTTTGGATGGGATCAATATGCCATAAGTGCCTTTATATAAATCCAAATAGTGATTGGACATCAAATCGTCTAACAAGATTTGTTTGTCATGGATCGTCTTGGTTCCTATTTCCACACCTTCAATCAAATTGATTTTTCCTTCTTCGATTCGCTTCATGCACCATCTGTCATATTGACCTAAAAATACCGATTCTGCAGTATGATCGTCCGATGAAACGGTTTGAATATAATGACAAAAGTCGGCGACGGTTTCACATTCTTTAGGTGCGCCGCAAAAAGAGATGGAGGAATAGAAGTTTCGGACATTGGAAGTGGAGTTACGGTCGACGGTTTCACATAAGAACATTTTATGACCTCTGGTTCCTTTTTCATACATACCGATTAAATCTTTCATGCAGACAAAGGAAAGGGGACATACAAGACCGCCGTATTTATATAACAATTTCATGGTTCCAAGTGTTCTCATATTGGAGAGAATGGGGTCGGATAATCTGGATAAGTCAATATTCCATTCAGGTAATAATTTGGCAAAAGACTGATCGTCATAAATGCATATGGTGAAAGATTTTTCGCATTCCTTAATAATACTTCTGACGGTTAGATAGAGGTAAGGTTGATTAAGGTCAAAAGAGGATCTGGAACCGAACGATAACCATTTTCTGGAGTTGTATTCGTAAGGGACATGAATCCATAGAATAGGTTTTTTACTCTTACCTAAATGTATGTCATCCAATAAATATTTTTGGATGGCGTCATAATTATCTTGATTTTCTTCTCTCATTCGTTTGTCCTCGAATCGTTTATATAAAAACCCTAAAACTATGAGAATAAAAAAAAGTATAAATAAATTGGTTAGATTGCCTGATTTCATATATTATGTTATTATTAAATTTCCAAATTTATATATAAAATATTATATCAAATGAATTACTATATTTTTGTTTCTTTGTTCTTTGTGGTTTCATATTTTTTGTCGTTTTATATAACAATATATAATTAAACACTATACATTGTTAACACTATACATTATTCGTTAAAGGAATTCCTCTATTCGCACAATTCAGATAATTTGGTTAAATTCTGGATATATTTCATCACCTTTGCCTGGTTATCCGGACCCATATTTCGAATAGGTTCTCTCAAGCGATTAATCGAATCCATGATTTTATCTGAATTTTGGGCGGTCGAAACATCTGCGCCATAATCTTTATCAATGAAAAAGGCAATATCTCCTTCCGCAATCTGGTCTCTATATTTCTCGGCAATAAATGCTCTCCAAATCTTTACAATCATTCTAGGATTTGCTTTACGAATAGCAGTCAATGCATTCTTTGCGGTCAAAATATCAACATCTTCTGGAAACACGCTTTGAACATCGTTTAAAAATTCGGCAAAATGATCATGGAATGCAGTTAATATATTGGACATGTTTGTATATAATAATATTATTATTGTTCTCTTTAAATAACTTTTTTATTATTGTTTATTTCCAAATATTTATGATTTATATTAAGTTTATATTATATGACAAGTATATAAACAGTTCATGCTTATAAGTATATTGAAATGTTTCGAACTATTGTAAAACGATCCTTCTCTGCGTTCAATTATAAAGACGCCTTTTTATTGGAGACTCAATTATCATCCGATGAAAAAATGATCCAAGAAGTTGCTCGCCAATTTTCGAAAGATGTTCTACAACCAAATGTGACATTGTCGTTCCGAAATGAACATTTTGATAAAAATATTATGAGAGAAATGGGAAAGGTGGGATTACTTGGTCCGACCATCCATGGGTATGGATGTGCAAATGTAAATTATATTTCCTATGGATTGATTATGCGAGAAATCGAGAGAGTGGATAGTGGTTACAGAAGTTGTGCCAGTGTGCAATCGTCATTAGTAATGTATCCTATTTCCGCATTTGGTACCGAGCAACAAAAACAAAAATATCTCCCAGAATTGGCAAAGGGAAATTTAATTGGTTGTTTTGGATTAACTGAACCAGATCATGGAAGTGATCCATCCGGTATGAAAACGCGTGCCACCTTTGACGGTAAACATTATATTTTGAATGGTAGTAAAAACTGGATTACGAATTCGCCTATTGCGGACATCTTTATTATTTGGGCGAAAGACGACAATAATGTGGGGAGTGGATTTATTCTGGAAAAAGGAATGACTGGTCTAACGTGTCCCAAAATAGAAGGTAAATTTTCATTAAGAACATCGAATACAGGTATGATATTTATGGATAATGTCAATGTTCCAGTCGAAAATAGATTGCCTTTCACAAATGGTCTAAAAAGTCCGTTTATGTGTCTAAACAATGCACGTTATGGAATAGCATGGGGTGTATTAGGTGCAGCAGAAGATTGTTATTTTCGATCCAGAGAATATGCATTAGAGAGAAAACAATTTAATAAACCCTTGGCAAGTAATCAACTGATTCAAATGAAATTAACCGATATGTTATCTGAAATCACGCTTGGATTACAGGCAACGTTTAGAGTCGGTAAAATGATGGATGATCGAAATCTAATACCGGAGACCATTTCTATAATCAAACGCAACAATTGTGCAAAATCTCTTGCGATTGCAAGAACGGCGAGAGATATTTTAGGCGGAAAACATATTTCAGACGAATATCATATAATAAGACATATGCTTAATTTGGAGGCAGTTAATACATATGAAGGAACACAAGATATTCATGGTCTCATTATTGGAAGAGGCATTACACATTTGAATTCATTTTGAACAACCATTTAGAGAGAAAGGTGTAATATAGTATAAGAATGAAATCTCTTATATTATATATTCGCACACTGTTTAATAAACGTCCATATTATCAGCATTTAGGTAGATGGCGTATTGAACAATGTCCCAACAAAATCAATATGAAAATCGATTTAGCAAATGAAGATCACTGTGGACCATGTGGCAACTATAAAAGTAAACAAATAACCCATCTAAAACAAATTACCTTTAAAAAATAGATATAGAATCATGTATTACAAATGACTCAATTTGGGAAGATTTATGTAATACAGAACTGCTAAATAACAAAGAATTCCCAATAATAGAGAGAGTAACCAAATGGGGAGAATGGTTTTGTTTCTATATCCAACTCCAAATTCTCGAATACTTCCGTCCCTATTATAAAAACATGCTGGTTTGAAATATTGGATGGATCCAAATAGAATGATAAACAATACTACCGAAACAAGTGTTTTATTTTCTCTTATATATGTTCTATACATCTACTATATAATTATAAACTATTTTTATAATTCTATTTCTTAATTATTCTGGGTGCCAAATGTGAAGTTTCGCAATTTCGGATTTTCGGTTTCGAAGGATCTTAATCATAATCGGCATAATCGTCGTATTCCAGTTCTTCATAATTTCCGTCCATATAATCTTCATTTATATCGTCCATGCCATATGCGTCTGCCTCGATTTCATTCACCATTTGTTGTTCATCCATATATTCGTCTACCAATATGTTAATGTTTTCATCGGTGGCGTCTCTGTTTTTCTTTCTGATTTTTCTCTCCGCCTTCTCCATTTCCAAACGCAAATTTTGTTCATTCTTATCGTCATAGTAATCTGCATCATATGTTGTCAACCCTTTCTTCAATCCCTTACTATAATCGTTTTCTGGTCCGGCCAATTTACATATTTTCAATATGGTATCCACCTCTCTGGATTCGTCAGTCATACCCTTCAATTTGTCGGTAACCATATCCTTCTCTCGTTCCTTCAATTTGAAAATACGATCTTGAACATCTTCATAAGAAATATCCACCATCTCTTTTTCAGTGTTCAATATTTCTATAAAGGTCACCAATAATCCAGCAGTATGTTGTTTTAAATCTCGCTTATTTCCAGTAAGTATTCGATTATTCGTATCAATGATATTACGTGGCGCTAAATCGATTCCAGTCTCAAGATCTTCTCCATATTCCACGGTATAAACAGTATCTGATTCTATGGTTTTTTTCATTCCGGTAAACACCATATCGTCGTCATCACTCAACTCAATATAATGAATCAATACGCGTAATAGATAATACTCAAATAAATATCTGCCAGTCTGTTCATCAATGATACCGCGAATGGTTTTATCACCGATTTTAATGCTTGAAAAACATGGAGTGGCAATTGCTATTCGAATCATATTTTTACCGTCAAGTTGTATCCTATTCAATAGATTGATAATCACTTCATCATTATAAAACGGCGTTAATGTCTTGAAATAATCTTCAATGAATTTCTTCAGTTTGCCGACATGGTTCATGGAAAACCCATAATATTTTGGAATGGATGTTTCTTTATAATCCACTTTATTCAAAATAATGGTCGGAAATATTTTCACGAAATTACTGATAAATGATTTATAGAATTGAATAATATTATAGGTGGCATCATTCGATATTTTGATATCTTCATTTCTTTTTGACTGATCTATGGTCCATTCCGATAAAGTATTGATTGTTGTCATGCATTTACGCAAGGCATTTCTGGTGACAGACGTGCCACTATTTTTTTGAATAAAATCGATGATTTCTTGTTTCATCTCGTCGTTGGTTCGGTTCAAAAAATTGTTTAATTGAATGACTTCTTTAGGTGTTCGATTGTTACCCATATCAAATATATCCATAAAACTATCCTCATTGTCACCATCTTTCTCTTTCTTCTTAAACAATACCGGTTGAATCAGGTCGCGCAATGACTGATCAACCATTTCAGATTCATTGTTTTCGTCATAGATCGATTCTAATAATGCACTCATGTTGGCAACACAGGAAATGATTGGATGATCTAATTCTATGGGAACAATATTCTCTCTACTAATCAATTGAATCAGTCTTAAAAATTGTTGATTGGTATAATTGCGACCATCCTCTTTCAATAGTTGGATCATTCGATCAATACTATCACCAGTTTGAAGTAAAGAAGAATCCGGTTTATTGGTACAAACAGCAAGCAAGTCTTCTGGAATGGGCATTAAGGATTTGAATTTACAGTAAAAAATAAATGCTAAATAGATGGTTTTTTCATCAAAGACATTGGATATTGGCGGATATACATTTTTGGTATTTATATTACTGGATAATATTTGCGATTTTGTGTTGGATTGAATATCCTCTAACATATTCGACAGTCTGGTAACAATATTATTATACTCAATGATTTCTTTATCTCTGTTAGTAAAGTATTCAATGGTTGGTTCATTGTCCTTACTATCACAGCATGCATTTTCCAAATAAGGTTCATTATTGGAGGCATGTAGTAACACTTTATGTTTGCGAACAATGTCCTGGATCTTTTCTTGGATTGCTAGAGAGAACTGAATAATCTTCGATTCCACTACCAAGATTTTTTCTCTCTGTGTTTCAGATCCAGACCGTAAATCACTGACCAATCTACGCTTAAACTCGTCCGAGATATTGGTTAAGTGTCTTATCTTGAAGGGAAGAAGAGGTGGAAGGAAATCTGTCCATTGGGATATGTCATGTTCTTCCGGAATATCCGACGGTAAACTGGTCAATAGATACTCCGTTTTTTCAGCAAATTTGCGTTGAACTTCCGGTAACTGGATCAATCCACCATCAATCACGTCTTTGATTCTTGCCTGAATTCTATCCACATTCATTCGTTTCAATACGTTCCAGGGTTCGCCTGAATCTCTTATATCATGCGTTACACATGCCAAATAGGTTAAACTGGATAAATCCGCCATGCCATCAAAAGGATATCCAGTGAAGGATCGCACACAACCAGGATGTGTTTTACGCGTTTTGATGGAAGGTATCATGGTTTGGACTGCAATTAAATACATTCCAAGGGTGTAATATAAGAGGGATGCATTATAAAAATCTCTATAAGATGGTAAGGTTTTCCCTTTTTGCATGACCGTTTTCAGTTTTTCTTTATAACTGGATTCGCTTTCCACATTGTTTCGAATCATCTCGGATACACTGTTTATTATAAATTCTTTCTGTATTTCAATATTGATACCCATGGCCACCGAGAGAGCATTGACCACATTGTTTATCATAATAGATTCCATGGTAATGTATTTCACTCTTTTTTCTGAAGAGGGGGCGATGATATTTGCACCGGCATCTTCTTCCATAATGGCACGAGTTCTCACCTTAAATCCATCATCATAACCTTCATCCACATCATAATCGCCTGGACAGATCGCCCATCCAGTATATTTATCCGTCCACCAATTTCCGTCGTCGCTTAATTGACCGATCGAGGACTTGATTTTCTCCAGTTGAAGTGTATAGATATAAGGTGAGGTTATATATGCTGCCGCGAGTGTTTTCTTGAATGTTGGGATCAGTGGAGTGCTGGATTTCACACAATATAACCAATATTCATTTTCTTCTTTACCGTTGAGTGAAAACCCTGGAAGCGATGTCCTGGTGAATTTATCGCAGAATTTGATAATGTCATTCTGTTTCTTCACAAAATCTGTTTGACTCAATATCACATTCAATAAATCGGAAAAGGGAGATATTACCGTTGTAGTGACCGCCTTATCATCTTCCAACGTCATTCCTATTTTGAATCGTTGATTATTATATTTGAGCAATGCATTGGTTTCTATTTTCGCAAGAATGGGCATAATAGACATGAAATATTCATACTGTGTTTTAATATTGGTCTCGAATTCTTCTTTTGAGACTTTATATTTGGTATCAAATTCGCTAATGATATTGGTTAAGAGAGAATTTTGTAAGGCGAGTTCATTTGTTTCCATGCTTTCACATTTATCACCAGATTTTGTTGGAATGCTTATACACTTATCTTGTATATCACATAAAATGGAAGATTCGTCTGTTCTTATAAGGTCTTTGTTCAACTCTTTATCCAGAACCCATGTATCGTGTTTTCGGATATAATATTCGGATTCGTCCTTCACATTTTCAGAATATCCCTTGTATAAAATGGCATATTGACCGTCGATCACTCGTTTTACACCATTGATTAATGTATCCGCCAGATAAACCGCGTCAGACTCGGATAATCCATTTTTCTTGATTTGGTTTTGAATTATGTGATCCTTCAAATGTTCAGGAGTCATTTGAATTACTTCTTTAGCATACCCACTCGATTCTTCCATGACGCCATAATTGGTTTTATCATACTGCTTATCAAAATAAATAACCTTATCATTATCTTGGTTCAGTTGTTCGAGAGAAGTATACATTTTGGCAACAGTAATGGTGGAACATTTGTCTTCCTTTTCCGCGTCTTTCAGTTTTTCATGCTTTTGTTTTTGTTCAGCATCAAACAACTCTGTAATATCTTGTGGGAACATCAATTTTAAATTTTGATAGGCGATGCTGGAAGTGTATAATCTGGAATAGTCCTTGACCGTCAAGCGTTTCAATAATTCGGAATTGGTTACCGATTCTGGATTTTCCAGTTGATATCCTGTGTCAAAAACATCATTTCGCATATTCGCATTTATAATATCGACCATACTGAATGCTTGTGATTTAACCAGTTGGGTTGGTTTTACATTGGCGATTATTTTAAACACTCTGGATAATTCAATCTTATTTCGGTTATATTCAGAAATATGCTTATCGATAAATTCTGTTATGTCTTGATAGATCGAATTGCCAAGAACTGCATTTGCATCTGTTTCCACAGATAAGTCTTCCGTGTAAATCAAAAAGGGTTCCAAATAGGAAACCACATCAATGATAGAGAGTTTTCCTTTGATATATTTTTTCATGAGGTTGAATATAACTCTTGTTTTCGGAATAATGATATTGGCAAACTCGTTGTAAATCTCTAATTTCGATTTTCCTTGTAATTGGTCACTTGATAAATTAAGTATAAAATTGCGAACACTTCCGACAAATGTGTTTTCATCAAAGTTGATTTCGTTCTCCAAGGAATCGATAAACGTGTTATTCACAATGGTTTTCTTTTTCAGAAGACGCCAATATTCTATAAAGACCGCATTCAAATTGGATTTGGTAAGAATATCTGACCCAGGCAATCCGACCTTTGAAAAATGCACGGCAGGTTCTGGTAAAGTAACGATCGATTTAATAGACATAACATCATTATTCGTCATCGGAACTCGAATAGTTGTCATCTTGGAACTATTGGAATCAATGGTATCCAATTTTGATTCGCCAAGGTTGTATTTCGAGATCACAAACCGTCTATTTCTCAAGGCATTATTGCTGAACACGGTGGAATACATATCTTCCAAATTGTCAATAATGGTTGTAATATTTGTCTGAACTTCTTTTTCAATCATGATATTGTTTTGGTTTTCGTCATCCACTAAATTGAATGGTATAAAATAATCATTGATTTCTGAATATAACGACGAATAACGATTATTGTCAGCATCAGAAGCATTTAACGTTGAAATCGTCTGATTTAACTCCTTGATATCTTTGGATAATTCAATCGTTATTACATCATTGTTTTCTTCATCGACTGAATCGACATCATATACCTTTTTTATGTTTTTGACGACTGGTAATATCCAATATAACTGGACATTAAATGATTGTAACCATTCTTTAAGAGGTTTATAAGAATGTTTATTTTTTAATATGCCATCGACGTTACCATATTGATCAAATGTGGAAAACATTTCTCTCAATTGTTTAAATCGCTCAATGGTAATATGAATGTTATTCAAGACGCGAGGCGTTCGTTCTGCATTCGGAATGGTGGAGAGAAGATCATCTAATAAATCGGATACTTGAACTTCGATACTATAACGTTGAGATTGGGTTGACACATCCACATATTGAACCATTTTTCCCAATTCTTCATCGCCAAAGACGATCTGGTCTGCTTTCAGAATAAACTCACGTAATTGGTCTTTCACATTTTTCACTGGAATATTGATTTGAATATTTTCAGTTGGAATAAAATGCTGTTTTTCGATAGTATCCATACCTATATCCATATCTTCTTGAATCTCTCCTTCTTCCAATTCTTTATCCATCACCACTTTGTCTTCTTTATCCATCTCTTCTTTATCTATCTCTGGTTCAACAATAGGCGTCAATGGTTTGGTTGGTTTCTCTCGAATTTCAATGTTATCAATTGGTAAATCTTCCGGAATACCTTTATAATCAAAATTTATGTATAAAATGTCTTTATCCATGGTTCTCAATTCGATCATATCTTTTTCTAAATTGGTAATCTCTCCAGTAATAATGACCGGAAAATCGCCGCCAAAATAAATGTTAATCCATTTGCCAGGAAGTAATCCATTTTGCCTTGCATAACTTGGCGTATCTGCTCTACTAAGGATTTCAATCTTGGTTATATTGCCATCACCTAATATGCCATCATTATCAATGGTGAGTTTGGTTGTTTGGAATGTTTCTGTATCAATCAAATAGACCTTTGTGTTATCGATATAATCGATGATAAAGGTTTGGTTGTTAAGTATTTCATTAACAGGGTTGGTGATTTGAATGACATCTCCTAACTGAAGAACCAATTCAACATCTCCTTTCTTTGTTTCTGGATTACTCATATTGTTCTATAATTATAGTAAATATTTTTATACTTAACTTTAAAGGAAGAATTTAGTATAAAAAAATATAAAGAAATAGTGGATAGTATTCTTGCTTTTATTTATGTTCTTATTTATGTTCTTATTTATGTTCTTATTTATGTTCTTATTTATGTTCTTATTTATGTTCTTATTTATGTTATTATTTATGTTCTTATGTATGTTCTTATTTATGTAATTATTTTAGTTCTTGTATTTATATTCATTTATTTTTCTAAAAGACGCGAGAACTCCTTTCTCATTTTTTTGAACACATCCATAGAATATGCTGTACATTCCTTAATATGACCTTTGATCGTTGATAATTCTACTGGATCTCTGTAAGCAATTCGAAGAACTCCATAGGTATCATGTGGATGTAATAGTTTAAAAGCATTATATGTCAGTAATTTTTGTTTAAAATATTTTTCTTGCATGAAATATTGATACACATTACCAAGAGTATAATCAATGTCGTTGAGAATAATATCAAAACTGTTTTGAATAGTGCTATCTGCATTTTTGATTTCCAATTCGTCTTTATCGATAATAGAGTCAATGGCATCTAATTGTTCCATTAATACTTGACATCCTAATGCTAATAATTCCAAATTGGTATGGATTCCAACCGTTTGTAATTGATAATCAAAACTGTCTTTGATAAAGATGCGTTTTCCATCCATTAATTTCCAATTAGCGACTTCAAACTCAATCTCTGATTCATTCTTACCATCATCCTTCCATTTTTGTTTCAATTGTTGTAACACTTCTTCTTGTTTCACAGTATCAATGGTATTGCCATATGACCAAGTGGAGACAACATTATAAGCAGCATCTTCTTTTGCAGTTCCAATATCAAATTCGCATGTAAGGTGAATTGATTTTGCTGGAATATCATCCGATGCTTTTGCTTTCAAGCGAACAAAATCAATAAAATCGCCAGTCAGTTCATTTGGTGGAAATATTTCGCGGATTTTTTCTTCAGGAAGTGCTTTTCCAGATACAACATCTTTCACAACAAACTCTTTAGTAGTGACATACATGGTGGTATCTGTATTGTTTTGCACATTGACTTCTAACATATAGTTTTTCAAAGGGAATTCATGGACATCCTTGATATGAATAGGAATGCAACTCAAACGATGTTTTACAATCTCATTATTAAGACCACACGTATTAGCAATAATAGTGCATTTGTTTATATCATTGGGGGATACTCTGAACACCACAATAGGAATATCGGATAATAATACTCGCCTTAGTGCATTTGAAATACTTACATCGACTCCGCTGAGAGTGAAATGAAATACATCGTCACTCAATTTAGAATGAACATCAATACGTGGAACAATCGAAGAATCCATTGAAGAAGAAGACATGGTTTGACTCATAATATCTATACTATCTTTATATTTAAATTAAATTTCTAATCAATTTTTTTGAAAATGAGTTAAATATAAATTATGATTCCCTCATTATATATTAAGATGAGTTGCATTTTATATTATAGCAAATATTGCGAAGTGAGTAAAAAATACTTACAACTCTTATCCAAGTCTGATGCACAGAAAGATATTCATTTTATTTGTATTGATAAACGAGTGAAAGATGCCAATAATAAGACCTATATTATATTAGATAACGGACAAAAAATTATTTTGCCTGAAAACGTTACTAAAGTTCCGGCATTGTTATTGTTGAATAAAGGATATGAAGTATTATATGGAGAGCAAATTTTACAGTATTTGAAACCGAGACAACAGCAAGAAGTTCGACAAGCGACCCAAAATAATATGGAACCGATGGCATTTTCTTTAGGAGGAGGCGGAGGGTTTGGTGATATTGTATCAGATCAATATAGTTTTTTAGATCAAGATCCGAATGATATGCGTGCAGACGGAAATGGAGGTATGAGACAAATGCATAATTATGTGGATTTAAATACGGCATTCAGTGGACAAATCTCGAGTACCAATACTTCTGAAAACGATTTCAATACAACTATTCGTGGATCGAAAAAAATGGGCGAAGATGCATCCAGTCAGCAAATGGAAGAAAAAATTCGAAAAATGAAAGAGGATCGTGATGCAGATATTCGTGCCATCACTGGAAATAGACCACCTATGAGTTTCTAGAAAAAAATTGATACTAATACAAGTAAATAATATTGTAGTAAGAAATGTCCAATAATAACAAGATTGATAATATTATTGAAAATTCTTATATAGAATTAAATAATATTATGGATAATTGGTGCAAAAATTATGATGAAAATTATAGTGGTGGCAAAATGCGTAGTGATAGAGGTGATCATCTGGAAAATTTTGTTAAAAATGTTGTTAATAAGTTTAGTACCGAATATGGTGTAAATGTGTGTGCCGTTAAAGGAAGCGATGACAAAAAAAAACTAAAAATACCAGGAACAGAATTTAAAAAAGACCATCAAGTTGATATACATATCTATAAAGATGATATATTTATTGCTGTTATAGAGTGTAAATCATATTTAGATAGTTGTTATTATATTAGAGCTTGTGATGACTTTAAATTATTTACACCTTTTAACATTTCAAACGCCGATTTTTACGACATTAAAAATAAAAAAATGTAAAATCAATAGTAAGGAATTTCACCTTACGATTGCCTAATTTCGTTTCTTGCTTTTACCGAAGTAATACAAGGAGAAGGCATGTGCTTTAATT
>Ga0194124_10000669_pt1 | contig 50468 bp, 46 predicted proteins | sample TA2KigCas0mmetaG_FD_148605 | JGI IMG/M metagenome (GOLD analysis project Ga0194124, IMG submission 148605) | Freshwater microbial communities from Lake Tanganyika, Tanzania - TA2015031 Kigoma Deep Cast 0m | ecosystem: Environmental > Aquatic > Freshwater > Lake | place: Tanzania: Lake...
GACTCCGACACCTCCTGAGCGAGGAGGCGGCGCACGAAGTGGAGCGTCGCACCCTCGCCGCGGTGCGCGCGGAGGTGGGCGAGGCGCCGGCCGATGTCTGGCGCTTCTTCGAGGCGGTATTGGACCGACACAATCCGGCGCACACCGTGCGCGAGCTCAGCGGTCGGCTCGGCGTGGTCCCGAGCACCCTCATGAGCCGGTTCTTCCGCGCGGGCCTTCCGGCGCCGAAGCGGTACCTCTCCTACGCACGATTGCTCCGTGCGGCGCGCCTCTTCGAGGATCCTGGGCACTCGATCGCCGATGTCGCGACCACATTGCGTTATTCGTCGCCCCAGAGCTTCAGCCGTCACATTCGTCTGCTCTTCGGGGTGACCGCGGGTCAGTTCCGTCGCGAGATCACCGGGGAGACGATGCTGGAGCGGTGGATGGCGGAGTTGGTGCGACCTCATCTGACGGCGCTTCGAACCCTGCGCCCCCTCGCGCTTAAGGCGGGGATGCCGGCCCGGAGCCCCTCCGTACGCACGGCGACCACCCTTCCTCCGTCGGTGCGTGATCGTCGCGCGGCCTGGCAGGCGCGCGCCCGATGATCTCCCGCATCACATCCGCGCGACGATCTCCGAGGCGCGAGCGAGTGCGGCCACCTGGAGCCCCGCCTGTTCGATCGCCTCGCGCCCTCCCTCCTCACGATCGACCACCGCCAGCACCCCCACGACCGTGGCGCCTGCCGCACGCAGCGCCTCGACCGCCTTGAGCGCCGAGCCCCCCGTGGTGATCACATCCTCGATCACCACCACACGGTCGGTCGGGAGGAACGCCCCCTCCACCAACTTGCCCGTCCCGTGCGTTTTTGCTTCCTTCCGCACGGTGAAGGCACGGATCGGTTTGCCGACGACTTGGCTGGCGTACGCGATCGCATAACTGACAGGGTCGGCGCCGAGGGTGAGCCCGCCGACGCTATCGGCGGCCCACCCGCGTATGCGGATCGTCGCGAGACCGAGTGGGCCGATCAGGGTCAGCCCCTCTGGGTGCATCGTCGTCAGGCGTGCGTCGATGTAGAGGTCGGACTGCCGGCCTGAGGCGAGGGTGAATGACCCGCGCTTGGCGCTGCGCTGGGCGAGGAGATCGAGGAGGCGAGTGTGCGAGGTCATGGCGGGGACGCTACGGGAGCGGACCGCAGGGGTCAATCGGGCGGGACAGGGGGACGATGCTCGGATGGGTGATCGCGACGGTCTTCGCCGTCGCTCTGGTGGTCTTCCTCCTCGCGGCGCGAGCGCAGCGGCGGCGGCTCCGTGAGCGGAGTGCCGAGCTCGAGCACCTCTCGTTCGAGCTCGCCCGCGCGAATCGTGCCAAGTCGGAATTCCTCGCGAATGTCTCGCATGAGCTACGGACCCCGCTTGCCGCCATCGTCGGCTTCGTCGATCTGCTGCGCGACGGTTCCTATGGTGAACTCGGCGCGCGCATGGTCGGGCCGGTCGAGCGGATCCAGGCCTCCGCCGAGCATCTCCAAGCGCTCGTCGATCAGATTCTGGATCTCGCGCGACTCTCGGCGGGACGGCTCGACGTGCACACCGAGCCCCTTTCACTCCGCGCCTTCGTGATCGATGTCGCGAGTGAGATCGAGCCGTTGGTGATCGAGAAGGGATTGGCGCTCTCGATCCAGGTGCCGGCCACCCTGCCACGTGTCACCACCGACCCCACACATCTGCGCCAGATCCTGGTGAATCTCCTTGGGAACGCGGTGAAGTTCACGCCGGCGGGGGGGATCACCCTACGCGCGGCCCTTGTCCCGGATGGGGCGGTGACGAGCTACACGCAGACCGCGACCAAACGTCCACTGCTCACGGCCGGTGGGACGTGGATTGCCTTGCAGGTGGTCGATACGGGGATCGGCGTCGCGGAGAGGGATCGGGAGCGGATCTTCGAGGAGTTCGAGCAGGTGGAGTCGGGTTCCCGTTCTGATTCCGCGCGTCGTGGGACGGGGCTTGGGCTCTCGATCACACGGCGGCTCGCGCGGCTCTTGGGTGGGGACATCACACTGGAGAGCGTGCCGGATCGGGGATCGACGTTCACCTGTTGGTTGCCGGTGGAACAGGGGCTGAAGGCTGGAGGTTGAAAGCTGAAAGAGAAAAGCTTTGAGCCTTCAGCTTTCAGCGTCCAAACAACCCCTTCATCTTCGAGAGCAATCCGCCCCCCGTGTTCGCGGGAAAGGGTGTTGCCAAGACCTCCGACAGTGCTGTCGCGAAGCTCACGGTGTCGGGGTAGCGATCGTCCGGTTTGCGCGCGAGCCCTTTCATCACCACCGCTTCGACCGCATCCGTGAATATGAGATCGGGGTTCGCCTTGTTGAGCGGGGTCGGCGGTGTTTTCACGAGCTGCGCGAACATCTCCCGAGGGTTCTTCGCCGCATAGGGGAGTGACCCCGTGAGGAGTTGATACGCCATCGTCGCGAGCGAGTACTGATCCGCAGCTGGCGTGACGATCTCTCCCGAGAGCGCCTCGGGGGCCACGTACATCAGCGTGCCCACGAAGAACCCCGCTCGCGTCAGCCGCTGGTCCGCGGTGGCGTTCGTGGCGGTCGCGATCCCGAAGTCGAGGAGCCGCACGGTCTGCGTCTCGGGATCGTAGATGCAGTTGTCGGGTTTGAGATCCCGGTGGACGATGCCCGCCGCGTGCGCGGCCCCGACAGCGCGCGCGATCTGTTGGACGATCGAGGCGACCTCGTCCGGCGGCAGGGGGGCATTCTGCCGAAGGTAGTGCTCGAGCAGCTCGCCAGGGGCCCATTCGAGGACGAGATAGGGCAACCCGTTGGCCTCGCCCGCATCGATCGTTCGGATCACGTTCGGGTGGGTGACCTTGGCGCCGAACCCCCATTCGCGTACGAAGCGAGCGACGGCGGTCTTATCCGCGCGCAACTTCTCCCGGAGGACCTTGAACGCCACCGTCCCGTGGGTCGGGTGGGTCGCCCGATAGACCGTAGCCGTCCCCCCTTCACCGACGCGGTCCAGGAGGGTGTAACCCGCGAGGGCGGTGCCGACGAGTGCGTCACGTGTCATCGCCGCGAAGCTAGGCCGGCCGACCAGCTGGAGCAAGCGGAGGGGCGCACTGGTCTCGCCTCGTGGGGTAGATTGTGGGGTGATGGTCCCTCGGCGCAGCGTCCTGACTCTACTGGTCGTGCTCCTCGCCTTCGCGGTGAGTGGGTGCGGCGGCGCACGCGGCGCGAGCCGTGGCGGGGAGGGCTCAGCGGCGGGCCGCCGGCCTGCTCCGACCCTCCCACGTGGTGCTCAATCACTCTCCTTCGACGCCACCGCGCTCTATCGCCAGATGGGGATGCTCGCGCGGGGGATGCCCTTTCCGCTCCTCGGTCGCGTCGCGGCCTTCACCTCACCATCGCCTGATACCACCCACGTGGTGATCGCGGTCTCCCTTCCCGCCGTCGCCCTGACCTTCGCCCGACAGTCGGACACGCGGTTCCGTGCGGGATACACCGTGACCGTCGAGCTATCCCAGAACGGACAGGTGGTCACGCGACGCGAGGTCGAACAGGAGGTGCTCGTCGGCACCTATCGGGAGACCACCCGAGGGGACGAGAGCATCTTCCACCAAGAGGTGCTCGATGTGTCACCAGGGAGCTACGCGCTTGCCGTCACGGTGCGAGACGAGTCATCGCAGCGGACCGTCGAGGAGCGTGCCTCCGTTCGTATCCCACGTCTTGGCCCCGGTGGCATCGGCACCCCCGTTCCCGTCCTGGAAGCCACGGCGCGTACGTCCACAGACAGCCTACCGGCCCTCGTCATCGCCCCTGCGGGCACGGCGGTGATCGGACGCGACAGCATGATCCCGGTCTACATGGAGGCCTACGATCCTCCCGGTTCGGTCGCGCCACTCCGGCTGTTGATCCGGAATGAGTCGGGTCGCGTCCTCTGGACCGACACCCTTACCCTCCCCGCTCGGCGCGGTCTCACCTCAGGGATCGTCGACATCCCCGTCTCGCGTATCGGGATCGGCGTCGGTCAGATCTCTCTCACGCGTGATGGCGCCCGCGACACCGTCTCCTCGTACGTCTTCGTCAGCTTCGGCGCGGGGCTCCCCGTGGCGACGTATGACGACATGCTCTTCTATCTCCGCTACTACGCCACACCGGCGCGCATCACCGCTCTGCGCGAGGCGCTCCCTGAGCAGCGGCCCGCTGCGTGGAGCGCCTTCGTGAAGGTGACCGATCCGGAGCCGCGCACCGCCGTGCATGAGGAGCTCAGTGCCTACTTCGAGCGTCTCGTCCGCGCCAACCAGCGTTTCAGTGATGAGGCCGGCGTGGGATGGCAGTCCGATCGCGGGCGCGTCTTCATCGTCCTCGGTGAACCCGACCAACTCATCGAGCCACAGCTCAACGACATGAGTCGGAACCGCCAGCAGGTCTGGATCTATCAGGCCATGAATCTCCAGCTCACCTTCTTCGACCAGACGGGGACCGGCCGGTGGCGGCTGACGCAGTCGAGCGAGGTGCGGTTCGAGACGGAGTTCCGGCGGCGTCTGAAGTGAGCGCGCCCGCTCCCACCCCCTGGAGCGGAGAGCTGGGTCGCAAGGGGATCCACCTCTGCTCCGCGCTCTTCCCACTTGCCCTCGCCTTCGCCTGGGTCCCGCGCACCGTGGTCCTCGGCGTGCTCGCCGCGGGACTGGTGATCGCGGCGGTGATCGAGATCGGGCGTCGTCGCAGTGATCCGATGCAGCGCTGGTTCTTCGGTTGGTTCGGGTGGATGCTCCGCTCCCATGAGACGACGCATCTCACTGGCGCGAGTTGGATCCTCCTCACGATGTTCGTCTCGGTTTTGGTACTCCCACTTCCCGTGGCGATCACCGCGCTCTGGGCCGCCGTGGTCGGGGACACCGCGGCGGCCCTCGTCGGTCGCTCGGTGTCGCAGATGATGTCGCCTCTGGTCTCGTCGGCGCGCCGCGATGCCTCACGAGATGACCGCCGCAACGGCGCTCGTGGTCCGAAGACCTGGAGCGGATCGCTCGCCTGCGCCGTCGCCAGTGCGGTCGGCCCACTCTGGCTCGTCGGGGCCTCGCTCCCATCCGCGATGGTGGTCGGGGTCGCGGCCGCCGCCGCCGAGCGTCCGACGATTCGACTCGATGACAATGTGCGCGTGGCGTTCGGCGCCGGCGCGACGGCCTGGGCCCTTCTCGCACTCGGGAGATTCCCCGGATGACCATGCCGGGCCGCCCGCGCCTCTACCTCATCGATGGGTACGCTCTCATCTATCGCGCGTTCTACGCCTTGGGTGGCGGGGCGCCGCTCCGCAACGCGCACGGCGAGAACACCGGGATGGCCAAAGGGGTCAACGACTTCCTCAAGCGCCTCATCGAGAAGCACAAACCCGACTACCTCGGCTGGGTGAACGACGCCGGGTCGTCCGGGCGCGAGGAGCTCCTCGAGGCGTACAAGGCGAATCGTGTCGCACTGCCGGACGAGGAACAGGCGGACTTCGACACCGGCGTGCAACGCGTGCATGAGCTACTCGCCGGGTATCGTATCCCGGTCGTGCAGCTCGAGGGCTTCGAGGCCGATGATGTGATCGCCACACTCGCCGCGCAGGGAGCCGCGGCGGGGCTCGAGGTCTGTGTCGTCTCGGGCGACAAGGATCTGCTGCAACTCGTGGAGCCCAAGGTCTGGGTGCTCAACCCGTGGCATGGCCCGCCAGGCCGCACGACCGAGAAATGGTATGGGATGGAGAATGCGCATGAGCGACTCGGCGTCCCACCGGATCGCATCGTCGATTATCTCGCGCTCGTGGGTGACACCGCGGACAACATCCCGGGTGTGCCGGGGATCGGCGAGAAGGGGGCACTCGCGTTGGTGCAGCGCTGGGGCACCGTCGAAGAGATGCTCGCGCATGTCGACGAGATCGAACCGACGCGCGCGCGCAACGCCCTGCTCAAGCATCCCGAGGAGGCGCGGCTCTCCAAGACGCTGGTGACGTTGCATCGCGATCTCGATGTCACTCTCGATCTCGAGGCGCTGACGCTCGAGACGCCAGATTGGGCGACACTTCGCGACCTCTTCGTCACGCTCGAATTCACGACAGCGGCGCGCACGGCAGCGGCGCAACTCGGGCTCGAGGAGCCAGCCGCGGAGCAGCAGGCGCCCCGCGCGGCGCGCGCGCAACAGGCGGGGGCGCCACCAGCCACCGCGGCGTCAGCATCCGGCGATCTCTTTGCGGCACCCGAGGTAGTCCGTGAGTATCGCATCGCCGACACACCGGAACGCGTCGCCGAGGTGATCGCGGCGGCTCGGGCAGCAGGCACCTTCGCCTTCGACACCGAGACGATCCTCGACGCCGACGCCCCGCCGATCATCACCCCCCTCCGTGCGAACCTGATCGGGCTTTCGATCGCCGTGGCGCCAGGCCGTGCCTGGTATCTCCCCTTCGCGCATCGCCCGTACGCGAGCGAACAGGGAGGGCTCGCGCTCGATGAGCGTCCAGCTCTGAAGGCACCCAAGGCGGGCACCGAGGTCTCGATCGCTGCACGGATGTTGGCTGAGGGCGAGAGCCCGGTGGTCAATCTCCCGCCGATTCTTTCCGAGGCGCTGGCGCCACTCCGCGCGCTCTTCGCCGATGCCACGATCGCGAAGGTCGCGCACCACGCCAAGTACGACCTCCTCGTCCTGCGCCGAGCCGGTGTGCCGATCGCTGGTCTCGGCTTTGACACGATGCTCGCCAGCTACGTCCTCGATCCGAGTCGTCGATCACATGCTATCGATACCCTCGCGGTCGAGTCGTTCGGCGTCGTGATGACGTCGTACGAGCAGCTCTGTGGGAAGGGACGCCAGGAGATCCCCTTTGATGCGGTGCCGATCCCAGCGGCACGCGACTACTGCTGTGCGGACGCCGATATCGCGCTCCGACTCCGAGACGTCTTCGCCCCGCGACTCGCGGAGCGGAAGGCCGAGGCGTTGCTGCACGAGATCGAACTGCCGTTGGTCGCGGCGCTCGCCGAGATGGAGTGGACGGGGATCATGATCGACGTGCCCTGGTTCCACTCACTGAAGACCCGGTTCGAGGCGGCTCGTCGGGAGGTCGAGCAGCAGATCTTCACCGAGGCAGGCGAGACGTTCAACGTCGCCTCCAACCCACAACTCCGGCAGATCCTCTTCGAGAAGCTCGGGCTCCCGATCAAGAAGAAGACGGCGACCGGTCCGAGCACCGATGCGAGCGTCCTCCAAGAGCTGGCTGACGAAGGCCACCGCCTTCCCGCACTGCTCATGGAGTATCGTGAGCTCGCCAAGCTTGAGAACACCTATCTCGATACGCTCCCCGGGCTCGTGAATCCGCGCACGGGGCGTCTGCACACCTCATTCAATCAGACCGTCGCGAGCACAGGGCGACTCTCCTCGAGCGATCCGAACCTCCAGAACATCCCGATCCGTCGTGAACTGGGGAAGGACATCCGGCGAGGCTTCGTCCCGCGCCCGGGGTGGACGCTTCTTGCCGCAGACTACTCACAGATCGAGCTCCGTCTCCTCGCGCACCTCTCAGGTGATCCGGCTTTCGTCGCTGCCTTCGAGGCTGGGGGCGACATCCATCGGCAGACCGCGAGTGTGATCTTCGGGGTCCCCATCGATGCGGTGACGGCTGAGATGCGCGCCCGCGCCAAGACGATCAACTTCGCGACGATCTACGGACAAGGTGCCTTCGCCCTCGCGCGGCAGCTTGGGATCAGTAACGCCGAGGCCAAGGCGTTCATCGAGACCTATTTCGTGCGATTCGCCGGGGTGCGTGCCTGGCTCGATCAGATCGTGGAGCTGGCGCGGCGACAGGGGTATGTGGAGACCCTCTTCCGCCGGCGGCGCTACATCCCCGAGATCCTCGATCGCAACTTCAATACCCGTTCCTTGGGCGAGCGGCTCGCACAGAACTCTCCCATCCAGGGCTCAGCGGCTGACCTCATCAAGGTCGCGATGATCCGCATACATGAGGCGCTGCCGCGTGAGGGCTTCACAGGGAAGATGCTCCTCCAGGTCCACGACGAACTCGTCTTCGAGTGTCCGCTGGACGAGGTCGAAGCCCTTAGCGCGATGGTTCGGCGGGAGATGACCTCGGCGGTCGCGCTCGCTGTCCCCCTCGTGGTGGATATCGGGACCGGCGCGAACTGGGTGGAGGCGAAGGCGTAACGCGACGCGCGCCGGTCGCGCTCGCGATCATCCCTCGTGCGAGGCGAGTTCGGCCGGGGCCTCAGCGCGCCCACGGAGTGCGGCGAGCATGACAAGGGTCAGGAGATAGGGGAGGGCGAGGAAGAGTTGGTAGGGAAGCGCCCACCCTACCGCTTGGAGGAGATACTGCAGCGCGAAGGCGCCGCCGAAGAGGAGCGCCGCGAGGGCTGTCCCCACCACGCGCCACCGGCCGAGCACCACGATCGCGATCGCGATGAAACCGCGGCCTGCGCTCATCCCCTCGGTGAAGGTGCCCACCTGTCCAAGCACCAATGTCGCACCACAGAGTCCGCCCATGACGCCCCCGAAGAGGATCGCCCCCCATCGGATGCGATCCACGGCGATCCCCGCCGCATGGGCGGCGGTTCGTGACTCCCCGATGGCGCGCAGGGCAAGCCCCGTATGCGTGCGCGCCAACCACCAGGCCAGCAGCGGGACGAGGAGATACAGCAGGTACGTCATCACCGTCTGTGTGAAGAACACCGGTCCGACCAATGGGAGCGAGGAGAGTCCCGGGAGCGCGATCGGCGCGATCGAGGGGGTGCCGAGCGCGGCGCCCTCGAGCCCGAAGACCCCACGGTAGACTGTTCCGGTGAGGCCAAGCCCGAGGAGGGTGAGCGCGGTCCCGGTGATGATCGCATCCGCTTTGAGGCGAAGCACGAAGAGCGCGAAGAGCGCGGCCATGAGGAGCCCCGCCAGTGCGCCACCGAGGAACCCCACCGTGGGGCCTCCGGCGCCCGCGGCGATGAGCCCGCCAAGGCATCCGGCGATGATGATCCCTTCCAGTCCGATGTTGATCACGCCGGAGCGTTCGGTCACCACCTCTCCAAGGGCAGCATAGGCGAGCGGGGTCGCCGTTCGAATCGTCGCATCGAGGAAGGGGATGAGAAGTGCGTCCATCAGCGGCGACCCTCTGCACCGAGGGTCGCCGCGCCGGCTATCACACGGCGCTGCGATCCCGCCAAGACCCCGAGGATGACCAGGGCGACGATCACCTGCACCACGACGGAGGGGATCCCCGCATCACGTTGCATCGCACTCGCACCGGCCTCGAGTGCACCGAAGAAGATCGCGCTCACGATGATCCATCCCGGATGCAGGCGGGCGAGGAGCGCGACGGCGATCGCCGTATAGCCATAACCTGGTGAGATCCCTTCATACAGCGCCCACGTCACCCCACCCACCTCGGCTGCACCGGCGAGACCGGCACAGGCGCCACTCACGAGAAACACACGCAGCACCGTGCCCGCGACAGCGATCCCACCGGCACTCGTCGCCGCGGAGGGACTGGCCCCTACCGCGCGGATCCGGAATCCGATCGCGGTGCGCGTGAGCACCACCCAGGCGATCCCACAGGCAAGGAGACCGATCACGAAACCGAGATGCAGCCGTTGGCCTGGGATAAGGAATGGCCACTGCGCCGGTCCGGGGATCTCCGCCGACTGGGGATAGATGCGCGTGGGTTCCTGCAAGGGACCGCGCACCATCCAGCTGATCGAGGCGAGTGCGATGAAGTTCAGCATGATCGTGCTGATCACCTCGAGCACCCCGAATCGTTGGCGCAACCACGCCGCGATCCCAGCCCAACTCGCGCCGGCGAGCGCACCGACCAGGGCCATCACAGGGATCATCACGATGCTCGGCACGGTACCGCCCATGGACTGCGCGATCGCCGTCGCACTGATCGCCCCCATCAGGAACTGCCCCTCCGCCCCGATGTTCAGCACCCCCGCCCGGAAGGCGAGTGCCACCCCGAGCCCGAGCAGCAACAGGGGTGCACTGCGCACGAGCGTCGCCGACCAGATCGCGTACGACGAGCCGAAGGCCCCATCCCAGAGGGCGAGGAGCGCCTCGGTCATCGCCGCTCCGCCGATATCACATCGCCGGCTCCGTCACTCCCCGTCATCGCCCGAGTGTACGGGGTCCGGTCATTCGGATCGAGTGGTGACTGTACCTCGGCCACGTGCCCGTCGAAGCACACCACCACCCGCGTCGCCACCGAGAGCACCTCGTCGAGATCGGTCGAGTGGAAGACCACAGCGGGGCGTGGATTCCCACCGAACGTACGGAGGTCAGCGAGGATCCGCGCCGAGGCGTTGAGGTCGAGTCCACGGGTCGGGTTCTCGACGATGAGAGCCGCCGTCGCGCGACGGCGTTCACGGGCCATGACGAATCGCTGTTGGTTCCCACCGGAGAGGGTCGCCATCGGGATGTCAGGACCCACGGCGCGCACATCGGCGGTGGCGAGGAGGTCACGCGTGACCCCCCACCATCGGGACCAGTCCATCCACCCGCGGGCATGGCCCCCTTCGGCGAGCGCGAGGTTCTCGGTGAGGGAGAAGGTCGGGATCACCGCATCGTGCAGGCGATCCTCTGGTACGAATCCGACAGCATCAGGGCGGGTGACGCGTCCACTGGTCGGCGCGAGCCGACCGGCGAGGATGCGGAGGAGCTCGCGTGGGCCAGAGCCTTCGACGCCGATCACCCCAAGGATCTCACCCGGATGGATGGCGAGATCGACGGCGCGTAGGCGAGTCACCCCACGGGCATCCACATAGCTGACGCCATCGAGGCGCAACACCGGCGCATCGGCGATGTGATCGACCATGCGGCGTTCGGTTGCTAAATCAGCGATTCTGATCGTGGGACCGACAGTGGATGCCTCCACTGAAGCGGGGGTCACCCCGGTCCCCGTGCCGGTCCCCGTGAGCGCCTCGATCACATGCGACTCGCTGAGGGCAAGACGGGCGGCGCTCACGACCGTCCGCCCTTGGCGGAGCACCGTGATGTAATCGGCGACAGTGAAGGCCTCGCGCAACTTGTGCGTGATCAGCGCCACCGTCCCCCCCGCATCGGCGAAGGAGCGCACCCAACGGAGGAGCTCCGTCGCTTGGTCTGGGGTGAGGACCGCCGTGGGTTCGTCGAGGATCAGGATCTGCGCCTCGCGTACGAGTGCCTTGATGATCTCCACACGCTGTTGGGCGCTTATCGCGAGATCACGCACGCGGGCCGTAGGATCGACAGGGAGACCGGTTTTCCTCGCCACCTCGGCGATGCGGGCCGCCGTCGTGCTGGCGTCGAACCTGCCCTGCCCTCCGAGCGCGATGTTCTCGGTCACCGTCATCGCAGGGATCAACATGAAGTGCTGATGCACCATCCCGATCCCTTGGGCGATCGCGTCCGCGCTCGACTGGAAGCGCACCGGGGCGCCGTGTACACGGATGGTGCCGGCATCTGGTGTGAGCCACCCGAAGGCTGCGCGCATCAGCGTCGACTTGCCAGCGCCATTCTCGCCAAGGATCGCGTGCACCGTGCCGCGGCGGATCGTGCAGTGCGCCCCTTCGAGTGCGGTCACCGATCCGAAGCGGACAGTGATCCCCTCAAGCGCGAGTGCCTCCTGATCCCGCGGATCCACCCCCACCGGTTCGGTCGACACCGATCGCGTCACAGCCCGGTCGGTGCGTCGATGAAGGTCCAGGGAAGTCCGAACCGCTCCTGCAGATGGGCCGCGACCGCGCGTACGCCAAGGGTCTCGGTGGCGTAGTGGCCGGCGTAGATGATGACGAGGCCGCGTTCTGCCGCCTCCACCGCGCTCCAGTGTGGCCCCTCTCCGACGATGAGCGTATCGATGCCGGCGGCATACGCCTCTTGGAGCGTCGAGACCTGCGCGCCAGCCCCGGAGCAGATCGCCCAGCGACGAGTGCGATGCCCAGCGGGGATCGTGGAGACCACCGTGTGATGTCCCCATGGAATGGCCCATTCGCGTACCCGCTCGGCGAGCGCCGACGTCTCCAGGTCCGCGGTTCCCTGCACCCCGCAGTGGATCTGCTGATACGCCGCGAAGCCAGCCGTCACGGTGAGATCCAACTTGCTCGCCAACAGGCGTGAGTTGCCAAAGGTCTCGTGCGCGTCGAGCGGGAGATGTGCCGAGTAGAGCGCTACATCGGCGTCGAGCAGAGCCCGGATCCGCGCGTAGTGCATCCCGACCAATGGTTGTAGGCCGCTCCAATAGAGTCCGTGGTGGACGAGGAGCAGCGTCGTGCCGTCGGCGATCGCGGCGTCGATGGTGCGCTGCGAGGCATCGACCGCGGCCGCGACGCGTGTGATCGGGCGCCGACACTGCACCTGGAGCCCATTGAGCGCCGGCGGATAGTCCGGTGTGCTGGTGGTCGCGAGCAGGGTATCGAGGTGGGTGACGAGCGCGTCGAGAGGGACGCTCGCGAGAGGCGCGCTCGACATCGGGGTGCTGGGCGTCGATCCACTCATCGCGGTGTCAACACGGGACGCGCACCTGCGGCGAACTCAGCGCGCACCGAATCCATCTTGGCGCGGACCTGCTCTGGGAGTGGTGGTGCGGTCGGGTTCGGGACCCACCGGACCACCTCGCTCGCCGTGGCGAAGCGAAGGGTCGGCCCCTGCACGGTGTTGGCTTGGCGCTGACGGGCAAGGAGAAGGAACGCGTGTGGGACGTCGACCAGGACCGAGCCTAAGGTCACCTCCGGGGCGAGCCCATTCTGGTCGGCATTCGACCCGATCACCCAAGCCCCCTTTGCCTGACGCACCGCCTGGAAGACACCGAGTCCGGCGGCATCGGCATTCTGATAGATGACATCCGCCTTCTGGCTCAGTTGGGCGAGTGTCTGTTCCTTCCCCGCGCTCGCATCGTCCCAGTTCCCGATATAGGCGGTGAGGAGTCTGATGTCGGGGCGCACGAGGCGGGCACCAGCGAGGAAGGCCTCAAACCCGAGCTTCACTGGGGGGAGCTCCGTCCCACCGATCACTCCGATCACCCCCGTCCGTGTCATGGCGGCAGCCGCCATCCCGGCGAGATAGGACGGTTCGTCGAAGGCGAAGGAGAGCGCGACGACGTTCGGCCCGGCACCTTCCCCGCCGGTGGTGGCGAAGAGCGTCTGTGGGAACTGCGGCCCTACCCGGCGCGCGGCATCTTGGAATTCGAAGCCGTGGCCGATCACGAGGTCGAACCCCTTCGCTCCGTACTGCCGGAAGTTCTCCTCGAACTCTGCCGGCGTCTTGGTCTGGATGTGGCTGATGGATGCGCCAAGGGAGTCACGCATCCGTTCGAGCCCCTGATAGGCAGTGGCATTCCAGGCCTGATCCGAGATCGGCCCCGGGGTAAGGAGTGCCACCCGGAAGGCGCTGGCATCTGCGTTGGGGCGCTTCTCCCCGGAACAGGCCACGAGAGATAGGATGGCGATGTTGATAAAACCAAACACATACCAACTTGTCGGCCGTGAAGACATTGCTAAACCTTTATTTTACAATATTGTTAACGCACAAATAAAACAAATGAATACCAATAACTCTTTGTGGAAAGCTGTGGAACAATTGGATCTAGATGCCTGATGCTGTTTTCTCAATGTCTTTATGGTGCATTGAGGTCGCCAAGTCCTGTTCCACCGAGGAGTTCCATCACGCGCTCGAAATCATCCCCCGAGTAAAAGGGGATGCGGATCTCACCCTTGGCGGCCCCGGACTGGGCGATCTTCACGTCGCTGCCGAAACGGCGACGTAGGGCGTCTTCGATCCGCTTCACTTCAGCGGACCGCGCGTCGGCCCCTGTCGTGGCACGCGTCTTCTTCGCGGGTGTGGCCTTGGTGGGATTCCCCTCGCGCACGCGACGCTCCACCTCACGTACGGAGAGGCCTTCGCTGACGATCTCGCGTGCGAGATCGGCCATCCGCGTCTCGCTCCCGGCGCCAAGGAGTGCGCGCGCATGCCCGATGGTGATCTGACCCTCCCACACCAGCCGTCGTACCGAAGCGGGGAGGGCCAGCAGGCGCAACATGTTCGCGACCGTCGACCGATCCTTGCCCACGATCTCTGCGACTTCCTGTTGCGTGAGATCGAAATCAGAGATCAGCTGTTGGAAGCCTTCGGCCTCTTCGATCGGATTGAGATCGGCGCGTTGCAGGTTCTCGACCATCGCGAGCGAGAGGAGCGTCTTATCATCGACCTCACGCACGATCGCGGGGATCTCGCTCCAGCCGAGTCGTTGTGAGGCGCGGAAGCGTCGCTCACCGGCGATGAGTTCGAATCCGCCGGTGCGTGCGGGCCGCACGGTCACCGGTTGCAGGAGACCACTGACGCGGAGCGAGGCTTCGAGATCGGCGAGCTCCTCCTCTTTGAATTCTTTGCGGGGCTGTAGCGGGTTCGGTCGGATCTTCGAGAGCGGGATCGTCCGAAAGGGGATCGAGGCGTCGGTGTTCGCGGTGACCTCGGTCGGCGCGGGCGCCGTTGCCATGGGGACAGGATCCTGGCGGACGGGGGCCTTGGCGAGAAGTGCTTCGAGACCACGGCCGAGTCGGCGGCCCTTGTCTGTAGTCATGATATTTCTTTGTAAGTTGTTGCTGCTAAATCACTTAGATAACTTCTTCGTGCGTTCTACCAACTCGCGGGCCACTTCCATGTACGATTGGGCGCCGATGGAGGCGACATCGTACAGAATGATCGGTTTCCCGAAGCTTGGGGCTTCGGCGAGGCGCACATTTCGAGGGATGACCGACTGGAAGACCTTGTTCCCGAAGTACTCGCGCGCGTCCGCGGCGACCTGGCGGGAGAGATTGAGCCGGGAGTCGTACATCGTGAGCACCACCCCATCGACCTCGAGGGAGGGGTTCACTCCCTGCTGGAGGATCGTGATCGTGCTGAGGAGCTGCGAGATCCCCTCGAGGGCGTAGTACTCGCACTGCAGGGGGATCACCACCGCGTCGGCGGCGGCAAGCATGTTCACCGTGATCAGCCCGAGCGATGGGGGGCAATCGATCAGGATGTAGTCGTAGCGATCGCGGACGCGCTCGAGGCCTCGGCGCATCGCGCGCTCCCGGTCCTCCTCCCCCACGAGTTCCACCTCTGCCCCCGCGAGGTCAGGGGTGGCACGGAGGACGTCGAGATGCTGGAACTGCACCGATGGGACGATCGCCGTCTCGATCCGGGCCGGATCCAGGAGAACGTCGTAGGTCGTCTCGCGGATCGCTTCCCGCTCGAGACCGATCCCGCTCGAGGCATTCCCCTGGGGGTCGCCATCGACCAGGAGGGTGCGTTGTTCGGCGGCCGCCAGAGAGGCAGCGAGATTCACGGCGGTCGTCGTCTTACCGACGCCGCCCTTCTGATTTGCGATTGCCAGGATACGGGCCACGGACACCTAAAACGGTCGGGGGGATGGAATGGCGAATATACCGCCCAATGCCCTCACATCCTAGACCGAGTGTTCCACGTGGAACCTTTGTGGCGGAAGGCTGGAGGCTGACGGCTGGAAGCTGGAAGGTTCTTGCCTCTAGCCTCCAGCTTTGAACCTTTCTCCAGTGCCCGTGATGGCCACAGTCTGTATTGGGTGGAGAGTCTCACGTGGAACAGGAGAAATTTTCTGTTTTACGTGTCACTATAAACCCATTAAGGAGACATAAGAACATCATTTCAGGCTTTAAGGATCCAACCTTCAGCCTTTGGCCTTCAGCTCCTTCCCACCCTCCCCAACTCCAACACCAGATTCTGCAGATCCGCCGGGCTCACCCCGGGGATACTCGCCGCCTGCGCCAACGTCGCCGGCCGCCGCGTCCCCAACTTCTGCCGCGCCTCCACACTCACCGTCAGCATCGACTCATACACCGCGTCCTCTGGGAGGGTGATATCCCCCATCCGACGCAACCGGTCCGCCGCCGCCCGCTCCCGCGCGAAGTACCCCGCGTACTTCACCTCCAGATCCGCCGTTCGCACGGCCTCGGCGTCGAGAGACTCCCCCACACCCGCGGCACGCAGTAACTCGACGAGCGCCACCTTCTGCCGCTTCGCGATCTCGACGATCGGGACCGCATGGAGAAGCGCGCGCTCACCCACCGACTCGAGCACCGGATCGGCCTGCGCGGGCGTGATGCTGGTCGTGCGCGCGAGGGTGAGCGCGGCCTGCTCATCGGCGAGGCGCCGCTCTGCGCAGGCGCGCTCCTCTGCGGTGAAGAGCCCCAAGCGCGCCGCTGTCGGATAGAGCCGCTGCACGGCGTTGTCCTGTCGCACCGTGAGTCGGAACTCGGAACGCGAGGTGAACAACCGATAGGGTTCATCGACCCCGCGCGTGACGAGATCGTCGATCAATACCCCGATGTACGACCCCTCACGCCCCAAGATCACCGGCTCGAGGTCGAGCGCATGGGCGGCCGCATTGAGCCCCGCGACGACTCCCTGCCCCCCTGCCTCCTCGTACCCTGTGGTCCCGTTGATCTGCCCCGCGAGGAAGAGCCCCGCACAGGGGCGCGTCGCCAGCGTCGGATGCAGCTGCGTCGGCGGCACATAGTCGTACTCGATCGCATAGCCGGCCCGCGTCATCACCGCGCGCTCGAGCCCCGGGATCGACTGCAGGAGCGCGAGCTGTGCGTCGACCGGCAACGAGGTCGAGAGCCCATTCACATAGAGCTCGTGCGTGTCCAACCCCTCGGGCTCCAGATACAACTGATGCCGCTCCGCCTCGGCGAAGCGCACGATCTTGTCCTCGATGCTCGGGCAGTAGCGTGGGCCCCGCGCCCCGATGGCGCCGCCATACATCGCCGACTCATGGAGCCGCTCGCGCACGATCGCCTTGGCCGATTCCTCCACGTAGGTGATCCAGCACGACATCTGTTCGGGATGACGCGTCCCACGCGCGGTGCGACGCGGCTCGGGCCAGAAAGCCGACCAGGAGAAGTCGAAGGCCTCGATCTCGCTCTCTTGCGCTTCCAAGCGCGCGAGGTCGACCGAGCGGCCATCGATCCGTGGCGGGGTCCCCGTCTTGAAGCGCGCCGTCTCGAGCCCCAGCTCGGCGAACTGCTCTGCGAGCGTCTCGGTCGCCGCCTCGCCGGCGCGCCCGCCGCTCACGCTCATCGTGGTCCCCACATGGATGCGCCCGCGGAGGAAGGTCCCGGTGGTGATCACCACCGCGCGAGCGCCGAAGCGCCGCCCCTCGGTGGTGACGACCCCGGTGACGGCGCCATTCGCATCGAGCTCCAACCGCGCCGCTGTCCCCTGCAAGGTCACGAGATTCGGTTGCGCCTCGACCAACCGCCGCACCGCGCGCCGGTAGAGCCCGCGGTCGGCCTGTGCGCGCGGGGCCCAGACGGCAGGACCCTTCCCGCGGTTCAGCATCCGGAACTGAATCGTCGCCAGATCGGTCGCGCGCCCCATCACCCCACCCAGCGCATCGATTTCCCGGATCACCGTCCCCTTGGCGACCCCACCCATCGCGGGATTGCAGGAGAGCTGACCGATCGTCTCGAGCGAGGTCGTGAGCAGGGCCACGCGCGCGCCACGCCGAGCCGCTGCGGTGGCGGCTTCGGTCCCGGCGTGCCCGCCGCCGATCACGATCACGTCGAACGTGGACATCCCCGAAATGTATAGGTGACGCCTGAGTCGCTCGGTCGCCCGCCCCCTCCCTTCGCATTACGTTCACCGGATGATGGTCGCCCCTCCACTCGACGCCATCCGCGCCTTCATCGCGCGGCACGCGATCCCACTCGAACCCGCCTTCCTCGGGCGCCCCTTCCGCGACCTCTTCCCCACCCTAGAGGGGCTCCGCGCCGAGGTACGTCGCCAAGGGCTCTGGGCGCCGCACCTCCCACGCGAACAGGGGGGGCTCGGCCTCTCGCTCCCAGCCTTCGCGGAGGTGAGCGCCGTGCTCGGCGAGTCGCCGATCGGGCACTACCTCTTCAACTGTCAGGCGCCGGATGTCGGGAATCAGGAGCTCCTCCTGTCCCATGGGACCCCGGCGCAGCGCGCCACCTGGCTCGACCCCCTCGTGCGCGGCGAGATCCGTAGCTGCTTCGCGATGACCGAGCCCGAGTTCGCCGGCTCGAACCCCGTCTGGATGGAGACCCGTGCCGTCCGCAACGGCGATGCCTATGTGATCACCGGGCACAAGTGGTTCACCTCGTCGGCCGACGGCGCCGCCTTCACCATCGTGATGGCGGTGACCGATCCCGACGCCGCGCCGCATCGCCGCGCGAGTCAGATCATCGTGCCGATGGATGCGCCGGGGCTCACCCTCGTGCGGAACATCCCGGTGATGGGGGAGGCGGGGTCCGATTATGCGAGCCACGCCGAATTGCGCTTCGATAAGGTGCGCGTCCCCGTCACAAATCGGTTGGGCGATGAAGGGGAGGGGTTCGCGCTCGCGCAGGAGCGACTCGGGCCGGGACGGATCCATCACTGCATGCGGTGGATCGGGATCTGTGAGCGCGCCTTCACCTTGATGGTGCGCCGCGCGGCGACGCGAGAGCTCGCACCAGGGGAGCCACTCGGGCGCCAGCAGGTGGTGCAACATTGGATCGCGGAGTCACGCGCGGAGATCGACGCGGCGCGGTTGCTCGTGCTCGACGTGGCGCATCGGATCGAACGCGAGGGCGCCTCGGCGGCGCGCGATGGGATTTCCCTCATCAAGTTCCATGTCGCGGGTGTGCTGCAGCGCGTGCTCGACCGCGCCATCCAGGTGCATGGCGCCCTCGGGATGACCGAGGAGACCCCGCTCGCGTACTGGTATCGTCACGAGCGCGGCGCGCGGATCTACGACGGCCCTGACGAGGTGCACAAGAGCGCGGTCGCGAAGCGGATCCTCGCCGCGGCGGGGATGCCCGGGCGCGAGTCCAAGGCGCGATGAGTAGCGATACCCGCCGCGACACCGGGAGCGCCGCCGCGAGCGAGATCGAGACCGCGGTCCCGCGGGCATCACTCGAGGCATGGCTCGCCACGACCCTTCCTGAGCTCGGGCGCATCGTCGAGCTCACCAAGTTCCCAGGGGGCTTCTCCAACCTCACCTATCATCTGCGCGCGGAGCGTGGTGAGGTGGTGCTGCGCCGCCCTCCGCTCGGCACCCTCCCTGGCGGCACGGCGCACGACATGCCGCGTGAGGCACGGATCCTCGGCACCCTCCTTCGGCGCGGCGTCCCTGCACCGGAGCCCCTCGCCGTCTGCGAAGATGCTGATGTGATCGGGGCCCCCTTCTTTGTGATGACGCATGTGGCGGGGCGGATCCTGCGGGGCGCCACGGCGCCGGCCGAGATGACGCCGGCGCACTTCACGGCATTGTCGCAGACGTTCGTCGAGACGTTGGTCGCGATCCATGGGGCGACCCCCGCTGATCCGGTCATCGCCTGCCTCGGTAAACCGATGGGGTATGTCGCGCGGCAGGTGGAGGGGTGGACCGAACGGTGGCAGCGCGCGCGGACCGATGACGTTCCTGCGATGGAGGCGTTGGCGAGCTGGCTCGCCGCGCGTCAGCCGGAGGAGTCGGGCGCCTGCCTCGTCCATAACGATTACAAGTACGACAACCTCGTCCTCGATCCGGCCGATCCCACGCGGATCGTCGCCGTGCTCGACTGGGAGATGGCGACCGTCGGCGATCCCCTCTTGGATGTCGGCACCGCGCTTGGCTATTGGGTGGAGGCGGGGGATGATCCCGCCTTCCGCGCCCTCGGGCTCGGGATGACCGCGCTTCCCGGAAATCTCACCCGCGCTGAGCTCTGGGCCGAGTATCTCGTGCGGTCAGGTCGTCCGATGCGGCCGATGGCGTTCTATCATGCCTTCGGCCTCTTCAAGATCGCGGTGATCGCGCAGCAGATCTACGCGCGGTATCGGAAGGGCCAGTCGACCGATGCGCGCTTCGCGCGGCTCGGCGAGGCGGTGCAGTTGCTCGCCCTGATGGGAGAACGCACCGCGGCGCACCCCTGAGCCCAACCTCTGCTGTGTAAGATTCAGGTATGCCACTCAAGCTCCCGACCACCGCCCCCGCCCTCCTCATCCGCCGCGACGCCTTCGAGCGCGTCGGTCTCACGCGCGAGGGGATCGACCGCTGGCTCAACACCACCCCAGACGAGTTTCGGGTCGAGGGGAACCTGATCGTCGTCGGGCCGATCTACGACGAGGATGGGTTACAGAGTCTCGTCGCGGCGCTCGAGGACCAGGGGCTCATCTACTTCGACGACTTCTTCGAGATGCCGGGGAGCTGGCCGGAATGGTTGGCGGTCTGGGTGACGGGGGAGGCGAGCGCGACCTGATCGCGCGCTCGCCAGAGCGACGCGTCGCGCGTCACTACTTCAGGTACTTCTTGAACCACCCGATCGTCTCAGGCCACGCCTCGAGCGACGCCGCGCGATTCGCCGGCTGATCCTGCGCACGCAGGAACCCATGCCCCGCGCCCGGATACACCTTCGAGACGAACGTCCCCTTGATCGCCCCCATGGTGGAGTCGGCCATCGGGATGGTGGCATTGACGCGCTGATCGTTCTCGCCATAGAGCCCAAGCACCGGGACCTTCACCTTCGCGATCTCCGTCGCCGCCGGTGAGCTCCCGTAGTAGACGACCCCGGCCTTCATCCCCGGCGCGTTGAACACCGCGTGGTTGAACGAGGCTGTCCCACCCCAGCAGTAGCCGACCACGCCATATACCTTCGCCGCCGCCGGCAACGCCATCCCATAGCGCCCCACCGCCGCGACCATCGCATTCATCTTGTCTGGCGTGACGTTGCGGATGAGGTTCCGTGCCGCATCCCAGGTGAGGGTGTCGGTCGTCGCCCCACCACGATCGACCGAGAGCAGGTCTGGGGCGATCGCGATATAGCCATCGGCCGCGAGCTGGTCCGCCACACCACGCACCCAACCCGTGAGCCCGAAGATCTCATGGATCACGACGACCACCGGTGCGTTCTTCTTCACCTCGGGATAGACGACCCAGGCGGCGATCGAATCCTTCGACCCCGGCGCCGTCGCGATCATCGCCCACTCGGCGTGACGTGGCGAGCTCTGTAAGCGCGCCGCCGCCTCCGCAGCTCCCGGCGCGATCGCGCGCGCGGGTGGCTGAGCACTCCGCGCGGCGATCAACGCCCCGCTCAAGGCCACGATGATCACACCAGTCGTCGGGATTCGCATCGTCATTCACTCCTGTGGTGGTACATCTCAGAGATCGCGTGCGCCGCGATCGGTCAAGCGATCAGTCGTGCTGCGCCAGCCAGTGGGCGACCCGCCCTTCCATATAGTACTCGGGACGCCAGGGCGGCCCCGCCACCCACCCCACATGCCCCCCGCGCGGGGTGAACTCTGGGACGAGGTGCAGGTTCTCCCGTGCCACCTCGCGCACCTGATCCAACACGGGAGGGGGGAGGAAGGGATCGTCGACCGCCGAGAAGAGGAGGGTCGGGACCCGGATCGCATGCAGGAAGCCGAGTGAACTCGACCGCTGGTAGTAATCCTCGGCCCCCGCGAACCCGTGCGCTGGTCCAGTGAAGGCGTCGTCGAACTCCCAGAAACGCTCCGCCGCGGCGACCCGTGCCGCATCCACCGGCATGGTCGGATGCGCTTCTAGTACGGCTGCCGCCTTCACCTTGAGCGACTTCACGAAGTGCCGCACATAGTTCCTCGAGAACCCCTGCTCGAGGAACCGGCTCCCCTCACCGAGATCGAACGGGGTCGAGACCGCCGCCGCCCGCCGGATCTCCTGCGGTACCCGTGCTCCCTGCTCCCCCAACCACTTGAGCAGCACGTTGGCGCCGAGTGAGATCCCACTCGCCACGAGCGGCCGCCCCGGTCGTTCGGCGATCAACCGCCGGAAGAAGGCGTCGGCGTCGGTGGTCTCTCCGGAGTGGTAGAGCCGCGGGGTCTCGGGGATCCGGCCATCACATGTCCGGAAGATCAGCATCGCCGCCCCCCACCCGCGCGCCCGCGCCTGATGCATCAACCCCTGCGCGTAGTTCGACGCGACCGTCCCCTCGAGCCCATGGAAGATCGTGAGCACCGGGGCATCAGGGTCTGGGGCATCGACCCGTGCGACCGAGACCGTGGCGCCATCGGGCATCGCCCACCGCTCGATCCGCGCATGTGCTGCCGGCATCCGACGCACGAGCTTCCCCCACACCGTGGGGAGATGCGCGCCGGGAAGCCACCAGGCGGGACGGAATGGCGGATGATTCGCTTGGGTCACTCCGTGGATTCTAATCGTCCTTCAGCGTTCACTCCTCACTGTGCCACCGCCGTGAAGACACCCAAGAGTGCGCTGAGGATGATCAGCCAGTGCAGCAGGATGTTGGGGAGGAGGCGCTTCGTCGCGATGAAGATGATGCCGAAGACGATGCCGTTCCCGAAGAACCACCAGAACTGGTCCAGTGACTTGATGCCGTGCTGGAAGACGAAGGGAATGGCGGCAAGGAAGACCGCGGGCCAACGGTGGATTCCGAAGCTCTGGAAGGCACGGATGGCGAAGCCTCGGTAGGTGATCTCCTCCGACAGGCCGGCCGCGAAGGCCATCACGATGAAGACGAGCCGCTTGGCCGTGGTCTCGGGATAGAGGCCGCGCATCGAGGCCACTCGGTCCGGATCGAGCGTGACCTGCCCCAGCGCCAACTCCAGGAGCAGCAAGAGGAGCAGGGCGCCCACGAAGTAACTCACGGTCAGGATTCTGGTACCCTTTCGTGAGAGCGTGTATCCGATATCGGCCGGGGTCCATCCGGAGCCTGCGATCAGGCGCCGCACGACGAAGATCTTGGCCAGGTAGATGACCGTCGAGCCGAGCCAGAAGGTCAGGAAGAAGTCGAGGCCCCAGAACGTGAAGGTCTCCCGGTGCAGAAGTGCCAAGGAGTAGACGAAATGGACGATCGGAAACCCGATCAGCACGGCAGCGACCTTCCAGCAGGGGAGCGGCCTAGTCATAGGGAGGGAGTCACGAGTGAAGATGAATGCCGGGAGATAATAAGCAACCTATTGCATATCATGAGGCTTGAGGATAAGCATCAAATTGCATATCGTCAATGGTCACTTCCCCCCGCACCTCATCGGTTGGCCCGAGGCACGCATGGCCCTGCGACACGTGATCCTGACCCTGCTCCACAGGAATCCCGCCACCGGCTACGACATCGTGAAGGAGTTCGACACGGTGGTGGGCTATTTCTGGAGCGCCTCCCATCAACAGGTCTACCGGGACCTAGCGAAGCTCGCCGAAGAAGGGCTCGTGCGGTTCACACTGGTGCCTCAAGAGGAGAAGCCCGACCGGAAGGTCTACGAGCTGACGGAGGCGGGCCGGGAGGTCCTTGGGGAATGGATCGAATCCCCTATCCAGCCGCGGAAGCTGCATGACGAACTGCTCGTGCGCCTGCTGGCGGGAGAGCTCGTGGGCTCGGTCGCACTTCGCTCACTTCTCGCGGGCCAGCAGAAGGTGCGGCAGCGGAGGTTCGAGGACTACCGCCAGATAGAAAAGGAGCACTTCACCGAGCATGCGCTGGAGACACTTCCCCCAGTGCACCAGCTCGCCTGCATGATGCTGCGACTGGGGATCCGGGGGGAGAAGGCGTGGCTCGAGTGGGCTGAGGAAATGGACGGGGTGCTCGAGCGAATGGCAGGACAGGCGCCGCCACACGCAGACGACGGCACTCTATCACAAGATGATTCGCCTGGATCACTCCGATAGATTCAAACGGCGCGCCAGCTTTTCGCTTTCAGCCTTCAGCTTTTAGCCTCACGCCTTCAGCCTTCGTGGAAGTCCAGATCTTCGGCACCCAGAAGAATCAAGACACCCGCCGCGCCCTCCGCTTCTGGAGCGAACGGCGCGTGAAGGTGCACTTCGTCGACCTCAAGGAGCGCCCCGCCAGCAAAGGGGAGCTCCAACGCTTCGTCCAGAAGTTCGGCCTCACCCCGCTGATCGACCGGACCTCAAAACGCTATCAAGAACTCGGACTCGGCGTCGCCCGCCTCGCCGATGACCGCTGGCTCACCCTGTTGACCCAAGAGCCCGCCTTGCTCGCCCAACCCCTCACCCGCTGGGGGGGCAAACTCACCCTCGGACTGGATGAGCCGACCTGGGCCGAGTGGGTCGCCACCGAGCGCATCGCGTGATCTTCGCCTGGACCGGCTTCCTCGTCTTCATCGGGATCGTGCTCGCGCTCGACCTCGGCGTCTTCAACAAGAAGGCGCACGCGCCGACGCTGCGCGAGGCGACCTTCTTCACCGCGGGGACGGTCGTGATGGCGAGCGCCTTCGCCGTCCTGATCAAGTTCGCCTACGATGGCCACTGGCTCGAGCTCGGGAATCACGTCGACGCCGTCGACAAGAAGATCAACGACGGCTCGCTCGCGGCGATCAAGTTCCTCACCGGCTACGTCGTCGAGCTCAGTCTCTCGATGGACAACGTCTTCGTCATCGCGCTGATCTTCGAACACCTCAAGATCCCCCTCGTCTATCAGCACCGCGTCCTCTTCTGGGGGATCCTTGGCGCGCTCGTGATGCGCGGCCTGATGATCGGGATCGGCGCACAGTTGGTGCAGCGCTATCACTGGATCCTGCTCGTCTTCGGCGCCTTCCTCGTCTTCACCGGGCTCAAGATGCTCTTCTCGAGCGCGGCCGAGAAGGAAGCGGAGGTGGAGAGCGTGATCACCAAGTGGCTGCGTCGCCACTTCCCGGTCACCGATCAGTTCCATGAACAGCACTTCGCCGTGCGGATCGGAGGACAGTGGGTCCTCACCCCGCTCGCGATCGCCCTGGTGCTCGTCGAGACCACCGACCTGATCTTTGCGGTCGACTCGATCCCGGCGATCTTCGCGATCACCGCCGATCCCTTCCTCGTCTTCACCTCGAACGTCTTCGCGATCCTCTGCCTGCGTTCGCTCTACTTCGGGCTCGCGGGGCTGATCGCGCGCTTCCGCCATCTCAAGGTCTCGCTCGCGATCGTCCTCACGATCGTCGGCGTGAAGATGCTCGGCGGGAAGGCGATTCGCGATTTCTTGGGCGACAACTCGAATCTCATCTTGCTCGCCGTGATCTTCATCGTGCTGATCGGCGGTGGGGTGACGAGCTGGATCGCCGATCGCCAGAGGGGACGCGCCGCCTAGAACACCACGAGGAGGACGCCGACCACGACGAGGATCGCGACGAGATCGAGAGCGAGCCCCGCGCGCATCATCTCACGCACCCGGAGCTCCCCACTCCCGAAGACGATCGCGTTCGGCGGGGTCGCCATCGGGAGGGCGAAGCCGATCGAGGCGCTCATCCCGACCAACACCATCAAGAGAAGCGGGGGCTGCTCAAGCGCTGCCGCGAGCGAGACCGCGATCGGCATCCCCATTGAGGCGGTCGCCGCATTGGACGCGAGCTCCGAGACGATCACCGTCATCACCGCGATCCCGAGCATCACCACTGGGAGGGGATAGTCGCGGAGTCCTACCATCCACCCCCCAATCGTCGTCGCGAGCCCGCTCGTCTCCATCGCGGTCGCGAGCGAGAGCCCGCCGCCAAAGAGGAGCAGCACGTCCCACGGGATCTCGCGCGCTTCGTCCCAGGTCAGCAGGGGGCGCACGCCCCCGCTCCGCTCGCGCCCTGGCACGATGAACAATGTCATCCCTACGATCACCGCGATCCCCGCATCGGTGAGTCCGGGCAGGAGCTGCGTCAGCCCAGGGATCGCGAGTGACCCGATCAGCTTCGGCTCACGAAAGAACCAGGCGAGTGAGGTGAGCGCGAAGACGACGAGGATGTTCCGTTCGCCTCCCATAAGCGTGCCGAGTCGAACCCGACGTTCGGTGAGCAGCTCGCTCCCTTTGGCGCCGAGCGAGAGCTGCTCGCGATGGAAGACGAAGACGAGCAGGGCCCAGGCGAGTGGGATCGTGATCAGCGCGATCGGCAACCCGAAGCGCAGGAACGAAGCGAAGTCGAGCGTCACCCCGATCAACTCCTTCGTCGCACCGGCGAGGATGAGATTCGGTGGCGTCCCGATCAACGTTGCCATCCCGCCCAAGCTCGCGGCGAAGGCCACACCCAAGAGCAGCGCGACCCGCTGGCTCCGTGCCGCCGTCCCCTCGCCGAAGAGCGCGCCGATCGCCAGCGCGATCGGATACATCATCGCCGCCGTCGCGGTGTTGGAGATCCACATCGAGATGAAGGCCGTCGCGAGCATCACGCCAAGGACGAGGCGCCTGGAGCTCAGCCCCACCCGATCGATCACCGCGAGGGCGATCCGCTCATGTGCATGCCAGTGCTCCAGCGCCGCTGCGAGCAGGAAGCCACCCAGATACAGATAGATGATGTCGTTGGCGAACGGGGCCGCTGCCTCGCGGAGCGTCGCGATCCCGAGTAACGGGAAGCAGGCGATCGGGAGGAGCGCCGTCACCGCGAGCGGGAGGCACTCACTGATCCACCAGATCGCCATCCAGGCCATCACCCCCAGGACCCGGAGCTGCGCCCCCTCCAGCCCCCCGACCTGTAGGGTCGTCACCGCGGCCCCGACGAGCGGCCCGGCCAGCAGGGCGGCGATCTGTCTGGTGGTGAAGGGGGCGTGGTTCGCGGAGGACATCGTCCCAACGATAACTTGGAAGGTGCGTCACCGCCTCACTCACGCCCGATCGAGTCCTCCGCCTATGTCTCTCCTATCGATGCGCCGTCTCCTCCCCGTAGTTGCCTGTATCGTGGTCCCCATCGCGCTCATGGCGCAGGGCCCCGCCGCGACCCCGGCCGCCACCACCCTTCCATTGAAGGCGGAGCGCACCCACCGCTTCACCGCATCCGAAGGGACCTGGATCTCCCTCGACGTCTCCCCCGATGGGCAGACGATCGTCTTCGATCTCCTCGGCGATCTCTACACCCTCCCGATCACCGGTGGGAAGGCGACGCGCCTCACGAGCGGGATGGCGTACGATGTGCAGCCGCGCTTCTCTCCCGATGGCAAGCGCATCGTCTTTGTCTCCGACAAGAGCGGGGGCGACAACCTCTGGATCCTCTCCCTCGACGGGAAGGACACTCTTCAGCTGACCAAGGGGAACACGAACCTCTACCTCTCGCCGGAGTGGACCCCTGACGGCAAATACGTCGTCGCGTCGCGCTCCGGCGGACTCGGCGGTGCAGCCAAGTTATGGATGTACCATGTTGAAGGCGGGAGCGGGGTTGCCCTCACCGCGACGCCGGCCCCACCGCCGACGCTCAAGATGGTCGGCGCCGCCTACGGCAAGGATCCGCGCACCCTCTGGTTCGCGGCGCGCACCGGCGACTGGCAGTACAACGCCCTCGGGCCGCAGTACCAGCTCTACAGCTGGGACCGTGAGACGGGGCGCACCGCGCAGATGTCGACGCGCTTCGGTTCCGCCTTCCGCCCCGCTCTTTCCCCCGACGGTAAGTATCTCGTCTACGGCACGCGCTTCGAGACCAAGACGGGGCTCCGCCTCCGCACCCTCGACACCAACGACGAGCAGTGGCTCGCCTTCCCGGTGCAGCGCGACGAGACCGAGTCGCGCGCCCCGCTCGATGCCTACCCGGGGTACAGCTTCACCCCAGACTCGCGCGCGGTGATCGTCTCCTACGGCGGCGGGATCTGGCGCGTCCCTGTCGATGGCACCGCCCCGACCAAGATCCCGTTTGAAGCTGACGTCGAGCTACAGATGGGTCCCGAGGTGAAGTTCGCGTATCGTGTCGACACCGCGCGCACCTTCACCGCGCGTCAGGTCCGCGACCTCGCTCCCTCCCCCGATGGGAGCAAGCTCGCCTTCTCATCGGCGGGGAAGATCTATGTGATGGAGGCGCCGAATGGCACGCCCCGCCGCGTGAGCAGCGCGACGGTCGGCGAGTTCCTCCCCGCCTGGTCACCTGATGGGAAGTCGCTCGCCTGGGTCACCTGGGACGACGCGCGCGGTGGCACTCTCGTGAAGGCAACCTTCGACGCCAAGCGTGGGACCTGGTCCACCGAGACCCTCGCGAGCAACGCGCACTTCTCCGACCCCGCCTGGTCGCCAGCTGGCGATCGGATCGTCTTCACTCGCGCGGCGGCGCGCGAGATGCAGGAGGCAGGCGGGAGCTTCTTCGGGCCGGCGGCGAGTGAGTTCGCCTGGGTCGCGGCCAACGGTCGCACGGTGACCACCATCGCCCCCACCGCTGGACTCGGCAACGCGCACTTCACACGAGATGCCGAGCGCATCTATGCGTATTCGTCGCGCGAGGGGCTCGTTTCCTTCCGCTGGGATGGCACCGATGTGAAGACGCATCTCCGCGTCACGGGGCCGATGCCGCCGGGCGCGGGTGGTGCCCTCACCCTTGATGCGGGCAATGACGCACAGGCGGCACGCATCGCCTTCGGGCGTGGCATGCGTCCGGCGTCGACCGCTCCCGCCAAGCCCTATGATGCGACGACTGGGACCGGGATCGCCTCGCACTGGGGCGACGATGACCATGAGCTCGAGAACAACCCCACGCCGCCGTCGGCCGGATTGATCCTGATCGCGCCGACTGGGGACCAGGCCCTCGCCGTCGTCGGGATGGATCTCTATGTGGTGACGATCCCGCAGACGGGAGCGACCGCCCCGACGGTGAGCGTCGCGGTGCCCGCGAACGCCGTGGTCCCAGTGCGCAAGCTGAACGAGGTCGGTGGCGAGTTCCCCGCCTGGAGCGGCGATGGCCGTAAGGTGATGTGGGGACTCGGCAACGCTGTCTGGACCTACGATCTCGATCGCGCCAAGGCCGTCGATGATTCACTCAAGGCCGATGCCCGTCGCATCGCGCTCCTGCGCGCCGACCCGAGCAAGAAGGACAGCCTCACCCGCGCCGATTCGATCGCGAAGGCCGATACCACCAAGAAGCCAACGCCGGGCTACAAGCCCGCCGAGCAGCGGATCGCGGTGACCCTGCAGCGCGACAAGCCGCAGGGGACGATCGTCCTCCGCGGGGCGAAGGCGATCACGATGAAGGGCCAGGAGATCATCGAGGACGCTGATATCGTCGTGCGCGATGAGCGGATCGTCGCCATCGGGAAGCGCGCTACCGTCGCCATCCCAGACGGCGCGCGCACGATGGATATGTCAGGGAAGGTGATCATGCCGGGGATGGTCGATACGCACTATCACCCGCAGTGGCTCACCCCGGGCGTGCACAACTCGCAGACCTGGCAGTACCTCGCGACGCTCGCCTACGGCACCACCACCACACGTGATCCGCAGACGGCGACGACCGACTTCCTCACCTACGGCGATCGCGTCGCGATGGGAGAGATGATCGGGCCGCGCATCTATACCACGGGCCCCGGCGTCTTCTCCGGTGAGAACATCCGCGATCAGGAGCATGCGCGGCAGGTGATGAAGCGCTACGCCACCTACTACGACACCAAGACGCTCAAGATGTACATGAGCGGGAATCGTCAGCAGCGGCAGTGGTTGATCATCGCGGCCAAGGAGCTCGGGATCATGCCGACCACCGAGGGCGGCCTCGATCAGAAGCTCAACATGACCCATGGCATCGACGGCTATCCCGGAATCGAGCACACCCTCCCGATCACACCGAAGTTCGCCGACCTCTTCGAGTGGTATAAGGCGACGGGGACCTACAACTCCCCGACCCTCGTCGTCGAGTATGGCGGCCCCTTCGGTGAAGGGTGGTTCTATCAGTCGGAGGATCTCGTCAACGACGCGAAGCTCCGGCACTTCACCCATCCGATCGATCTCGCGGGGAAGATCCGTCGTCGCGGGACGGGGAACGCCCCTGGCCCCGCCGGCTTCGCGCTCCGTGAGGAGTACGCGATGTGGCAGCATGGCGAGGACATCGCGAAGACCGTCGCCGCAGGTGGGCGCATCGGCGTCGGATCGCATGGACAGCTCCAAGGGCTCGGAATGCACTGGGAGCTCTGGCTCATCCAGAGCGGTGGGCTCTCCGCCCACGAGGCCCTGCGCTCGGCAACGATCGTCGGCGCCGAGGCGATCGGGTTGGTGAAAGATATCGGCTCACTCGAGCCCGGGAAGCTCGCCGATCTGCTCGTGCTGGAGGAGGATCCCCTCATGAACATCCGGAACTCGAACACGATCGCGATGGTGATGCTCGGTGGGCGTCTCTACGACGCCAACACCCTCGACGAGCAGTTCCCACGGCAGCGGCTCCTCCCGAAGCAGCCCTGGGCCTATGCGGTGCCCAAGGCGGGGGCGGGGATCGGGAGCCAGAAGTAAGGGGCGCCCCCCTTCGCGACGATCGGCCGTGCATCGCCTCTGGCGAGTGATTCGTCGTCACCTCGCGCCACTCACCGTCGTGGTGGGTGGCGCGTCTGGCCTCGTGTCGCCGATCGCGGCCCAGGAGGCGCGTGGTGATACGCTCACCCTCACGGCGATCCTCGATTCGGCAGCGCTGCAAAATCGGCTCGTGCCACGAGAGCTCGGCGGGTATCGCGCGCGGCTGGAATCGGAGATCTCGCTCGGGAATCGACGTGCGGAGGGGATGGAGATGTCGCTCTCGATCGAACAGGTCGCGAGCACCCTCACCTGGGATCGCACCGGCCGCTACATGCAGCAGGTCACTGGGTACCGCACCCAGGCGATCGCGACGAACATCTCGAGTCTCGGGCTCTTCCGCGGTGGCTGGGCGATCCCATCGCTCTATGGGAACCGACTCGCCCTCCTCTTCGGGCGTGACACCTCCACCTCGTGGCAGCGGCGGAGTCGTATGCAGGGACGCGACCCGCTCTACGCCATCCACCCCCTCGGCGACGAACGCGAACGCACCTATCGCTTTCGCGGGGGCGACGTCGTGCAGACCGTTCGGACGGCGGGACGAGAGATCCCCGTTCGTCGCATCGAGGTCACGCCACGGCGTGGACTCTCGAAAGGCACCGTCGTCTTCGTCGGGTCCATCGATCTCGATGCCACCCGCTGGCAGATCGTCCGGCTCCGCGGCCATTTCGCGCAGGTCGGCGAGCGCGACGATCGGAATCTGATCTCGCGCGGCTCTGGCTTCGAAGGGATCGCGTATGTCGAGGCGGTGAACGCAGAGGTCGATGGACGATTCTGGCTCCCCGCCTATCAGCGGTTCGAGGTGCAGGCGGCCTCATCGATGGCGGGGGAAGGCCGCGCGATCGTCCGCATCGTCACCCGCTTCCTCGATCGGCAGATCCTCCCCACCCCACCCGATGTCGTCGTCGGTGCACCATCCGATACCTTGGAGATCCGTCCCTTCCGTCTGGCGTTGGGGCCTCCCGACAGCGTCAGTGCGTATCGTGAGTGGATGACCGAGATCGGCACGATGACCGCGGAGACGAGCGCCGAGGACTTCGCCGATGTCGCACCGGATCGCTTCAATCCCCGTGGGCCACCGCGCGCACGCATCGAGACCGAACGTCTCTCGGATTCGTATCGTCTCGATCGCGTGCAAGGGGTCTTTCTCGGGACCGGCGCGGTGCTTCGCTTCCGTGATGCGGCGCCCGGCCTCACGCTGCGCGCTGCCGGCGGATGGGCCTTCGCCGAGCAGACCGGACGTGGACGCATGGTGATCGAGCAACGGCGTGGGCGCGATCAGCTGGCACTTAGGCTCCAGCGCTCGCTAGATATCACGAACGATTTCCGGAATCCGTATGACTCGGGGTCGGTGCTCGGTGCGCTCTTCGGGCGTGACGAATACGACTACGTCGACCGACGCACCGCTTCCGTCCAGTACCTGCGGCTGATCGGGGTGCGGCAGCGCGTGCAGTTCCGCGCCGAGGTCGGGGTGGCCCGGGACGGGATGGTCGAGCGGAACGTGCAGTCGAGCCCATTCCGTTCGCAGACGCCGTTCCGCGAGAATCGACCCGTGTCGACCGGGACCTATCGGCGCACGATGATCTCCATGGATGCCAATCCTGATGTGGCGCTCGAGTTCCTGCGGCCCGGTTTCGGGGCGCGTCTGCACTACGAGCGCGGCGATGGCGAGCTCACCTACCAACGGGCGGAGGCCCGGCTCACCGCTCGTGCGAATCGTGGCGGCCTCATGTACGCGGCGCGACTCGATCTCGGGGTCACCTCACCCGATGCCCCGCCGCAGCAGCTCTTCGAGCTCGGTCGGCAACAGAACCTCCCAGGCTACGACTATAAGGAGTTCGCTGGCGATCAGGCCGCGGTGCTTCGTGGTGCGGTGGCCTGGATGACCCCGTGGATGCGCGCCCCTGTGCTCGTCACCCCGCGCATCTGGCTCCCACCGGTCGCGCCCACGCTCTCCCTCGGGCTGCAGTCAGGATGGACGCGCGCCTCGAACGCCACCCCCCTCGCGACCGTCACCGCGCTCGGTTCCACTGAGAGTGATCACCCGCGCACCTCGGCCAGTCTCACCCTCCGCGTCTTCGGCGGCGCGGTCGGCGTCGGCATCGCGCGCACCCTCGATCGCCCTGGGCCCACGCGCTGGTTCCTCGAGTTCGGCCAGCGGTACTGAGCGGGCGCGTCATCAGCGCACCAGCGCCGATCACGACGCCTCGGCGAACTCCCCGATGAAGCCGATCTCCGGCTCCAACATCTGATCGAATCGCTCGGCCACTGCCTGCTGCGCATGGCGGATGAGCTTCCGCACGTCGGCGGCCGTGGCCGCACCGAGATTCACCATGATGTTCGCATGGATGTGCGAGATCTGTGCATCGCCGATGCGGAACCCCTTGAGCCCGCATTGATCGATCAGTCGGCCGGCCCCTACCCCTTCGATCTTCTTGAAGATTGACCCCGCACTCGGGTGATGCTCCAGCCACGGGTGGCGCGACCCACGCCACGAGAGATTCTCCTGCATCACACGATGCATCTCGACATGGTCGCCCTTGGTGAGCGCGAAGGTGACGGCGAGGGCGATCTCCCCGCTCCCATGGAGGCGCGAGACATCGTAGCCGAACCCCATCTCGTCCCCCCTGACCGTCTGAACCCTGTCACCTGATACCAGAAGCTCAACCGTCTCCACCACCTCTGCGATGAACATCGTCCGAGCCCGCTCGGGCGCCGGCGAGAGGAAGTGCAGGTTCTGCCAGACCGCCCCGCCCACGGTGCTCGGGATCCCCACGTAGTGCTCGAGCCCTGACCACCCCGCGGCCACGGTACGTCGGATCAGCTCCGCGACCGTCGCCCCGCTCTCGGCCCGTACCCGGCCGTCAGCGCCGATCGTGATCGCTTTCGCGGTGTTGCGGACGACCAGTCCACGGAACCCGAGGTCGCCGATCAGGATGTTCGCCCCGAGTCCGAGGACGAAGACCGGGATCTCGGCTCGCCGCGCCGCCGTCACCGCAGTGGCGAGCTCCTCCGCCGTCGTGGCATCGTACAGCAGGTCGGCGGGACCGCCGATGCGGAAGGTGGTGTATGGAGCGAGAGGCACGTCGCGGCGGAGCCGGTCGGCCCCGAGGATGGGGCCGAGGGCTGCGGCCCATGTAGCGGCACGCGACGAACGATTCGACGGGGACAGGGACATAGGATGAGCGAAATCAACGTGCGTGGGTGGCGCCTCGCCAGCGGGGTCGTGGCGATCCGCCGGGCGAAAGCCCGCATCATGGCTATGGTGGCCGTCGTGGCGGCACTCGTCGTGAGCGCGTCTGACGCTGCGGCCCAACCCAGTGAACGGGATCTGGCCCTTCGGCGATCGCAGCTCCCCAACGGCCTCGAGGTCATCATTGCCCCGAGCGGTGGGGTCCCCCTCGTCACCGTCGAGCTCGTGGTGCGCAACGGTGCCTTCACCCAGCCCCCCGAGTATGCGGGGCTCGCGCACCTCTTCGAGCACATGTTCTTCAAGGCGAACGACGACTACCCTGAGTCCGATGCCTTCATGGATCGCGCCGCGCGCTTGGGCGCCGTCTTCAACGCCACCACACGCGAGGAGCAGGTCACCTACTACCTGACTGTCGCCGCCGATTCGCTGGAAGGGGGACTTCGCTTTCTCGCCTCCGCCCTGCGTGGTGCCCAGTTCCGCGCCGATGAGCTCGCGCGCGAGAAGGTCGTGGTGCTTGGCGAGTATGACCGGGCCGAGTCGTCCCCCTTCTTTCGATTCGACCAGCAGGTGGGGCGGATGCTCTGGGGCGACTTCTGGAGCCGCAAGAACACCATCGGCGATCGCGCAGTGATCAGCGGGGTCACGCCGGATCAGATGAAGACGATCCGCGATCTCTACTACGTGCCGAACAACAGTGCGCTGATCGTGAGTGGCGCCGTGGACCCGGACGCCACGCTCGCACTCGTCCGAACGGTGCTCGGCGACTGGCCGCGCGGCGCCGATCCCTTCATACAGGCCCCCGTGCCTGCCGTCGCGCCACTCACGAAGAGTCGCTCGTTGATCGTCGAGGAGAACGTCAACGCCGTCACCGTACAGATCCAGTGGCATGGTCCCCCCGCGCGCACCGACGAGGCCGCGACCTTCGCCGCTGATGTCTACTCCGATCTCTTGAATCAGCCCACCTCGCGCTTCCATAAGCGATTGGTCGATAGCGGGCTCTGGCAGGGAGTGATCGTCAACTATTACACCTTGGCCAATGTCGGGCCGATCACCGTGAGTGGACAGACCACATCGGAGAAGCTCCGTGCCGCTCTTGCCGCACTCGACTCTGCCCTCACCGAGACGGTGCAGCCCAACTACTTCTCCGCCGAGGAGCTCGAGGCGGTGAAGGCAGAGCGGGCGGTGACGACCGCGTTTGGGGATGAGCGCGCCTCGGAGCGCTCGCACACGATCGGCTTCTGGTGGAGCGTCCTCTCGTTGGACTATCACCTCAGGTATATCGAGACGATGGCGAAGCAGACCCCGGCCCAGCTCCAGGCGTACGCGCGAAAGTACATCCTCGGCAAGCCGCGCATCGTCGGCGTGATGTTACCTCCGGGCGCGAAGGAGCAGCTCAAGCTCACCGAAGCCGAGCTCGTGACGCTCGGGGGAGGGCGCTGAGATGCGGATGATCCTCGCTCTTTCTCTCTTGCTCTCCAGCCTCTCGGTCGAAGCCGCAGTTCCTACCACCTGGTCCCTGGTCCCTGGTCCTCGAGCAGCGACCTTCGCGGACACCGGAACAATAAGGTTCACCGTCGATGGGGTGCGCGTGATCCACCACCGCTCCCCCGGCGATCTCGTCGTCGCGAATCTCTATCTGTTGGGTGGTGTCCGTCTCGCCACCCCGGCGACGGCTGGCATCGAGCCCTTCCTCCTCGAGGTCTCCGAGCGCGGCACCCGTCGCTATCCCGGTGATAAGCTCCGCCGCGCCATGGCGCGCACGGGGAGTGGGATCGGGGTCGTACCGGACGAGGACTACACCGTCTTCGGGCTTCGCACCACGCGCGCTCGGCTCGATTCCGCCTGGAGCATCTACACCGATCGGTTGATGCACCCCACGTTGAGCGAGGTTGATGTTGCCTTCATTCGTGAGAACCGTGTCGCCGCGCTTGCGCAGCGCGCGGACGATGCCGATGCGCTCCTTGAATACCTCGCTGACAGTGTCGCCTTCGCCGGTCATCCCTATGGGCTGTCGGCGGTGGGGACCGATCGCAGTGTCGCGCGCATCACGGCTGATGAGCTCCGTGCCTTCCATAAGGAACGGATGGTCACCTCGCGGATGCTCCTCGTGGTGGTCGGCGATCTTACTCGCGAACGTGTGACCGCCCTGGTCCGCCGCACCCTCGGCACGCTTCCTGCCGGTGACTACACCTGGGCGCTTCCCGACCCGATCACCGAGTTCACCGGCTCCGGGGTCCATCTCGTCACGCAGCGTCTCCCCACCAACTACATCCTCGGCTGGTGGAGCGGACCACCCGCTGGGCATCCTGACGTTCCGGCACTTCGCGTCGCCACCGCCATTCTCTCTGGCCGTCTCTTCGCTGAGGTGCGCTCGCGTCGGAACCTGACCTATGCGGTGGAGGCGCGCTTTCGTGATCGCGCGCTGACCTCAGGGGGGCTCTACGTCACGACGACACGCCCTGAGGAGACCCTGCGCATCATGCGTGAGGAGCTCCGCTCCCTGCAGCAGATGACGATCCCCACCGAAGCGTTGGCGCCGCTGATCCAGCAGTTCATCACCGAGTACTTCCTCGACAACGAGACCACGGCGGCCCAGGCCGATTTCTTGGCGAAGGCCGAGCTCTATCGAGGGGACTTCCGGGCCGGCGAGCGATTCATCGCTGACCTCCGGGCGGTGACGGGCGAGGATGTGCGACGGGTGGCGCAAACCTGGATGAAGCAGATGCGGTTCACCTATCTCGGGAACCCGGGGTTGGTGAACCGGTTCACACTGCTGTCCTTCTAGGGGTCAGGGTTCAGGGATCAGGAGCGACGGGTGTCGAGAACGCGTCGGACGTCGTCGAGTGAGCCGCCGACGGCGCGTAGGGCCACGAGGGTGTGGTAGATGAGGTCGGCGACCTCTTCGGTGGCGCGTGCGGTATCACCATCGGCGCAGGCCGCGACGAGCTCGCTCCCTTCCTCGCCGATCTTCTTGAGACGGAGATTGCGATCGCGCAGGAGCCGCTGCGTGTAGCTCGGGGCTACGCTCTCCACTTCCGCTGCTGGGACTTTCGCCAACACCGAATCTTCAGCTGCGCGCGCTGCGATCGTCGCATCGACGGCGCCGAGCACATCGCTTGCGCCCGCACCGAAACACGTCGCGTTCCCAGTGTGACACGCCGGCCCTGCCGGCCGCACACGGGCGAGCACCGCATCGGCATCACAATCCGCCGTCAGCGAGACCACGCGCTGCACTGCTCCACTCGTCGCCCCTTTGTGCCAGAGCCCGCGCGACCGCGAGCGGTAGTGCATCTCCCCCGTCGCGATCGTGCGCTCCAACGCCTCGCGATCCGCGTGCGCCACCATGAGCACCGACCCCGTCACCTCATCCTGCGTGACGATGGTAACGAGTCCATTCCCCTTCGTGAAATCCAACGTCTCGAGATCAAGCATCGAAATATCCTCGGGCGGCGGCGCTCACCGCGACGTTCGTAGCGATCACCTGTCCACCGAAGGCGGTCTGACGGCCATGGAGATCGGTGAACACCCCACCCGCCTCCTCGATGATCGGCTGGAAGCAGGCCGCATCCCAGGGGTTCATGATCGGATCGACCATGATCTCCGCGCGCCCCGTCGCGACCAAGAGATAGCCGTAGCAATCTCCCCACCCACGCGCGATTCGTACCGCACCCGCAAGCCGCTCCCATCCCGTGCGTTGCGCTGCGTTCGGAAAGGTCCGGTCATCGGTGATCAGCGCCGTCGCCACGTCGAGTGTCTGCACGCCGCTCACCGACGCCCGTCGACCATTCCACCAACACCCCTCACTCGGCGCCGCGACCACCAGCTCATCGACCGCAGGATAGTACGCCGCCCCAGCGAGCACTCGCTCCCCCTCCACCAGCGCAACTAATGTCCCCCAGAGTGGGACGCCACGCACGAAACTCTTCGTCCCATCGATCGGGTCGAGCATCCAGCGCCGACCACTCGTCCCGGCACTCTCCCCGAACTCCTCACCGAGGATCCCATCAGCAGGGAAGTACTCCGCGAGCCAAGCCCGCGCCACCGACTCCGACTCGCGGTCGGCGATCGTCACCGGCGAACCGTCTCCCTTGGTCTCCACCGTGAGCGCGGTACGGTAGTGCCGAAGCGCCACCTCCCCCGCGAGCCGCGCGACCGCCTCCGCCCCCTGCATCGGCGAATACGTCATGCGGCCACCTCGCGCACCGGGAGCGCGCCCTCACGCATCGCCGCCTTGAGCGCGCGCACCGTCGTCACCCCATCATGCAAGATTCCCGCGACGAGCGCGGCATCGGCCCCGCCCTCCGCGATCGCCTCGCAGACATGCGCCGCCGACCCAGCCCCGCCTGAGGCGATCACCGGGACATCCACTGCCGCTGTCACCGCGCGCGTGAGCGCGAGGTCATACCCATCACGACGGCCATCGCGATCGATGCTCGTCAACAGGATCTCGCCCGCTCCGCGTGCCGAACACTCGCGCGCCCAGCCGATGGCCTCGAGCCCCGTCGGGGTCCGTCCACCAGCGACCACCACCTCATACCGCGCCCCATCCCACCGCGCATCGATGCTCGCCACCACGCACTGCGATCCGAATCGTTCGGCGCCGCGCGTGATCAGCGCTGGGTCCTTCACCGCTGCAGAGTTCACCGCGACCTTATCAGCCCCCCCGCGTAGCGCCGCCCCCATCTCCTCCACTGTGCGGATCCCCCCACCGATCGTGAGCGGGATGAACAACCGCTCAGCCGTCCGGTGCGCCACATCGAGCAGCGTCGCACGCCCCTCGGCGGTCGCGGAGATATCAAGGAAGACGATCTCATCAGCGCCTTCGGCCTCATAGCGCATAGCGAGCGCCACCGGATCACCCACATCACGAAGCCCTGTGAAGTTGACCCCCTTCACCACACGTCCCTCCTGCACATCGAGGCAGACGATCAATCGTCGGGTGAGCATCAGCGACCTTCGGTGAGCATCACCGCACCCTTGGTGGAGAACACCGCGCCGGCGTCGACCGCGGCCTGACGAAGCGCGAAGCCCAGTGCCTTGAACGCCGCCTCGACGATGTGATGCCGATCGGACCCGCGCAACACGCGCAGGTGCAACGTGAACTGTGAGGCATCAGAGAAGGACCGCATCCAGTGCTGATAGAGCGAACTCGGAAGCTTCCCCGCATAGTACGGACGCCCACCCGCATCGAGCACCACCTGCACCAGGGCATCGTCCATCGGCACCGTGCGCTCGCCGTAGCGCGCCGCCGTCGCCGGGACCACCGCCGCCATCGCCGCCCCCACCGTCAGTGCGACATCCTCGATCAGGTGATGCCGCAGATCTCCCTGTGCGCGGATCGTGAGATCGAGCCCCGCATAGCGCGCGAGCACCGTCATCATGTGATCGAGGAAGGGAATCGTCGTCTGGATGTCAGCCACCCCAGACCCCAGGCGCATCTCCACGCGGACCGCCGTCTCCTTCGTCTGCCGCTCACGCACCACCATCGTCTGCTCCGTCATCGTCCGAACTCCGCGGCGACCGCTGCCGCATCAAGGGTTCCTGTATAGAGGCCCATCCCGAGTACCACCGCCTGCACGCCGATCCCCGCCAACGCGCGTACATCGTCGATCGATCCCACTCCACCGGAGGCATGCACCGGCCAGGGCGATGCCGCGACCGCCTCCTCCATCAACACGAGGTCGGTCCCCTGCATCAGCCCCTCGCGATGCACCGCCGTCACCAGCAGTCCCGCGAGCGGCGCATCGGCCACCGCGCTGATCGCCTCACGTAAGGATCGTCCACTTCGTGCGGCCCATCCCTCCGACACCACCTCGCCATCACGCACATCGGCGGCGAGGATCACTCGACGCGGCGCACCGAACGCTTGCGCGCGCAGCCACTCGGGGTCCGCGAGCCCACGGGTCCCTATGATCACCGCATCTGCGCCGACCTCGAGCAGGGTCGTCACGCGATCATCGGTACGTACGCCCCCTCCCACCTGCACCGGGACCTCGATCTCCATCACCAACCGCGTGATGAGGTCGAGATGATCCCCGCGTCGCGTGGCCGCGTCGAGGTCCACCACATGAAGCCGCGAGAACCCCGTGGCCACCCACCGATGGGCGACCGCGATTGGATCCTCGAGCCGAATCGCCTCGGCGGCATAATCTCCCCCGACGAGCTGCACGCAGCGCTGCTCCCGAAGATCGATGGCAGGGATGGCGAGCATCAGCGGAGGGGACGGAGGAGATCGGTGACGAGCGCATCGAGGAGACGGAGCCCAGGGGCGCTGCTCTTCTCCGGGTGGAATTGCAGTCCTACGCAGCGCGCGACGCGCACGGCAGCGGGGAAGCGATCCTGCTCATGCTGCGACCAGGCGGTGACCACGCGCGTATCGCTTGGTCGGCAGACAAAGGAGTTCGCGTAATACGCGATCGTGAGTCCACTCGAGGCGAAGGTCGGATCGGTCGGATCGTCGATCGCGTTCCATCCGATCTGCGGGAGTCGTGCCGCCGCGAGTTTGGTGACCTGCCCGGCGATCACGCCGAGCCCAGCGCCCTCGCCTTCGTCACTCGCGTCCATCATCAGCTGCATCCCGAGACAGATCCCGATCGTCGGGAGTCCATCGAGGATCGCCGAGCGCATCGCCTCGCGGCCAGGCCCGAACCGCGCCGCGGCCGGCCCAAAGGCCCCGACCCCTGGCAGCACCAAGAGATCGGTCTCGAGCGCCCGCACCGGATCGGGTTCGACGCGCACCTCGCGATCCTCGCGCGCGAACGCCTTGCCGAGTGAGTGGAGGTTCCCCGCGCCGTAATCGAAGAGGGTGATCCGGATCATGGCCAGACCTCCGCGATCACCGGCGCGAGACGTTCGAGCATCGGCCAGGGCGCCACACCGATCCGGATCGCATCGCCGATTCCCGGGAGCCCACGGAAGGCGCGCACCCCGATTCCCTGCGCGGCGAAGCGCGCGGCGATCGCTACCGCATCGCCCTCCACCTGCCAGAAGACGAAGTTCGCGCGCGAGGGCCACCGCCTCACGCCACGACGTCCCGCCACCAGCGCCTCGAGTCGGATACGGCTCTCCACCGCTGCCGTAGCGGTCTCACGCATCCACTCAGCGTCCTGCTCGAGCGCCACCGTCGCCGCACGATCCGCCAGCGCATTCACCTTGTACGGCCCACGCGACCGCACCACCGCATCGATCAGCGCACGCGATCCCACGCCGACCCCCACACGCAGCCCCGCGAGCCCCCACGCCTTGGAGAAGGTCCGCAACACCAGCACCTTCTCCATCCCAGGCGCCTCCGCACGCCAGTCGCGCGTCAACGCGAACTCCGCATACGCCTCGTCCACCACCACGATCCCCGGCGCCTCGGCGATGCATCGCCGGATCTCTGCCTCCGGGGTGATCGTTCCCGTGGGATTGTTCGGCGAGCAGAGGTAGATGATCCGCGCCCCCGTCGCCAACAGGCCGTCGATATCCGCCGCACCATCAGCGCGGAGCGGAACGCCCACCGGCTCCAGTCCATTGAGCCGCGCGAAGCGCGGGACCATCGAGAAGCTCGGCTCCGCATGCGCCACCCGCTCACCCGGTGCGGCCACCGCACGGAAGCAGGCATCGATCAGATCGTCACTCCCACACCCGGTGACGACCTCGTCCGCACGCACACCGAGGTGCGCAGCGAGCGTCTCGGTCAGTCGCGTCGCACTGACCGCCGGATAACTGACCAGCTCCGTGGCGCTCGTCTCACGCACCACCTGCAACGCACTCGGTGGCGCCCCCCAGAGATTCACATTGTCGCGGAGATCGAGCGAGATCTCCCCGAGCGCCGCGGTGGTGTACGCCGAGATCCACTCGAGCCCCGGCCGCGCGATCGCGCGCCCCGAACCCGTGCCCTGCGTCTCGCGCCTCGCATCACGCACGATCTCGCTCATACCCGCCCCCACGCCCGCGCAGCCGCCGCATGCCCCGGCAACCCCTCGGCGTCCGCGAACCGGCCCACATCCTCCGCCAGCGAGGCCGCGGCCGCACGCGAGATCCGCTGGTATGTCGTCCATCGCACAAAGTCATCGGTCGAGAGCCCCGAGAAGGCGCGCGCCGCGCCGCCGGTCGGCAACACATGATTCGCCCCGGTGAGATAATCACCGAACGCCACGCTCCCTGCGGCGCCCAAGAAGATCGTCCCCGCATTTTGAAGCGCGGCAAGCACCGCGTCCTCGCGCTCTGGCCGCACGGCGAGCAGGAGATGCTCCGGCGCCCAGTCGTTCGAGAAGCGCACCGCTTCATCGAGCGAGCCGACGCGCACCATCGCGCCACGCGCCGCGAGTGCCGCCCGGACGATCTCCGCGCGCGGCGCCACGGCGATCTGCTCCTCGAGCGCAGCGAGCACGCGCTCCTCGAGGCGCAAAGAATCAGTCACCAACACCACCGCTGCGACGGGGTCATGCTCCGCCTGCGCGATCAACTCACGCGCGACCTGCTCCGGCGACGCCGAGTCATCGGCGATCACGAGCAGCTCACTCGGCCCCGCTGGTGAATCGATTGCGACCGTCCCCGCGACCTGCGCCTTCGCCTCGGCCACATACGCATTGCCGGGCCCGACGATTCGATCGACCGCGGGCACCGTCGCCGTCCCGTAGGCCATCGCTCCCACCGCGCCTGCGCCACCGATCACGAAGATGCGATCCACCCTAGCGAGTGCGGCGGCGGCGAGCACCGCATCCTGCGGGCGCCCATCGCGCATAGGTGGTGTGCAAAGGATCACCTCCCCCACGCCGGCCACACGCGCCGGGACCGCTCCCATCAGCACTGAGCTCGGATATGCCGCACGCCCACCTGGCGCATAGACCCCCACCCGAACGAGTGGGTCGGGACGCCGACCGATCACCACACCGTCAGCGGTCGTCACCTCGCGCACTGTCGGGCGGAAGGCGGCATGGACCTCCTCGAGGTTCCGCACCGCGCGATCGAGCACGCCACGAAGCACAGGATCGATCCGCTCGAGTGCCTCCGCCCACACAGCGCGCGGCACCTCGATCTCCAGCGCTTCCACTCCATCGAACTCCGCCGCGAATCGCCGCAGCGCCGCATCGCCATCGCGACGCACTTCCGCCAGCTGCGCCGCGACCCGCGAGCGCACCGTCGCATCGGTCATCGTCGCGCGCGCGAAGAGCACCGCACGCGCGGTGTCAGTGAGTGGCGCAGCCGGTCCGCGATAGGCGAGCGTGAAGGAGCTCGCTCCCGCACCAACGCGCACATGCTCGCCGGAATTCGGATTCGCACTCATGCCAGCAACCGCTCGATGCGCGTCACCAGGATCCCCTCACCACCGATCCCCTTGAGCGCGTTCACCGTCCGATAGATCCCCTGCGCCGGACAGACCGCGTGCACCGCGACCTTCTCCCCGCCATTCAGCACATCGATCACCGTCGGCCCCGAGATTCCCGGGAGGATCTTCCGCACCTCATCAAGCTTGGCGCGTGGCACATTCGCCATCACATAGCGCTGATCGCGCGCCGCGAGCACCGAACGCAACGCGCCAACCAACTCCTCGAGCCCTGCACGCCGCTCCGCCCTCGCATCGCGCGCCACTACCAGCTGCGCCGTTGACTCCAGCACCGTCGCGATCTCGCGCAGTCCATTCACCCGCAACGTCGACCCGCTCGACGTGAGATCGAGGATCACATCGGCGATCCCGAGGTGAGGCGCCACCTCCACCGCCCCCGACACTGGCACCAACGTCACGCGCTTCCCACGCTCGGCGAAGAACCGCGCCGTCACCCGCGGGAAGACCGTCGCCACCCGCGTCCCGTCAGCGAGGTCGTCAATCGAACGGATCCCACTCTCGTCGCGTGCCGCCACCACGAGGCGACACCGTCCGAAGCCGAGGTCGAGCATCGACTCGAGTCCGCGATCCGATTCCTGCACGAGGTCCCATCCGGTGATCCCCGCATCGGCCGATCCATCGGCCACGAGTTCGGGGATGTCCTGAGCGCGGACGAAGATCGCCTCGAACTCGCCACCTAGGGAGGCGACGAGCGCGCGGTCCGAGGCCGCGCGGATCTCGAGCCCCGCGTCGGCGAGGAGGGACCGGGTGTCGTCATTCAGACGACCCTTATTGGGGATGGCGAGTCGAAGCATCGGAAAGACAGGAGAAGGCAGAAAAGGAGGGGGCAGAAAACACGAAACCCGACCGCGGGTGGCGGACGGGTCGGGGAAGACCGCTGACGCTCTGGCTGGGCGCCTTAGGCCCAGAACTCCGCGCGCGCCGCGCACCCCCGACCCGTCGGGCCGTGGTGATGGTGCGCATGGTGGTGGGCGGTGCGGTTCATGGAGGGGGGATCCTAGTCGGGTCGAGTCGGATTCGTCAATTCCTAATGCTGTCTAGAAAGTGTCGAATAAAGGTCCAGCCAATACACCCTGACCTCTGGACAGTTTGACGCGATCTCCCCCCTCCCCCTCCCGTTTCCCTGAACACGTGAATAATTTCACAAGTGCGAGCCAGGCCCGGCTCACACATCAACAACCTCTCTGTACCTGGCCTGGAGGCCTCCACACCATGTCGTTCAAGAAGTTCGCGCTCGTCGCTTCCGTCTTCGCCCTCGCCGCCTGTGGCGGCAAGTCCGAGTCTGCCCCGGCCGAGGAGACGGCGGCCGCGCCCGCCGTCGAGACCGCGCCTGCGGCCGCGCCGGCCACCGTCACCGGCACCACGCACGAGATCAAGATGATCGGCGATGAGAAGGGCTATCGCTACGAGCCGGCCAACCTCACCGTCAAGACAGGCGACGCCGTGAAGTACGTCTTCGTCTCGGGTGGCCCGCACAACGTCGCCTTCGAGGGCGCGACCCTCTCGGCTGACGTCAAGAAGCAGCTCGATGCCAACTTCTCCGCGAAGATGGCCGAGCTCTCGTCGAACATGATGCTCAACGCCGGCGAGTCGGCCACCATCTCGTTCGCGGGCATCCCGGCGGGCAAGTATCCGTTCAACTGCACCCCGCACCTCGCGATGAACATGAAGGGTGTCATCACCGTCGAGTGAGTCCGTGCGAGCCTCGGCTCGCACCCCTCGCTGATGGGTGAACGAAGGGGCGGGACGCGAGAGCGTCCCGCCCCTTTGGCTTTCCCCTAGATTCCCGTCATGGATCTCAACGGCCAATGGGCCGACGCCCTCCTCGCGCGCGAGAGTCTCCACCTCGCCTGGCTCCTCGTCTGGGCGCTCCTCAGCATCGTCGTTGGCACCGCACTCATCGCCTACGTGCGCTGGCGCGACGTCACCTCCCCGCTCATCACGCACTTCGCGATCCAGACCATCGCCTGGGGTGCGATTGACGCACTCATCTCGCTCAGTGCGCGCTATGGCCTTCGTGAGCGCGATCTCGCCGGCGCCGTCGCCCTCGATCGCTTCGTCTGGCTCAACATCGGGCTCGATGTCGGTTATGTGGGGATCGGACTCACCCTCGCGATCTGTGGCTGGCAGCTCGGGCGCCGGATGGGGCTCGTCGGCGCCGGATGCGGTATCATGGTGCAGGGGCTCGCCCTCACCCTGCTCGATCTCGCCCTCAGTCGTCACATCCTCCGTTGACCTCGCCATCGTCCCCGTCAGCCGTGAGGCGCCACGCATGATCCCCGGCTACTCGGATCGCATCACCCACGCCTTCGCCTTCGCGGCCAAGCATCACGATCGCCGCGTGCGCCAAGGGACGCGGGCGCCGTATCTCACGCAGCCGGCCACCGTCGCGGTGATCCTCACCCGCTACGATCGCAGCGAGGATGAGGTCGTCGCGGGGATCCTTCACGACGTCGTGCAGGACGGTCGACTCGAGGCGTGGAGCGCCGAGCTCCTCGACGAGCGCATCGGCGCCAAGTTCGGGGCCGAGGTGTTGGTGTTGGCGCTCGAGGTTACGCAGCGCCGCTTCGACGCCGATGGAGGCGAGCTCACGCGCGACGAGATCCGCGCCGATCAACTCATGCGCATCCGCACCGCAAGCGCGAGCGCCAAGTGGGTCGCCGCCGCGGCGATGCTCCACCAGCTTGGCACGCTCCACGCCGATCTCACGCGCACGATCGATCCCGGGAGTGTCTGGGGTCGCATCGCCGGTGGACGCGAGGCGACCCTCGCCTGGTACAGCGAACTGCTCACGGCCATCGCCACCGGTTACTCGGCGCCGATCATCAGCGAGCTCGCGATGCTGCGCGATGAGGTGCAGGCGCTCTAGCGCCGCAGAGGCGCCGCCTCACACGGCGCGGGAGTCTTACTTCGCCGGATACGTCTTCGCGACGTACGCGTTCAGGATCTCCAGGAACTCCGGCACGATCTTGTCGCCCTTGAGCGTCACGCGCAGCGCGCCATCCACATAGACCGGCGCCTTTGGCTCCTCGAACGTCCCGGGGAGCGAGATCCCGATGTTCGCGTGCTTCGACTCACCGGGCCCGTTCACCACGCACCCCATCACCGCGACCTTCATCTCCTCCACCCCCGGATGCGACTGACGCCAGACCGGCATCTGCTCACGCAGATAGGTTTGGATGTCCTCCGCCATCTGCTGGAAGAAGGTCGACGTCGTGCGCCCGCACCCTGGGCACGCGGTGACCTGCGGCGTGAAGGAGCGAAGCCCGAGCGACTGCAGGATCTGCTGTGCGACCACCACCTCTTCGGTGCGATCGCCGCCAGGGCGCGGCGTGAGTGAGACACGGATCGTGTCGCCGATCCCTTCGGCGAGGATGAGCGAGAGCGCGGCTGTGGTCGCGACCACCCCCTTGGTGCCGAGCCCCGCTTCGGTGAGTCCGAGGTGCAGCGGGTAATCGCAGCGCGCGCCGAGTCGGCGGTAGACCGTCAGCAGATCCTGCACCACTGAGATCTTCGCTGAGATCAGGATCTGATCGTGCCGGAGTCCCGTCTCCTCGGCGAGTGCGGCTGAGCGGAGCGCCGAGGTCAGCATCGCCTCGAAGTAGACCTCTTTGGCGTCGAGCGGTTCCGCGAGCTTCGCGTTGTCGTCCATCATCTGCGTGAGCAGATCTTGATCGAGTGAGCCCCAGTTCACCCCGATGCGCACCGGCTTCTGGTAGTCGACCGCGACTTGGACGATGGTGCGGAAGTTGTCGTCGCGGTGGCGCGTGCCGACGTTGCCGGGATTGATGCGGTACTTGGCGAGGAGCTCCGCCGTCTTCGGGAATTTCCGCAGGAGGAGATGGCCGTTGTAGTGGAAGTCACCGACGATCGGGACGGTGACCCCCATATCGGTGAGGCGCTGCACCATCTCCGGGACCGCCGCGGCGGCCTCATCGTTGTTGACCGTGACGCGGACGATCTGTGAGCCCGCCGCCGCGAGCGCCGCGACCTGCTCAGCGGTCGAGGCGGCATCCGCGGTGTCGGTGTTCGTCATCGACTGCACCACGATCGGGTGCGCCGAACCGACGAGGACGCCGCCGACCTTGGCGGTGACGGTCTGGCGGCGGGGTTTGAACGGGGTGGTCACGATCGGCGATGGCTGGGGGTTGGGCGACCCGGGATGTCCGGGCGCCTCCCGATACGGGTACAATATGAGGGGTCGGGCGCTCCCAGCTCCAATGGTTCCGCGGTCACCGGCTGCGGTCACCGGCGCCTCTCCCTCCCCAACTCCCTTGCAAACGTTCCCCTCATGACCTCACCCGGTTTCGTCCGTCGCCACTGGATCGCCGTCACCCTCGCCGGGTTGGTGCTGATCCCGTCCGCCATCTTTGCGCTCTGGGCGACGATCACCCTCTCCTATACCTATTCGAGCGGGACCCGGACCGGGTATCTGCAGAAGCTCTCCCGGAAGGGGTGGCTTTGTAAGACCTGGGAGGGGGAGCTCGCGATGGCCACCGCGCCTGGGGTCTCCCCCCAGATCTTCACCTTCACCATCCGGGCCGACTCCCTCGCCTCGGCTCTCTCAGCCGACATGGGGCGGGGGCGGGTCGCGGTGGAGTATGAGGAGCACCGCGGGGTGCCGACCTCTTGTTTTGGAGATACGCCGTATTTCGTTGTGGGGTATAGGGTTGTGGAATAAGACGCTGGAGGCTTAAGGCTGAAAGCTTAAAGCGGTCGCGCGACAATCTGGTTTGCGCTTCTTGCTTCCAGCTTTGAGCCTCCAGCCTTCAGCCCCCTTGCGCCCCTTCCCGACCGCGCATAGCTTTTCAGGGTCCCCCAGACTGTCTGGGGGTCGGTCCAGCGCGGGGGATCCTATTTGTCCCGCGGTCTCGATTGTGCAGCAGGGCCGGTGCGTTCCGCTCCTGTCAGCAATCAACAAAATCAGGAGTAGGGAATGCGTACGACCGGCAAGGTGAAGTGGTTCAATGATGCGAAGGGCTTCGGGTTCATCACCCCGGACAACGGGACCAAGGATTGCTTCGTGCACTACAGCGCGATCTCGGGTTCCGGCTTCAAGTCGCTCGCTGAGGGCGACACCGTCGAGTTCGACATCGTGCAGGGCCAGAAGGGTCCGGCCGCCGAGAACGTCTCGAAGGTTTCGTAACCACCGCCGGCACAATCGGGGAGCGCCCGGAGCTCGTGAGAGCGCCGGGCGCTTTTCTTTTTACCCTCGGACGGTTGGCCGTCCCCGCTTGGCGCGCACCGTGGTCTCGATTGCCGCGGCGAGCCGCTGGTCGATCTGGTCTCTGAGTCCGTCGAGGTCGGCGCCGAGGGTGAGGTGCCCGAACTCATGATCCCGCCCGGAACAGAGCTCTGAGGCAATCCGATACCCATCGCGGAGCCCGACCCCAAGTCCGTCCACTAGCTCCAGTGTCAGGGCGAGTTCCGGTAGGATTTTGATCGGAATCCTCCGCTCGCGGCCCTGGCGGCCTTTTGAGCCGCTTTCCGAATTCGAGGCTACCTCACCTATCCTCAACAGCAGATTATCGAGCTGTTTCGGGGTGATTTGGAGGACCTGAGCAGCCGTTTGGGAGGTAATCGCCCGCATCGTTCTCCTGCAAAATTATTCTCAAGAATGAGGATAATTTAGCACGGGCTGGCGAATCAGGCCAATGCAACCGCGGCCCGACCAGCTTTTCTGCTCCCAAAAAAGTCTACGACTACCCGATCGACGCCCGCGCCGCCCTGAGCTGTGCCTTCACCGCCTCGAGCCCAGTCCCACCAGGTATCTCCCTATGGGACAATGACTTCTCCGGCTTCAACTCCTCGAGGATGTCGGCGCTGAACTCCGCATGCGCCGCCTGGAACCGCTCCAACGGGAGGTCCCACAACTCGACCCCCGCCTCCTCCGCCTCCCGCACCAATCGCCCCACCGACCCATGGGCGTCCCGGAAGGTCACCCGCTTCCGCACCAGATAATCGGCAAGATCGGTCGCCATAAGGCCGCCGGTGACCGCCGCGCGCATCCGCGCCCGGTCGAACCTCAGCGTCGCCACACTCCCAGCCACAGCTGGCAGCAAAAGACCCATCAGATCGACCGCCTGAAACAAGATCCGCTTGTCCTCCTGCAGATCCTTGTTGTACCCACTCGGCAACCCCTTCACCGTCGCCAACAACGCGACCAGATCGCCGATCGTGCGGCCCCCTGCCCCACGCGCCAACTCCAACGCATCCGGGTTCCGCTTCTGCGGCATCATGCTAGAACCGGTCGAATAGGCATCACCGAACCGCACGAAGCCGAACTCGCTCGACCCATACAAGATCAGATCCTCAGCTAACCGCGAGCAGTGGACGCCGAGCATCGTGATCGCGTAGAGCGTATCGGCGATGAAGTCACGATCGCCGACGGCATCGATCGAATTCGGTGAGATGCGCTCGAACCCCAACTCGGCGCGCAACATCTCGCGCGGCACGGCGAAGGCGGAACCAGCGATGGCGCCGGAGCCGAGGGGGAGCACCGAAGCGGTGCGGCGCGCGGCGGCGAGACGATCACGATCCCGCCCGAGCGCCCAGACGTGCGAGAGCAACCAGTGCGCCGCGGACACCGGCTGCGCGCGCTGGAGATGCGTGTACGCCGGCATGATCGCATCGATCTGCGACTCGGCCTGATCGATCAGCACCTGGAGCAGGGTCTTGAGCTCGGCGTCGAGCTTGGCGAGTGCGTCGAGGGTCCAGAGGCGCGCCCCGGTCGCGACCTGATCGTTGCGGCTGCGGCCGGTATGCAGCCGCCCAGCAGGCTCACCCGCCTCCTGATGAAGCAGACGGTCGACGAAGGTGTGCACGTCCTCGTCCGACTGAATCGGCTGCTCGCCATCGGCGATGCGCTGCCCGACCCGGTCCAACCCCTCACGAATCGCAGTGACCTCATCGGGGCGGAGCACCCCGGCGGCGCCGAGCCCGGAGGCCCAGGCCTTGGAGAGTTGGATATCGAAGGGCCAGAGGCGGAGGTCGACGGTGATCGACCGATTGACCGCCTCGAGCTCCGGGGCAGGGCCCCCGGCGAAGCGACCGCCCCAGAGCTTATGGGAACCAGGGGTCAGGTCGGAGGGGTCAGGGGTCAGGTCAGAACGCATGATTATGCGGAATATTCAGGGAGCGGTGGAGAAGGGAAGGCGCGGGGCGGAAACCGAGGCGCCGGAAGGGTGCGGCGGGGTGCTTTAGGGGCGCTTGGCGAGCTGCGTCAGGCGCCGAACGACGCGCTCGCGGGCCTGTTCGCTACGGCAGATCAGGAGGATGGTGTCATCGCCGGCGATCGTGCCGAGGATGTCCGGGGTGGGTTCGCGATCGAGTGCCAACGCGACGGGTTGAGCACCGCTGGTGACGGTCTTGAGGACGACGAGGACGCCGACTCCCTCGATGCTCGAGAAGAGCTGCGGGAGGATCGCTGCGAGACTCGCTCGCTGGGCATCTTCGCTTGCGGGCTCGCTCACCACATAGCGCACCCCGCTCGCGGTGGGGACGCGGGCGATGCGGAGGTCGCGGAGGTCGCGCGAGAGGGTGGATTGGGTGACATCCAACCCCTGGCGCAGGAGGAGCTGCCGGAGCTCCTCCTGACTCCCGATCGGTCGTTCGGCGATCGCCTCGAGGATCGCCTGCTGCCTGGCACGCTTCGGTCCCGTCACCCCATCCTCCTCACGTTCCCACGAGTCTACCCTACCGTCACACCGGGAGGCCACGAGGGAGGGCAGGGGAGTCCCACCCCAAACCCGAACC
>Ga0194124_10000673_pt1 | contig 50394 bp, 53 predicted proteins | sample TA2KigCas0mmetaG_FD_148605 | JGI IMG/M metagenome (GOLD analysis project Ga0194124, IMG submission 148605) | Freshwater microbial communities from Lake Tanganyika, Tanzania - TA2015031 Kigoma Deep Cast 0m | ecosystem: Environmental > Aquatic > Freshwater > Lake | place: Tanzania: Lake...
TTGCGTGCCTGCAGGGCTTTGAGTTTTTGATCAATAACAGGCTTATCCTCCGGCTTATTTTTACCAATCAAAGCCTTGAGTTCTTTTTCCATGGCCTGGGTAACAGGATCATCAGGCATGCGGTTGTAAAAAGCATACAAATTATTGAGCGGATTGGAGCTCAAGACACCCTGAATGCGGGAATATAGCATTTCCTTATAAAAATCGGCACTCGACAACTTCACATCCTGGTCATTATTGATATTATCGAAATCAATAAAGGCCTCATCGAGCTTCCAGCGGATTTGCTGTGCATCAATATCTACTTTGTGGTAATCATCATAGAACGGAGCGCGCATTAAACCTTCTGTTCCACGGCTAATTACAAGTTTATTTTCTTCAAACTGAAAATTCACCTCAACGGACGGATGGGTAATAAAAGAGCTATCCACATATATAGTCATGGCCGCATTCCTGCTTGCAGCGGAACCATTGGTTATTTTGAAGGTTTTGCTTTTAAGGGTAATACGTTTCTGGTTCTTGTAGAGAATATTTATAACCGTTTCTTCCCCATTGGCTGTTTGAGTGTTAATATCGCTGCCAACCATACTGAAACCTCCGCGCAGAGATGCATTCGGCCCAACAATACCAAATATCTGGAGACTATTGGCAAAACTGGAAAACCTGGGCCAGGGAGATTTTTTTACAACATTAGAATCAGGCGAATAACTAATCTTATCCTGAAAACGTCCTTTTACACCCTCGTTAAAATATCCTTCATAGTGAAGTGTAGCTGTATCAATTTTATAGTCGGATTCTTCAAGATTTATCGCAAATTTATTCCAGGTTACTGTAACATTGTCTTCGGGTAAAACACGTTCGAAAGTAGCCTCTCCTGAAACACCCTGCCACAGTTTTTTGCCGGGTATAAAAACTCCTGATGTTTTATAAATGCGCATTTCATCAACCGGTCCATAACAAGTAACTGTGGTCTGCGGAAATTTCACCACTATTTCACCTTTTTCATAAACAAGGTCAAAGTCACATGAATCAACGGCCCATCGTTTGTTGTTATCCATGAACAGGGTTCCATTTTTAAATAGGCCGGTAGTCATCTTTAGAAAATCCACATAGCCAGTACTTCCCGCTCCAATGAGTTTTCGCGTAGCCTGTTGCCATTGCAGCAGTACCTTTTCAGGCATTTTTTTCTCGATATAGGTCGTTATTGACTGCAGTAAATAATCAAAATGAGGCTGAACAGGCATTCCTTCTGACACCATGTCGCTGCATATTGCCATAATGTTCTTTTGCTGAACAGGGCTGAATTTGCCCATTTCCCAACTTTGCCTAAAAATGGAAAATCGCTGATTCAGTTCTTTACTGGATGCAGATTGAATATGGGTTTCAAGCTCATTAATAAAGATGGCTGGTTCGGGGCTGAAACTTCTGATTTGAGCTCCCGCATATTGAACCATGAAAAAGAAAACAAGTAATACCGAACGCATTTGAAATATGTAACGAAAAGTCCTGCTCATTATTTACGCAAAGAACAGGAAAAACCGTGCCGAAAATGCAAACGGTTGCCGGAGAATTATCCCACAGCCTTAATTATGTCTGCAAAATCACGCGCTTTTAATGCGGCACCGCCTATGAGTCCTCCGTCAATATCTGCTTGAGCCATAAGACCTGCAGCATTATCCGGCTTCATACTTCCGCCATATAATATGGAAGTTTCCTCAGCAATTTCTTCCGTGTAATGCATACCAATCACCTTGCGGATGTAATTGTGCATTTCCTGGGCCTGTTCAGGTGAAGCGGTTAAGCCGGTACCAATGGCCCATACAGGCTCATAAGCGACAATAACACTGGAGAACTCTTTTCTGTCCAATGCAAAAAGTCCTTCCTGAAGCTGTGTTTCAACCACCTTAAAAAATATCTTTTCTTCTCTTTCCTTGAGGGTCTCTCCCACACAGAAAATAACTTTAAGTCCATGTCTGAGGGCTGCTTTTGTCTTCTTAAAAAGCATCTCTCCGGTTTCACCGAAATACTGACGTCTTTCACTGTGGCCAATAATTACATATTGCGCCCCTGTACTTTTAACCATCAGGGGGCTAATTTCCCCTGTGTAAGCGCCGCTGTCTTCAAAATGGCAATTTTGTGCTCCCAGTGCTATTCCTGTACCTTCAAGCAATCTTGCGGCAGAAGCCAGCGAAATAAAAGGCGGACACAGAATAACCTGCGATTTTCCTGTATGTTCATCGCGCACAATTCCGCGAATCTCTGTTACCAGTGCCTGCCCTTCTTCCAGGGTCTTGTTCATTTTCCAGTTGCCTGCAATTATCTTGGTTCTCATTGCGACTGCAAAGTTCATCAATTATAGTGAAAAACCGAAATAAACTGCCCGAAAAATTCAGCACATTAGCCCATTCGATTTATTTGGAAATCTGAGAATTATTGCTTATATTAGGATTAGCCATTCAAAGCCGAATTAACCCAATTCACGGCCATGGCAAACTGTTCATCACGGCTCATATCGGTATTATCGAGTATCATATATTCATCCGTGCACGTTAGTGGACTGTCTGATCTGCTGCTGTCTATCCTGTCACGTTCCCGGATATTGCCCAAAACTTCCTCATAGGTAGTTTTTATACCGCTTTCTGAGAGTTCGTCAAACCTTCTTCTGGCACGGACTTCAGGACTAGCCGTCATGAATATTTTGAGTTCTGCATTCGGAAAAACAACAGTGCCAATATCTCTTCCATCCATTACCACGCCTTTATCGGCGCCCATTTTTTGCTGTAGGGCAACCAAAAACCGGCGTACTTCAGAAATTTTCGCAATCTGGCTCTTACATTATTGGCCACACTAAGCGTTCTAATTTCTTTCTCCACATTCTCTCCATTTAGCCAAACATCGTTGCGTCCGGTTTCGGCATTAACGGCAAAATCTACATGAATATCCGGTAGAATTGAAGACACCGTCGTTTCATCTTCCGGATTTATACCTGCTCTCCGCAGATGCAGGGTAACGGCGCGGTACATTGCTCCACTGTCTATAAACTTATATCCAAGGGCTGCAGCAATTTGCCTGGCAAGTGTGCCTTTTCCACAACTGCTGTGGCCATCTATGGCAATATTGATACGTTTCAATGTTTTGGCTTTTTTACCTGAAAATCGCCTGGAGAGGCGCTAAAAGTAAATAAATTGGCATTAAAACCAGGAAAATAGGCCATACTAGCGTAGGTTATCTGAATTCTGCTAATGCGAAACTGAAGTCCCCAGCTGTATCCGGCCACACCCGGCCTCACGTCAGGCGCCATTTCCTTGCGACGTTGATGGTTGTACCCAAGCAGTATTCCAAAATTCTTACCCAGTAACAATTCTGTGCCGAAGGTAAAGTGCCTGAAAATCTTTTTTATCACCCAGTGGAGCTGCTTTTGATACCGCAGCCTGACCGCTAAGATCAATGGCATTGCTGCGCAAATACTGACTGTAGGTCATGTCGGGTTTTTGCAGGTTGTGTGCAGTTATATTAAACCGAAAAGGCATGTAGCGCGGCTTAAAATTAACGCCTAACTCTGCTGAAAAAGGAAGCGGTTCGCGCATGCCAGGTTCATATGCCAGCAACTGAATACCGGCATTTCTAATGACAGCTGCAGCTGTAAAAAGACTGTCTTTGCTTTTCCATACCAAACCGGCGTCCAAAGCCGCGCCCGTGGAGATATAAGGACCAAGAATACTGTATACGAATTTAACATTGCTGCCAGCGTATAGCCTAGGTTTTATTTCTTTGGCAAAACCTGCTGTGATGGATGTTTCATTGGCTGGTATCTTACCTTCCGGATTGCCGCCTTCATCGTAGGCATCCATCAAACCATAATCAATAAATGAAATTTGCAAACCACCAGTTCCCTGTTTCATGTTTTTTGCCAATGTGGCATTTCCTGTCCAGACGCCTTTAAGGTGGGTATTAAAAGTAAGGGCGCCCCGCATATTCATCTGATCATTCAGCAAGGCGGGATTTTGCGAAAACAGTGTTACATCTTTATCGCGGTAGGCGTTGCAATAGCCACCCCATGCTGCCTGACGCGCGCCAACAGGCTGTAATAGAACGCGGTAAATTCCATTACCTCCAAGTTGTGCCAAAACATTGCTGCTGCCAACAATAAACAGTATAGTAGTGACAAAAAATCGCATGGTATTCCGCAAAGGTATCACAGGATAGGTGGAAAATACCATACCTGTTGTGAACAACATAAAATTTTACCCAAGTGCGTTTTGTCCGAAATTTGCAGCCATCATGCAGGTTTACCATAACGTTGATAAAATCCCTCACTTTAGTGGCCTCGTGCTTACACAAGGCACGTTTGACGGAGTGCATCTCGGGCACGAAAAAGTGTTGGAAAACGTGGTTAACGAAGCGCGCAATACAGGCATGGAAAGCATGCTGCTTACCTTTTTTCCGCATCCACGGCTGGTGCTTTACCCCAATGATAACGACCTGCGCATGCTAAGCAGCCTGGATGAAAAAATACAACGGGTAGAAGCTTGTGGCATAGACCATATGTTGATTTTACCATTTACTTCAGAGGTTGCTGCATTGAGTCCATTTGATTTTGTGCAAGGATTGCTGGTCAAAAAACTGAATGTTTCTAGCGTAGTTGTTGGCTATGACCACAGATTTGGTAAAAATAGAGAGGGTAGTTTCAGGGACCTAATACAATATGGTGAAATCTTTAATTTTAAGGTAAAGGAAATACCGGCCGGAGAGATTGATCATATCGCTATTTCAAGCACACGTATTCGCAAAGCCCTTCTTTCAGGAAATCTTGCACAGGCAAACCAGCTTTTGGGGCATCCATATACCATTTCCGGCAATGTCGTTCACGGAAGAAAACTGGGCAGAACACTGGGATTCCCAACTGCTAATATTGAAGTAGAGGACGCTTACAAACTGATACCTGCAACGGGAGTTTACGCGGTGAAGGCACATCTGCCTTCCGGGGTATACGGTGGCGCCATGAATGTTGGTTTTAACCCAACCATCCCCGGCAAAGGATTTAGCATTGAGGCTCATTTATTTGGTTTTTCAGAAGATATTTACGAAATTGCAATCCGCTTTGAGATGATTGCCTATCTCCGGCAGGAATATACTTTTGATAATCTTGATGACCTCAAAACACAAATCACACAGGACTGCGAAGATGCCAAAAAGGCACTCAGTTCTGTTTAAGTTGTGCCTGTTTTTGGGTTTGCTTTTTCTCAGCAACCACCTTCATGCACTTCCCGCAGGCTTCATCAACTTACACGATTCGGACGGATACCACGATTCGGACGGATACAATACAACTCCCCAGCTCTCAGCCTCTGCAATCATTCCAGGCATATCGCCTGTATTTGACTTATATGCATATTGGGACACCCTGAATCTTAATCCCTACCAGTTCAACTTTGATTCTATTTCGGGCGCATTAAAACTGCAGGTACTGGATGCGGATTGCGGTTTTGCATTGCCCATTCTGGGAACAACAACTTCTCACTTCGGCTGGCGCTGGGGCCATGTGCATGCCGGCATTGACATTGGATTAAAAACAGGCGATACAGTTGTGAGTGCATTTGATGGAGTAGTGCGTATGAGCCGCTGGTATCATGGATACGGCAACTGCGTGGTAGTAAGGCACCATAATGGACTGGAAACCTTATATGGCCATTTAAGCCAACGACTTGTCAATCCCGGTGACCTTGTCAATGCCGGACAAACTTTGGGCCTCGGCGGCAGTAGCGGCCACAGTACCGGGCCACATCTTCATTTTGAAACCCGCATACTTGGAAAACCCTTTAATCCTGAACTGCTTATAGATTTCGGAAAAGACAGTTTGTTGCATGACACCATGAACTTTACAGCAGCCAGTTTTGCCGTACCTACTTCACCCGTTTATCGTTCTCACTATAGACGCGGATACCGAAGCAGCTACAGAAAGTCTCATTACAGAAGAAGTTCAGGCTACCGCAGACACTAAGAGGCTAAATATTAACCCGGCCAAGACCGGTATTTAGCTCTATCTGTATGCCGCGCACACCTGCACCCTCAGCGGCCTGCACATCTCTCTCCCTGTCTCCTATCATTACACAGTTTTGAGGCATTAAGTTAAATTTATGCAAAGCCTTCTCTACCATCAGACTACCGGGTTTCCGGCACAGACAATTTCCCGTTTTCAGCGGATGATGAACGCAATAATAAAATGCATCTATGGCAAAGCCCTGAAGGTTACACATACCTTGCAGATATTGGTGCATGGCAATAACGGTATCTTCTGTATATAAATCTCTGTCAATACCACCCTGATTGGTAATCACAATTAATCCGTAGCCTTCATCGAACCATTTTTTTAATATTTCAATGGTACCGGGCAATATTTCAAACTCATTCAGAGAAGTAGTATAATCACCGGGATCGTGGTTTATAACGCCGTCTCTGTCGAGAAAAACAGCCTTTTCAAAGTGTCTGGAGGAAGTTTGCTGCATTTGGTTGCAAAATAACGTAATTTCGCAGTATTCGTGTCAGATCGCATCGTCATCATACCCACATACAACGAAATCGAGAACATCGAGGCCATGGTGCATAAAGTTATGGGACTGGAACCCGCATTTCACCTGCTGGTGGTTGATGATAACTCGCCTGATGGCACGGCAGACAAGGTAGAGCTGCTGCAAAAAGAATACGGCGACCGCCTGCACCTGCTTAAGCGCAAAGGCAAAGCAGGATTGGGAACTGCATACATTGCCGGTTTTAAGTGGTGTATGGAAAAAGATTATCAGTACATCTGCGAAATGGACTGCGATTTCAGCCACAATCCGGATGATTTAAACCGACTGGTGACCGTTTGTGAAGGGGATGCCGATATGGCGGTGGGAAGCCGTTATGCCGGTGGTGTGGTAAATGTGGTAAATTGGCCCATGGGGAGGGTATTGATGAGTTATTATGCGAGCAAATATGTACGGATTATAACCGGGTTGCGCGTAGCAGATTCAACCGCAGGATTTGTTTGCTATTCAAGAAAAGTACTCGAACAAATAGGCCTTGACCGTATTAAATTCAAGGGTTACGCATTTCAGATAGAAATGAAATTCCGAACCTGGAAAAAAGGATTTAAAATTCAAGAAGTTCCCATCATATTCACAGATCGCACTTTCGGTGTAAGCAAAATGAGCACCAAAATATTCAGGGAAGCCCTGTTTGGCGTCATGGAACTGCGTTTTAAAAGCATGTTCGGACGCCTTTAAACTGTTTCGACTGCACCCAAACCTAAATTTAACATAAAATTGCCCCAAAAAGGCATTTAGTGCGTACCTTTGCACCACATTCGCTGAATGGACGGAGACAGTAGTCGATATTACCATGCTGAGGGTTTATTACAGAAGGCAGAACCGCGTGCACAAGGTGCAGGCACTTTCCCAACTGGAAAGCCAGGAAGATATTATCTGGATTGATCTTCAGAACCCCACCCCTGATGAAATCAGCGATGTAGAAGCCCACTTCGAATTTAAGTTCCAAAGCCGGCAGCAGCAGCTGGAAATTGAGAGTTCATCGCGCTATTTTGAAACTGACGATGAAATCATCGCCAACAGTAACTTTTTAAAATTCGACAATAGCGGTGAGGCCTTCATCTCACATGCGGTATCTTTTATTCTGCAGGACGATGTGCTTTTCACCTACCGCGATGCGGATTTGGGAACATTCTCGGACTGCGTGAAAAAAATTAAAATGTCGGGCAGGTTGTTTCACAGTGGCAAGCAGATCATGACCTCGCTGCTGGAAACCGATGTAGACAACGATGCGGATTTGCTGGAAAACCTGGGACGTCAGGTGGGCAAACTCAGTCGGGAACTGACATTTGACAAAGGACCCGACGAGGATGTGCTGCTGACTATTTCGCGGTTGCAGGAATTGACTATGGTAATCCGCCAGAACGTTATTGACAAACAGCGTGTGCTATCTGCCATTTTGAAAAGCCAGGAGTTTGTGGGCGAAGAATACGAGAGGCTGCGCGTAGTTATTAAAGACATCAATTCACTGATTGAGCACACCAAGTTCAATTTTGAGCGCCTGGAATACATGCAGAATACCTTTCTGGGTTTGATTAACATTGAGCAGAACAAAATCATTAAGATATTTACGGTAGCGTCGGTAATCTTCATGCCTCCCACACTGATTGCCAGTATTTACGGTATGAATTTCAAATTCACGGAAGAATTCGACTGGCGTTATGGTTTCTGGTTTGCCATAGGATTAATGGTGCTATCTTCCATTTCCACGCTTTTCTTTTTCCGCCGCAGGGGCTGGCTTTAAAACAGAACACCCATTTTTATTGTTATTAAAGTATGTTGTGGTTGAGAATATATGCTTTTCTGTTTTCCGGCTACACCGAAATCAATACCGTGCGCACTGTTTACAGACTTGCTGTAGAACAATCTGCCAAGGCAGATGAGCTGGTAAAAATCACGGCCAATTATGGCAATGACGGAGTATTAATGGCCTACTACGGAACCGGCAAGGCCCTGCAAGCCAAACATGGGTGGAATCCTGCAACCCGTTTTGCGTTGGGCAAAGAAGCGGCTGGCCTGCTAAACAAAGCTGTGGCTGCAGCGCCTCAGAACCTGGAGGTGCGTTTTTTGCGTTTCAGCTTTGAAAGCCGGGCTCCGGCTATTTTGGCAATAACCGCCCATACCAGGGAAGATAAGGTTTGGATCATGTCTCATTTAGTTAAAAAGCATCCGATTTGGGATGTGATGAAGGCATTTCTAAAGCAATGCAATCTTTTGAGCGAGGAAGAAAAGCGGAGCCTATAATGTTTTAATCCACCACCGCGGCTATACCCGGCAGGGTTTTTCCTTCGAAATACTCCAACAGAGCACCACCACCGGTGCTTACATAGCTTACCTTTTCTTCGAAACCAAACTTGTGCACGGCAGCGGCGCTATCACCACCACCAATTAGACTAAAGGCTCCATTTTGGGTACTTTCGGCCACGGCTTCGGCTACGGTGCGGGTTCCGGTGCTGAAGGCATCCATTTCAAATACACCCATGGGGCCGTTCCAGAGAATGGTTTTGCTGTTTAACAATACGTTTTTAAAGTCGTTACATGCCACAGTCCCAATATCCAGGCCCATCCAGCCAACGGGAATATTATTGCTACTGCAGTTTTTAGTATTGGCATCAGCAGCAAAATTGTCAGCGATAACAGAATCTGAAGGCAGATGAATGCTCACGCCTTTGGCTTTGGCCTTATCCAAAATCTCTATACAAGTTTGCAGGCGTTCGTCTTCGCACAGTGATTTACCTATCTGGCCGCCTTGTGCCTTGAAGAAGGTATAGGCCATGCCGCCGCCAATGATAATATGATCGGCCACATTGAGCAGATTTTCCACGATCAAAATTTTATCGGAAACCTTGGCACCGCCTACGATGGCGGTGAAAGGACGTTGCGGCGCCTTCATCACCTTATCGGCATTTTCAACTTCGCGGGCCATTACATAACCAAAGGCCTTTTTACCCAGAAAGAAATCTGCAATGATAGCGGTGCTGGCATGCGCACGGTGCGCGGTTCCGAAGGCATCATTCACGTAGAATGTCCCCATTGAAGCCAGTTTATTGGCAAAATCACGGTCTCCTTTTTCTTCTTCTTTGTAGAAACGCAGGTTTTCCAGTAGCAGCACCTCTCCCGCTCCCAGTCCGGCAGCCATAGCTGCGGCATCTCCTCCGATGCAATCCTGCGCGAAACTAACGTCGCGGCCCAAAAGACCTGATAAATGCGACAGGATATGACGCAGACTGAATTTGTCTTCAGGACCGTTTTTGGGACGGCCCAAATGGCTCATCAGGATAACAGAACCACCATCACCCAGAATTTTATTGAGGGTAGGCAGGGTTGCTGTGATGCGCGAATCATCGGTGATTTGAAACTCGGCGTTCAGCGGCACATTGAAATCTACGCGGATGAGAACTTTCTCGCCCTTGAAATTGAACTGATCAATGGTTATCATTATTTAAATTCAGACTAATTTTTGCAGTAAGGCAGACATGCCGGTTTCTTTGGCCAGTATATCGCGGAGTTCTGATACCTTCACTCGGCGCTGTTCCATGGTGTCGCGGTGGCGGATGGTGACATCGTCGTTGGTAATACTGTCATGGTCCACTGTAATGCAGAAAGGCGTTCCAATGGCGTCCATGCGGCGGTAGCGCTTTCCAATGCTGTCTTTGTCTTCGATATACAGTTTAAAATCGAAACGCAGGTCGTTGTATATCTTTTCGGCCAATTCAGGCAGGCCGTCTTTCTTTACCAGTGGTAGAATTGCCGCTTTTACGGGCGCCAGGGCAGGATGCAGTTTCAGCACCGTGCGTAGTTCGCCGCCTTCCACGGTTTCTTCCTGGTAAGCCGCGCACAATGAGAGCAAGAACATACGATCCAAGCCAATGCTGGTTTCCACTACATAAGGAATGTAACTTTCGTTGGTTTCGGGATCAAAATAGCGGAGTTTTTTACCACTGAATTCCTCGTGCTTGCTCAAATCAAAATCGGTGCGGCTGTGAATTCCCTCCACTTCTTTGAAACCAAAAGGAAAGTCAAATTCAATATCTACAGCGGCATTGGCGTAATGGGCCAGTTTCACATGGTCATGGTAGCGGTAACTATTTTTATCGGTACCCAATGCCAGGTGCCATTTCAGGCGCTGCTCCTTCCAATAGGCATACCATTCCAGTTCGGTGCCGGGCTTGCAGAAAAACTGCATTTCCATTTGCTCAAACTCTTTCATGCGCATGATGAACTGCCGGGCCACAATTTCATTTCGAAATGCCTTACCGGTCTGGGCTATACCAAATGGAATTTTAGCACGACCTGATTTTTGAACATTCAGAAAATTTACAAAAATCCCCTGCGCTGTTTCCGGGCGCAGGTATAGGCTATCTTCACCGCTTTCCACCGCACTCATCTGGGTGCTGTACATGAGGTTGAACTGCCGTACATCGGTCCAGTTTTTAGAACCACTCACCGGACACACAATACCGAGTTCTTCTATGAGCGCTTTTTTAGGTTGCCGGTTTCCAGGCCTTCTTTCAGGGTATTGTCTATATGTGCAATGGCATTGAGGTATTCTACCACCCGAGGGTTGGTGGACCGGTACATGGCCTCGTCAAAGCTATCACCAAAGCGGGCACGTGCTTTTTCCACTTCTTTATCGGCTTTGGCACGGAGCTTCTCCTGGTGTTCTTCCAGCAACACATCGGCGCGGTAACGCTTCTTGCTGTCTTTGTTGTCGATCATGGGATCGCTGAAACCATCAATATGGCCACTTGCTTTCCATGTTTTGGGATGCATAAAAATAGCCGCGTCTATACCGAGAATATTGGTTTGCAGCTGGGTCACGGCTTTCCACCAATACTGGCGGATGTTGTTGCGCAGCTCTACTCCGTTTTGTCCATAATCATAAACAGCGGCAAGGCCATCATAGATTTCGCTGGAAGGAAAAACGAACCCGTATTCTTTGCAGTGGGAAACGACTTTTTTAAACAGATCCTCGTTGTTCATGGAAGGTGCAAAGATAGGCAAAGGGGAAAGGTGGTGAAAGTGACAAAAAAGTATTATGTTTGCATTTTATCTACTATTTATATCATTTTTTAATTTTTACGTTTATGATTTTACCAAACACAGTTTACCACATTTACAACCATGCCAATGGGCGAGACAATTTATTTGCTGAAAGCGAGAACTACCGTTATTTTCTGGCATTATATGGAAAACATATCGGGCTGGTAGCGGAGACGTATGCTTTTTGTCTGATGCCGAATCATTTTCATTTTTTACTTCGCACCCGCAGGTGCGAAAACCTTCTAGGTTTAAAAAACCTGGAAGGTCTTGGCGCAGAAGGCACCAAGATAAAAGAAAGATTCTTCAGCCAGCAGTTCTCCAACTTCTTCAACGCTTACAGCAAGGCTTTCAACAAAAAGTATAACCGTCGTGGCTCCCTTTTTCAGAAAAATGTGCGGAGAAAGTCCATCAGTTCCGAATCCTATTTCTTAAGGTTATTTGATTACATACATCAAAACCCTGTCAGGCATGGCTTTACACCCTTTATTGACGAATGGCAGGCAAGCTCTTACGGGTTATATTTCAACCGAAATCCGCTGGCCTGGTTAAATACCGAAATGATGGAAGATCGGCTGCAAAGTATTGAAGAATTTAGAATGATGCACCAGCCTAAACCTTTGAGAAAGTCGGTTTAAAACTGATTCTTCCACATCATGCTCTCGATGGGCTTATCGGGCTGACCGGAATACTTGGCGTTCTTCTTTTGGTTGTATTTAACCTCAATTTCGCCATCCACAGGGAAATAAATAAGTTGACCAATAGGCATGCCGCGATACACTTTTACCGGCTGCTTAACGCTGATTTCCAGCGTCCAGTTGCCGCAGAAACCAACATCTCCTTTACCTGCAGTGGCATGGATGTCTATTCCCAAGCGACCCGTGCTGCTTTTGCCCTCCAAAAATGGAACATGCGCATGCGTTTCGGTATATTCTAGGGTGACACCCAGGTAAAAAACGTGGGGATATAGCACAAATCCTTCCTCAGGAATCTCAAAATATTCGATTTCATTGTGCTTTTTGGCATCCAGGATATGGTCTTTGTAGGTTGCCAGCCATTTGCCCAGATGCACGTCGTAGCTGTTGCTGCCCAGACAATTCCTGTCGTAAGGCTCTATTTTAATGGTTTCTTTATTAATTTCCTCGAGTATGCGCTTGTCGGACAAAATCATGAAGCGAAAATATACATTGAATACCGAACGTCAATCGGGGTGGGTGTTTTGTGGACAAATACCCAAAAGCGGGCATTACTGCGTAGCTTTGCGGCATGAAAGCCATTCCGGGTAAATACAACCGATTGAAAATAAACCGCCTGGTAGATTTCGGGGCGTTTCCCCGCCTGGTAGATTTCGGGGCGTTTCTGGATGATGGCGATGGTGACGAAATTCTGATGCCCGGCAAATACCTGACACCCGGTGCCGCTCCGGATGATATGGTGGATGTTTTTGTCTATTATGATTCCGATGACCGTATCGTGGCTACCACCGAAAAACCCTTTGTGCAACTCGGCGAATTTGAGGCGCTAACCTGCAAATCCACCACCCACTTTGGCGCATTTATGGACTGGGGACTGCTAAAAGACCTGCTGGTACCGATTCGCGAACAGAACGTTCCCATGATGCGTGGCAGAAAATATGTGGTGTATGTGTATTTTGATAAAGTCTCTGAAAGACTTGCGGGTACGGCCAAAATCAGCAAGTATCTCAACAACACCCCGCTGCCCTGTGAAGAAGGCGATGCTGTTGATTTGCTCATCTGGAACAATGAAGAAGGCGATGCTGTTGATTTGCTCATCTGGAACAAGACACCCCTGGGCTTCAACGCCATTATTGGCAAAGAACACAGCGGAATTATTTATTCAAACGAAGTTTTTCAGCCTTTAACCACCGGCGATAAAATAACAGGGTTCATCAAGCATATCCGCCCGGATGGAAAAACCGACCTGTCGCTGCAAAAAAGCGGCATGGCACATGTTGACGATATGGCGCAACGCATTCTGCAAACGTTGCGCGAAAATGACGGCTACATCGGGCTCACCGACAACAGCAGTCCCGAAGATATTTACGAACGCTTCGGCATGAGCAAAAAAGCATGGAAGAAAGCGGTTGGCACGTTATACAAGGCCCGTAAAATCGATATCACGCCCAACGGAATTCGTTTGGAAATATGATATTTTTTCGTATATTTAATTTGTAATTTCCGTCAGAACAATCCGCCTGTCATCTCCGGCACTGAGGATCCGGGATTCATCCAGCCAAAGCAGTGTATTTACAGAAGAACGGTGAAAGGGTTGTTTGTCTTTATCGATAACCTTAAGTAGTTCAAGACTGTTTGCATCCCAAATTTTCATGATTTTGTCCATGCTACCTGAAGCAATCCATGGCTTTTCGGGATTTTCCTGCAAAGCGTGAACGTGCAATAAATGCGCGGCAATGGTTTGTTGCGATTCTCCTTCGTCAGACCAAATTCTAAGTGTGGCGTCCCGGCCTCCGCTCAGCATGCGGTTTCCGGGCAGTTTGCAAATAACAAACACGCTCTGCGTATGTCCCTGAAGGGTTTTTAACGGCTTACATTCCCTACCGTATAAACGAATAGCGAAATCGCTGCTGCCCGCCCAAAGATTGCCGGTTGCATCGAAGCATAGCGCACGGGTGGCGGTGGCGGAATTATTGATTTCGGCCGTAATCTCAAATTGATGGTTCCAACGCAGGATGCGTCCATCGCCACCGGCACTCAAGAGGCCATCAGGAGTATTCAACAACCGATATAGCCCTTTGCCATGAGCAAGCAACCTGCGCACACCAGGGTTTGGGCCAAAGACATCAGAAATTACAAACAAATCGCCTTGCCCTGAGCCGGCGAGTAATAATTTTTGTTCTGAATTATACGACAATGAAAACACATTGCCAGGAATTTTGGCAACCAAGTGCCCGTCATCCTTGCCGGCAGGCCAATGCACAAGCATTCCGTCGCCCGAGGCCGAAAAAAAACCACCCAAACCATCGGCACACAATGCATATACAGCCGATTGATGCCCGGTGTATGTTTTGAGGTGCTTTGCCTGTAATTTCGCAGCCATGCCGTTGGATCGTTTAATGTTGCCCAAACCCGGTAAAAAAATTGCCTTTTGGCAGATTACCGAGGATGAAGAAACGTTATTACAAATGTACAACCCAACTGCGGAGGAGATTGTTTTTTTACAGGGACTTCACGAAAACAAACGACTTCATTTTCTCAGCAGCCGTTTGCTGCTGTGCACGCTGGCTTCGGGCGGAAAACTTGCCAAAGACGATGCCGGAAAACCCCATTTTGAGGGCAACACCCCGCACCTGAGCATTAGCCACAGTGGGAATTATGCAGCGGCCATCGTTGATGAAAACAACCAAACAGGTATAGATATTGAAACACTAGGTCCCAAAATCCTGCGGATTGAGGATAAATTTTGCAATGCCGATGATAAATCAAACATCCGCAGAACCCACCACAGCCTTTGCCTGCTTATTATGTGGGGAGCCAAAGAAAGTTTGTATAAATGGTATGGCAAAAAGGAAGTGGATTTTAAAAAGCACATGACCGTGGGTCCTTTCGAAACGGGAGATTCCGGACGCTTCTCTGCAACATTTCACAAACCCGGAACCCAACAGGATTTCATTATGGAATACGCAGTTTTTGAGGGCCACGTGGCCGTTTGGATTCACGAAATGCTATAAACGGGCTGAACGCCTTTTCAGCATTCGAACCGCAATTTTCAGGATTAATTTGGGGGGCCCCTTCAGGCGGGCATGGGGATTCTGGTTTATGAAAAATAGATACACGATTACCAGTGTCAGAATAAAACCGGTATCAGCGGCAACGCAGGCCCCGTAAATTCCCCATTTTGGAATAAGCCAGAAAGCTATAGCTGTCTGCAATAAAAGACCTGCCAGATTGGCCACGAACAATGTCTTAAAGCGGTTTACCGCATGCAAATAATGACTGAATAAACTGGAAGCTGCCACCGCGAGAATAGCCGGAATCAGCAGCAAGGTTGTGTCTTTTAAGGTTTCAAAGCCAATTCCAAAAACCCAGACAAAAATTGATGAGGGCAATACTGAAAGCAGCAGACAGGCTGCTACTGTTCCAAATACAGCAAACACCGCATAGCGCAGGGTAATATCTGCCTTAAAATTTTCATTTTTACTGCGCAAAATCCTGACATGTGCGATGGTACCAAAACTATTGGCAAAAATCCAGATGGCATCGGCAATGAGCAGGGCATTGGCATAAATACCAGCAGCAGTATGGTTGCCCAAAATATATGTCAGTGAATACAAACTAAGCCTATAGGCCAGAAATTGCGCCAGGTGGCCGTTTTGGCTCCAGAAACCATCCGTAAATAAAACTCCGGGAGGTTTTTGCGCTGATTTAATTGCATCAACAATCTCCTTTTTCAATAACCATGAACTTACAGCAAGTACAATCAAATATGAATAAAATAGTGAAGCAATGGCAGTACCTACGCCCAAATCCATTTTATCCCAATTGTATACAAAGGCACATAAAAATAAAATCTTCAAAAATTCCAGCATCAATTGCAGTCGATTGCGTTGCGTCACCATCGCCAAACCTTGTTGAATATTATACTGGATGTTCAGTAAAACCATCGGCATGGAAACAAAACCCACCATCCAGGCCATTTTGGAACCGTAGCCAAATATCATGAGTAAAACAAAGCCGGTAATTAGCACAAAGATTGACCAAGCAACACTAAAAGGAAACAGAGCAGATAGCGAAAAACGCTGCAAAGCATTGGCCAGGTTGCTGCCACCCACAAAATCATTACCCATCATCAAAAAACCCGCCCAGAATAACACCAAACCCAACTCTCCCCTGCCCTCCGGCCCCATCCAACGCGAGCACAAAATCACAAATACCGCTGCCAGCGCTGTTCTCAACAACTGACTGACAAAAGTACTTAAGGCGCTGCTATTGCTCATGCGTGGGATTTTTGGAGAAAAACCGACAATGCGGCGAGGCGAAAATACCATTTCAGACCATTCTCATCCTCTTCCTTCAGATTTTTAAGTAATAATTCTCTGCTTTCCTTTGGTGACCAGGGTTCCAGCGTATCCGACATGACAAAACCCGCCCATTCATTTCGATTTTTCCAAGTGAGTGCGGAATCCGGAACCATAAATCCTTTCTTATCTACCCGCCAGCGAACGGTTTCAGACATCACGTCTTTCAGTGCTTCGCGCATTATGCCTTTGGTATAGCCGTTTTTGATTTTATCCTTCAAGGAAATATTCAGCCATTTTGCCAGTTGCATGTCATCAGCAAAAGGATTGCGGCTTTCCAGTCCGTGGGCCATACCGTTCAGATCTTCCCAGGTAAGCATTTGTCGCAATTTCTGCCCGTAAAAATCAGCGTGCATTTTATGGTCGGCACCCAGGTGTGATAAGCGTGGTAAATACAGGTCCTGTTGCCACAAATCCGGGTTGAGAAGTCCGCATGCATGTTTCTTCACTGCCGTCTTTGACAGGAATGGCATAAAGGTTTTGGCCTGCAGCTTCAGGTTTTCTTTTAAAGCCATTCCGTAGGAAACCGGAAATTTATTTTTGCCAAGAAAGGCGCCCTGTAATGCCCAAAAATCGCGGTACAGATAATCCGGATAACCGCCAAACAGTTCATCAGCACCTTGTCCATTAAAGAAAACCGTAACGCCCTTTGATTTTGCCTGACGGCAAAGTTCAAAATGTGCCAAGTTGTTCCAGGCTATGGGCGGCAAATCGGTAGCACGGGCAACTTCCTCCAACAAATTTTGCCAGTCAGCGTGATTATATTTCGCAACCTGTTGCTGCCATTGACGCTCATCGGATTGCGGATCTGAAGAAACGATAGAAAACAAGGAAAGTGGAGCATCTTCACCCAACGCTTTTCTGGCAAGGCCAATAACAGCTGCGCTGTCGAGACCTCCACTCACCGCAAAACCCAGCGGCACATCCGACATTAATCGTTTGCTCACACTGTTCTGCAGCTGCGAACGCAGATCCGTACCAGGTTTTTCTTCGTTTTCAGGGTAGTAAACAATGGTCGTTTCCAAGGTTTGCAGATTCACATCCAACCCCTCCTGCACAATTTCTATTTCGTTGTAGAAGCCCTGATCCGGCAATATAATTCCTTCGCATAGATGATGAAAAACCATCTGTGGATTGATACTGACCACATTCAGAAAATTGCGCAGTGCTTTGGTTTCGGATGAAAAGGCAAACGTTGTTTCGGTGTGGGCACAAACCAATGGCTTTACGCCTGTTGTATCGCGGCGTAGTTGCAGTGTACGTTTTGCAAGATTTGTAAAGCCTAAGGCAAAGAATCCATCAAGCTGTTGAACGGCTTCCGCACCTTGTGTTACTAACAAATTAAAAACCGTTTCAGTGTCTGTGCTGCTTTGGTTTGCAAGCCCATGCACCTCATCAAGTTCCCTAAAATTAAAAGCTTCCCCGTTGTAGGCAGATACATGATTTTCATCATAAAACGGCTGATGCCCTTGTGGTCCGGGTTGAATGATGCTGAGTCTTCGGTGAATAATGGCTCCAAGGTATTCGCCCTCGGCAGTTTGTATGTGTGGCAACTGCAATGCAGATAAGGTGTGATTACCAGCGAATGCATGGGCGTTCCATTGTGTGTCTATCAGCACGAAACCTTCACCATCGGGGCCTCGGTGCGACAAATCTTCCGAAAATTGCAGGCAAATCCTTGCCATTTCCCTTGCAGGGATGGGCTTCAGACTAAATATTCCGGCAATTCCACACATGTTTACTTCATCAATTTTTGGTACAATGCCTTATACGCATCCAACACAGCTTCTGCCTTGAATTGTTGACGGGCTTTGCCGGCAATATAATTTGGCAATATAATTTCTGTCGGTGGAAAAATTAGCGGCTTTGCGCATGGCTTGTAGTAAAGAGTCTTCGTTCTCGGAATCGCAACAGATTCCCATTTTATCATCTATCACCAAATCCGCACCTTTGCAGGGTGTATAAATGGCGGGAACACCCAGACACAAGGCTTCGGCAATGACAAGACCAAAAGTCTCGAAACGACTGTAGCTGATAAGAAAATCCGCATTCTGCATACGGTTAAGTAAAACAGATTTATTTTCATCAGGCGGCAGCAGATCTATTTTATCCCAGCAATATTGCGGGTTGGCAGATTTGAAATTATTAAAAGCCTCCTCGGGAACATTCAATTGCAGTCGGGCGAGAGGATTTTCCTGTGCATACTGGGAAAACACCCGGATGATTTTATCGGACTGTTTTTGCCTGAGGTTAAAATTGGAAACATGCAGAAAAACGGGGCCTCGCTGTTGTGGGTTGTGTATTTCTGCCGAAGTAAAAACCTCTGAAACCGGGTTGGAAATAACTTCCACTGGCTTGCCTGTTGCGAATGATATATTTTCTGACAGATTGGCCGAAACGGCAGTAACTGCAGAAGCCCTGCGCATAGCCCAGGCCGTCAGTTTCCTTTTCCAAACGGGATATTGCCGGTCCTGAGGCAGCCAATCGGTGTTGTGTTCGGTTACCACAAGCGGAATTTTCCCTTTTTTTAGCAGGAACACCGCATCCCAGGCGGCTTTCCAGCCCATCTGCACATGAATGAGATCTACATCTTCACAAATACTGAGTGATTGGTTAAGCAAACGTTTCACCTGCAATAGGTGATAAAAAACAGCAAATGGACCTATTTTGCGTGGAATGCTGATTTCCCCCAAAACCGGCATGTTTGTGATGAACAATCTCGGGTTTTCCGCCATTGCTGTGGTAGCGCACATAGGCCACAGAAACCTTACAGCTTGATGATAGCAAATCGGCCAGTTCTTGGCAAAAAATGCCATTCAGCGGGATTTCCGGGGTTGGATACCAGCTGCAATACAGGAAAATATGTTTGGGTTTCTGTGCTTGGATAGGTGCAAAGATGATAAAACGTATTGAATTCCTGTTGAGAAAATGACGAATCTTCCTTAAATTTGCAGCCCTTTACGGCGGATATAGCTCAGTTGGTTAGAGCACCAGTTTGTGGCACTGGGGGTCGCCGGTTCGAACCCGGTTATTCGCCCAAGGAAAATTCCACATCAAAAAGCGGCCCTGGGTCGCTTTTTGTTTTGTCAAGTTTGCCGGTTTGGGGGTAATTAACCCAAAGTCTGTATATTTGTCTAATCAAATACCTATGAGAAAAATTGTTTTCATACTGAGCACCGCTTTTTCATTTGCTACTGTTGTTGCGCAAACAAAGGCTGACATGCAGGTTCCGTCCACCATCTTAAAATTCAGCCCCCAGCATCTGATTCGCGGTGGTTTGTGGATAACAGGGGAATTTGTGAACGCTGATAAGAAAAAAGCCCACCAGTTGAGTTTGGAAGTCATGTACCGCCAGCCCACCGACAATTACAATGGCGTAACCAAAGGTGTTGGTTTTACGGCTGAATATCAGTTTAAATATTATCTGAACCGTTTTCACATAGAGAAATCACTGACAGGCAAACAATCTGCCAACGGTTATTATGTGGGTATGTTCGGACAATTTGGGCAGTATGATGAGAAATCTAGGTACTACATTTACAATTCCAACCCTCCTTATAACAATGAAGAAAAAACAAATCAAGTAAAAACCACTGCCGTTTATCCCGGTTTCGTGATTGGTCTTCAAAAATCGTTGGGCGAATCATTTTATGTCGATTTCTTTGCCGGAGCGGGTATGCGTGTTTCCAACAGCGCGGTTAAAAACGATGATCCTTCATTTGATTACAAACAAAGCCCAGCACCGTATTTCATCTACCACAACGGCTTATTGCCCAAGGTTGGGATGACCATTGGGGTTGGGTTTTAATTGTTTCTTATCAATAATTAAATGTAAATTTATTTTACCTATTTAAATTACCTTTTTTAATTAATAATATTTCAAAAAACAATTCATAATAACTATTCCATCTTTTTTTAACACATGAAAAAACGCTTCATTTTTATATTGTCTTTGTTGACAAGTATATTAGCTGTTTCAGCACAAAAACCTTCAATTCCCATTGTTTATGCCGAAGGTGGAGAAGGCAAAAATGTTGTATACAGAAAACTGACAAAAACGGAAAGAGATGAGATACCCGGCTATGTTTGGGGGGATTGCAGCAATTGCCTATCAGCAACGGATTGCAATATTCGCGCATCAAGCACCCTCCCATCACAGGGTTCTGCCAATTATGCAGCAAAAAACATGCAGGATGATGATCCTACTACCGCGTGGGTTGAAGGCCAAACCGATTATGGCATAGGCCAATATATAGAATTTAAAAATGGAAGAACTTTAAATAGCATTACTATTTTGAACGGATATCAAAAAAGCCCAAAATCTTTCATTGAAAACTCCAGGGTTAAAACACTTCGTGTATCTGAAAATGGTATTGACCGATGCCTCATAAGACTGAAAGACGAAATGGGGGCTCAATATATCAATACAGATAAGCTCAGATTTGAATACAACGGTTCAGAAAATGGAATCGCAAATTTAAGATTCACCATTGTGGAAGTTTACCAGGGAATGAAATACAAAGATGTGGCCATCAGTGAAATTTTTGCTCAGGGTTGCTGTGTTTCGGGACAATCTAAAATTATATTACATAATAATAATGAAAAAGAATTTCATCATTTATCCTCAGGAGATTCAATAAAGTTCATTGATAACCAAAATAAAATAATTTATGCCACAGCGGTTGAAACCGGAAGTATAATGCATGATTTATTATTAAAAATCACTACTGAAAACGGAAATAACATTACGCTAACTCCCGGCCATTATGTTTATACAAGTGGAGGTAAAAAGATACAGGCAAGGCATTTAACTTTATCAGACTCTCTGCAATTAATAAACTCCCAAGAATCAATATATTGGGATAAAATTTATTCCATTAAAAAAATTCAAAATCCCACAAAAACATACTACTTTAAAAAATTGGATTTTGGAAATTACAACATTGCATGGCCGGTAAAGGCCGTATTTAACAATGTTGTTACAGATGATGAATATCTTGATAAGATAAATTGGATTAAAGGAAATAAATAATCAGTGGCAATTTGAAACCACTCAAATACACATCCTATAGATTTTAATTCCCTGAATCTTAAAAATCTTGATTTCATTAAAGCCTTAACATTATAAATCACTTTTTTTAATATGAAGAAAATATTTTTTAATGCAGCATTTTTACTATTAATGCATAAACCGGCTTTGGGTCAGAAAAAAACAGGTACCCAAAATATTATCCGTGCAGCCGGCATCAAGGCTTATCCAAATCCTTTTGAATCTAAAATTCAGTTAATGAACGCTTAGGGCAGTGAATACTGCCTGCTCTATGACAGCCGCGGCCGATTAATCTGGGAAGGCAGACAAATAGCAAAAACAGATTTATCCCGACTACAGAATGGTTTGTACTTTCTGATGATTGACAATACCGTTGTTACATTAATCAAAACAAATCCTTAAAAGCTAATATTTAGGACATAATAATCATTAATACAAACCCATTAAAAAAGGCGCCGTTGGCGCCTTTTTTATTTCAAACAACACTTTAGAAAAAAGAACCCTTATTCAGAGCCGTTCATTTCAATATATTTCAACAGTTCGGCACGAACCTGTGGATCGTTGAACTTGCCATGATAGCTGGAGGTTATAGTAGCACTGCTGATATCCTTAATACCTCGGCTGGCCACACAAAGATGCCTTGCATCAATAACAACGGCTACATCCTGGGTTTCAAGCACTTCCATCAATTCATTCGCAATCTGCACAGTCATCCGTTCCTGCACCTGCGGTCTCTTGGCGTAATAATCCACGATACGGTTAAGCTTGCTTAAACCAATTACCTTGCCGCTGCTCACATAGGCCAGATGCGCCCTGCCCATAATGGGTACAAAATGGTGCTCGCAGGTGCTGAAAAAATGAATGTCCTTTTCCACCAGCATCTCCTTGTATTTAAATCCATTTTCAAACAAGGTGGGGTGCGGACGGTTATCGGGATCCAGACCTTTGAATTGCTCATTCACAAACATTTTGGCAACACGCAAGGGTGTGCCTTTCAGGCTCTCATCACTGAGATCCAGACCCAGAATGTGCATGATTTCGGTAAAATGTTTGGCAATGAGTTCTATCTTCAGTTCATTATCCATCTGAAATGCATCGGGTCTTAGCGGGGTATCCATGTTGGTTCCCACATGATCGTCTCCGAGCATGTCGTGGTTGTGGTTATGATTATGATTGTGTTCCATCAAATTTTACAAAGTTTCGGGGGGTTTCAAATAATTTTATTTCCAGCTTCATTTCGGGATTAAGCCTTTTTTTCAGCTTCTCTCGTCACCGAGCATGTCGTGGTTGTGGTTATGATTATGATTGTGTTCCATCAAATTTTACAAAGTTTCGGGGGGTTTCAAATAATTTTATTTCCAGCTTCATTTCGGGATTAAGCCTTTTTTTCAGCTTCTCCCAAATTACGACTGCCATATTTTCAGCAGTCGGGTTCAGGTTTTTAAATTCTACCGTATCCAGATTTAAATTTTTATGGTCAAAAGCGTCTTCTATATCCTCTTTAATCCAGTCTTTCAGTGTTTTCATGTCCAGCAAATAACCTGAAACAGGATCCAGCGGACCGGAAACGGTGACATGCAGTTCATAATTGTGCCCATGGTAATTGGGATTGTTACACAACCCAAAGAATGCGCGGTTTGTCTCCTCACTCCATTCCGACACGTGCAACCTGTGAGCTGCATTGAATTGTGCCGTGCGCGTTACCGATACCCAATTTGCCATTCTGTTTAATCTTTTACTGCAAAAACCGTACAATAAAAACCAAATCAATCTAAAAAAGTTTTAATTGGCAGAAATAAATGATGCGAATCTCCCTGAAAACAGCCGTTAATTGTTCTTTTGAAAAAGTAAGGGACGGTTTTGACAGAAATTTACTGGAAAACCTCAACCCGCCGGGAATTTCATTGAAAATAGAACAGTTTGATGGCATATACGCTGGTGCCAACATGAGAATGCGGGTAGAATCCTTATTGAATTCAACCCTGTGGACCGGCACCATTACACAGGTTTGCAGTAAACACCATTTCTGGTGTTTCATTGATGTAGGCCATATTCTGCCGGCCGGATTGGAAAATTGGAAACACATCCACGCAGTAGTAAGAAAAAATAACCAAACTTTGATTTACGACAGGGTGTATTTCTCAGGAAAAAATTGTTTTTTTACAACCTTTTGGTATCCTGCCATCTGGTTTATGCTATTTATACGCAAACCCAGGTTGAGTACCGAAAATATTTTGAGCACACATGAAAAGACTTTGGTTGATATCGGTCCTATTCACATCCTTTCTAGCTAAGGCTCAAATGAGCCCTATTCCCGAAGACATTAGTATTGGTGTGTACGGCAGAGGCGAAACCAATTTCTACCGCTATTATGCCAATGAAGAACTTGGCAGTTTCTTTACGGACAGGGTCAACAATGCCTATTCAGCAGGTTTATCACTTCATAGCTCGCTCACGTATTTGTTTAATACAAATATTTCCGTGGGTTTTGGAGAAGTAAACTTCCGGCCGGACATCCGCTCAGGCAATAGCACACTGTACCAGGCCAGCCTGCGATTGTGGACCGCCGGTTAATGCAATTGGTGAGTTGAAATTTAATGACAAACCCAGATTCAATCCCGGGGTATGGTTTGGGATTCAGGGTATATTTAAAGAAAGTGGTACGGAAATTTTCAGCGGAGCTTTGGTACCTGAACGCCAATGGCCCCAAACCCGCTACATGCCACAGTTTGGCTTGTCCTTTCACTACAAGCCACGGAAATTACCCATTCACTTCAAAGCCGAGGCCGGCATGCGCCTAAACAGCACCAACCGCACAGGTTATGATTATGGATTAAGTCAGAGGTGTTTGGCGGATTGCATATGCTGTATCGGGTGAAAAGTTGGTGATAATTTCCGGTTGTCCACAAATGATTCGGGCTAAAAGCGCTGTAATTTTGCTCCTACATGAAATTCTTCATCGATACAGCCAACCTCGACCAAATTCGCGAAGCCAACCAACTCGGCATTCTTGACGGTGTAACAACCAATCCATCCCTGATGGCCAAAGAAGGCATCACTGGGCACGACAATGTGCTTAACCACTACAAAGCCATTTGCAACATTGTAGATGGCGATGTGAGTGCTGAAGTTATTTCCACCGATTTCAAAGGCATGGTGGAAGAAGGCGAAAAACTGGCGGCTCTTCACCCCAATATCGTAGTGAAAGTTCCGATGATTGTGGACGGTGTAAAAGCCATATCGCACTTTACCCAAAAAGGCATACGCACCAATTGCACACTGGTTTTCAGCGCCGGCCAAGCCATTCTGGCTGCCAAAGCAGGTGCCACCTACCTTTCCCCTTTCATTGGACGTATTGATGACAACAGCTGGGACGGGATGGAGCTAATTCAGCAAATTGCCGAAATTTATTCTATTCAGGGTTATGAAACCCAGATACTTGCAGCCAGTATCAGAAATCCCCTACATATAGTAAAAAGTGCACAAGCCGGTGCCGATGTGGTAACCTGTCCGCTCAGTGCCATCATGGGACTGTTCAAGCATCCGCTCACCGATATTGGATTGGCACAGTTTCTGGCCGATCACAAAAAGGCCAATGGCTGATTTTAATACTGCTCTTTTTCGTTGGGGAAATCCCGGCTTTTCACATCAGCTACGTAATGCTGCACTGCGGTGGTTATAATGCTGTGTAAATCGGCATATTTACGCAAGAATCGGGGCTTAAATTCGGTATTGATACCCAGCATATCGTGTATTACAAGCACCTGTCCGTCTACATTGGGTCCGGCACCGATGCCAATCACAGGAATAGTTAGATTATCGGCCACTCGCTTAGCGAGTTTACTGGGAATTTTCTCCAATACCAGTGCGAAACAGCCAGCTCCTTCCAGCAATTTACTGTCATGAATCAGTTTTTCGGCTTCTTCATCTTCGGTAGCCCTCACGGCGTAGGTTCCGAACTTATAAATACTCTGTGGCGTTAACCCCAGATGCCCCATCACCGGAACACCTGCCGTGAGAATGCGCTTGATGCTTTCGATAATTTCTTCGCCGCCTTCCATTTTCACGGCATGAGCGCCACTTTCCTTCATAATACGAATGGTGCTGGCAAGGGCTTCCTTACTGTTTCCCTGATAACTTCCGAAAGGCAAATCCACCACCACCAGAGCGCGGTCTATTCCACGCACTACGGATGATGCGTGATATATCATCTGATCCAGGGTTATGGGCAGCGTGGTTTCGTGACCGGCCATTACATTGCTGGCGCTATCACCCACCAGTATTACATCAATACCTGCCTGATCCACCAGCTTTGCCATAGAATAATCATAGGCCGTAAGCATGGATATCTTCTCCCCTTTTTGCTTCATTTCAAGCAAAACGAGGGTTGTTATTTTTTTAAATTCTTTTTTCTGAATACTCATGGTTTAGTTTTCGTCAAACAGGGCTTCTTTTTTAATTTCTTTATCTTTTATAGCAGGATCAGAAGACTTTTTCTTATCCTTGTCGGCCTCTCTGGCTGCCTTTTCAAGTGATTGGATTGTTTTTTGCTGCTGGCGAATAACACTGTCTTTCTGCATCAATTGTGAGCGCTGATATTGAATAGTTGTTTTGTTTTCATCTGCAGAATTTTCCAGCTTATTAATCTTATTAATCCATTCAGCTACTTGTGCTTGTTGCTTCAACAATGCTGCCTCCAGTTCCTCATTGGCTTTTTTTGCTTTTTGGAGTTCTAAGCGAAGTTCTTCGTTAATGTTTATTAGATTATCGGCCACATTACCACCATCAGAACCGGCAGCGGCATTTTTGAATTGCTGCAGTTTTAGGAGTTCTTTTTCAAGGGCAAGTTTGTCAGAATTGGCTTTTTCGATTTCAATTTCCAGCTCATCTACCCTGGCCACCGCTTCCTGCGACTGTTTTAACAGCACACTGTCTGCCTTATAATTAGTGGTTGTCTGATCTTTAAGCTGACTTTCAAGTTCTGCTATGCGCAAATCCTTTTTTTGAATTACCTCTTTAAGCCTCACTATAGCAAGGCTGAGCGATTTTCGATCATCAGGATAAGCCGTTGCCGCACCAGGAATAGAAGAAGCTTCATCGTCTATTTTCACAGCAATCTTCTTATAGATGACTTTGGTTTCCGGACCCACAAAAAGTCCAATCCATCCTTTGGAATATTCTATTTCAGTGAATGAATGAACGTAAACACCGTTAATGTACACATCATAAACCTTATCGTTGGTTTTTACCGACAACGTAATAGCACCACCCTTAATTTTCTTGTTGGGCTTGCGCCAGCCACCATTAGGGTCGGACTGGGGCATTATTCTGTGGGAGGCCGCCCTTCGCACTCTGTATTGCTTTTTGCGGTTTACCTCCACTATTACAGCACCCGCTCCATCAGGCTGCGCCTGCAAAACCAAACCGGCAGAATTTTCAGCGCCTCCTTTACCATCAAACACAAACTGCAATGACGCATCAAACACCCTGAATTCCTGTACTTTCAGCGGAAAAATAAAAAAACCGGTGCGCTTACTTTTACGCCAAACTTCAAAGCCCTCGGAAGATCCTATAAAAAAATTATCTGCTGTTGATTGTTGCGCCCATGTGTTGTCAAGCTTCTGAAAATCGTCTTCCCACAAGAGCTTCATAAAATCTTTGGTAACCTGCTGTGTATGGGCAGGGTAAAAATAGCAGAGCAGGCAAAAAAGGCCGAATATTTTCCTCATCTTTGCAGGAGCAAAAGCAAAGTTAGACCAAAAAAGCTGACTTCAGCATCGTTGTGAAAAAACTGACACCCGTATACCGAATTTTAATCTCCGCATTATTTGCGGTATTTACACTGCTTTTTTCATGTAAAAACGAGCTGGATATCAATGCCAACTGGAAAGAAACCATTGTTGTGTACGGCATGCTCAATGCGAATGACAGCGTGCAGTACATCCGGGTTTCAAAGGCTTTTCTGAATGAAAAAACCGGGGCGCTTCAGGTCGCCAAAATCAGCGACTCTCTTTACCTGGATTCAGCTGTAGTGAAGCTGCGTTCGTCTGACAATTCTTTTTCTGACAAACTCACACGGGTTTGGAACATCGCCAAAGATTCCGGATTGTTTGCCAATGATATCAATCCATTGTATAAACTAAGCACTACCGGTGCCAGGGCATTGGATCCCGCCAAGCGATATATTTTGGAAGTTTTAAGTCCTAAAACAGGCAACACAGTAAGGGCTGAAACCAACCTGGTTGGGTTATCCAACATCCTTTCACCATTTCGCGATTCTACCAGCAATTTTGCCGTAACACCGGAATACCTCACCATCAGCCTCAAAGCCGGGCAAAACAGTTTTGCCTACGACATTAAACTGGATATCACGTACGATGAATTTCCGGTGAACGATACCTTTAAAAAAATCACCAAGGTAGCCACCTGGAATATGCTTACCAATGCATCTGCGCTAGGAAGCAGCAACATGCTTTACAAAATTCCACGTTTGGCACTGTTACAGTTTTTACGCAACACTATAACTGCAGACCCCGGACTTTATCACCGCATGAAATACGTGGGTATGCGGGTTTTTGGAGGAAACCAGTTACTGCTCGATTATATTTCCGTTAACGAACCCTCAATCGGAATTGTGCAGAAACAGGCAGAATTTAGCAACATTCAGGGAGGAATCGGACTTTTTGCCAGTCGCTGTATTCAACGTATTGACAAGGTGAAATTCGACGGTGGCTCTATTCTGTTTATGCGCAACAACAGCGAAACCAAACCGCTGAACATCCTGCCATAAATTCAGCCAAACTGCCATTTCGTCATATTCTACAGCCATTTCAGGCCTTGGCATTTTTGTTGCCATATAAGGCTAAACTGAAATCATGAGTAAAATTATAGGTATTGATTTAGGCACCACCAACAGTTGTGTTGCCGTATTGGAGGGAAACGAGCCAGTAGTAATAGCCAACAGCGAAGGCCGTCGCACCACTCCATCGATTGTTGCCTTTCTGGACGGTGGCAACGGTGAAAGAAAAGTAGGTGACCCTGCAAAACGACAGGCTATCACCAATCCCAGACACACCATTTCATCCATAAAGCGTTTCATGGGTGAGAAATTTTCCAATGTACAGACAGAGACAGGCCGTGTAAGTTATGAAGTAGTGAAAGGCGACAATGACACGCCCCGCGTTAAAATTGGTGACCGCACCTACACACCGCAGGAAATCAGCGCCATGACACTTCAAAAAATGAAGAAAACTGCCGAAGATTTCCTTGGTCAGGAAGTAACCCGCGCCGTTATTACAGTTCCTGCTTACTTTGATGACGCTCAAAGACAAGCCACCAAAGAAGCCGGCGAAATTGCAGGCCTTAAAGTAGAGCGTATAATAAACGAACCTACTGCCGCAGCATTGGCTTATGGCATGGATAAAAAAGGTCAGGATTTAAAAATTGCCGTGTATGACCTTGGCGGCGGAACCTTTGATATCAGCGTACTTGAACTTGGTGATGGTGTATTTGAAGTTAAAAGCACCAATGGTGATACCCACCTGGGCGGTGATGACTTTGACCAGGTAATAATTGACTGGCTGGCCGAAGAATTCAAATCAGAGCAAAACATGGACCTGCGCAAGGATCCAATGGCCCTGCAGCGCCTGAAAGAAGCGGCTGAAAAAGCAAAAATCGAGCTGTCAAGCAGCACTGAAACTGATATCAATCTGCCTTACATAACCGCCATTGATGGTGTTCCAGCTCACTTGGTGCGCAAGCTCACCCGCAGCAAGTTCGAACAATTGGCCTCAAGCCTTATTCAGCGAACCCTGGAGCCCTGCGAAAAGGCCCTTTCCGACTCCGGAATGAAGCCTTCTGATATTGATGAAGTGATTTTGGTAGGTGGATCTACGCGCATCCCTGCCATTCAGAAATTGGTGGAAGATTTCTTCGGAAAATCGCCCAGCAAAGGTGTAAACCCCGATGAGGTTGTAGCCATTGGAGCTGCGCTTCAGGGCGGCGTGCTTACCGGTGAAGTAAAAGATATTCTCTTGCTGGATGTTACCCCGCTTAGCCTGGGTATTGAAACTATGGGAAGTGTATTTACTAAGATGATTGAGTCAAACACCACCATTCCAACCAAGAAAACCGAAGTTTTCAGCACTGCTGCTGATAACCAGCCTCAGGTTGAAATTCATGTATTGCAGGGTGAAAGGCCTATGGCACGCGATAACAAGACCATCGGTAAGTTTATTCTGGATGGTATTCCTCCCGCGCCTCGCGGCGTGCCCCAGGTGGAAGTAACCTTCGATATCGATGCCAATGGCATTTTGAGCGTGAGCGCCAAAGACAAAGCCACCGGCAAAGAACAGAAAATCCGTATTGAAGCCAGCAGTGGTTTGAGTAAAGAAGACATTGAGAAGATGAAGCAGGAAGCCCAGGAAAATGCTGAAGCCGACAACAAGCGCCGTGAAGAAGTAGACAAATTGAACGCCGCGGATTCTCTCATTTTCAGCACTGAAAAACAACTAAAGGAATACGGAGATAAAATTCCTGCGGAAAAGAAAACTGCCATAGAAAGCGGCCTCGAAACATTAAAGAAAGCGCATGAAGCAAAGGATTTTGCTGCCATTGAAACTGCCACTGCCGAGCTAAGCAAGGCCTGGGAAGCTGCCAGCCAGGACATGTATAACGCTGCCAACCAGGCCGGCGAAACCACAGGAACCGAAGGCGCAGGCAAAAGCGAAAACGACGGCAAGGTAGAGGACGTAGATTTCGAAGAGGTAAAATAAGTTTTTCATATTGTTTGTGTTGGAAAGGTCGGCCATGTGCCGGCCTTTCTTCTTTATATTCGCAAGAAAATGAGACATAAATTCGTTTTGGTAAAACGCATGAAATATTACGGAATCTTTTTGCTGTTCATCACTTTCGTTGCCGCCTGCCAATCGGGTAAAAAAGAAAAAACTGAAGACGGATTTAACCAGCAAAAGGCAGATTCACTGGCACTCATACTACCCTTAATTCAAAATGACCCTGTCGCGCTAAAAACGCTCGATTCTATTCCTGTACCATCCCTGAAAGACACCGTTAATAAAGACGAAACCGGGAAAGATAGCCTGCGTTTTTCGCGCACCTTTCAGCTCGCCGCTAACCGCATGTGCAAAGCAGAAAAAGATAAAGATTATTTTGAACTGTCTGCATTTACCCCACAGTCCATCATTCAATTTTATAAAAGCAGGGAGGCATATATAGAACGCATGAAAATGAGTGATGAAGGAAGACCGGCTTATGAAAAAATACTGGCTGGCCCCATTCAGCGCATTGCACCCGCCACGGACGACAATGGATTTGCCGCAGCATGGTATTGCCTGATGCCGGTGCGCAGTTTTTGATGTAGTTGATGTTTCATGGCTGGGCGGTCAATGCGAAATAAAAAACCAAACCGTTTACTTTGTAAATGTAACGGGCCTAAGTCGCGAAAAAATACTGCAGGTTATGCCGGATCTAACCTTTGTACTCGATAAAAAATAGAGCCGACCCAAAAGAATCGGCTTTTATTGTTGTTTTTTGATAATTTTTATTCTGCCTTTGTAGTCAGGCGAATTTTACGGCGTGTGGTTTTTTCTTCCTTCACTTCCGAAACAGCCTCAAGTCCGGTAATACTCTGGTCAACCAGCAGACGTCCGCAGTGTTCGCAGTCAATAATGCGAATGTGTGCACGAATATCGCTGTGACGCTGAGGAGGTATTTTCGAGAAACAACCACCGCAACTTCCGCGGAGAATAGGAGCTACAGCAATGCCATTTCTCATATTTTCACGAATGCGGTTGTAGGCTCTTTTCAGGCGATCATCCAATGAAGACTCCGCTTTTTCGCGGTCTGCATTGTGCTTCTGTATTTCCTCTTCATTTTCCTTTTCAATTTCAGCCAGTTCGCTTTGCTTAAACTCAAGATCTTTGCGGCGGTTCTCCAGATCTTCTGAAGTTTTATCCAACAACTCTTTCTTGATATCCAGCAGTTTACCGAGCTCACGAATTTTCTTTTCAGCCTGCAGAATTTCCAAACCGGCTATTTCCTTTTCCTTTTCGATGGCTTCGAATTCGCGGCTGTTTTTGATATTATTCAGCTGCTCGTCGTACTTCTCAATGTTGCGGTTAAAATCCTTGATGCTGTTTCTTTTATCAGAAATTTCACCATCCACACCGGCAATTTCCTCTTCAATATGCTTAACACGGGTTTCAAGACCTACAATGCTGTCTTCCAGGTCGGCAACTTCCATGGGAAGTTCACCCAGCAATGAACGTAGCTTGTCCAGGTGGGTGTCAATCTTTTGAAGATTCCAGAGATCGGTGAGTTTCTTTTGAATGCTGATTTCCATCGTTTAATAGTGGTATTGTATGGGGTTGGTATATGTATGTGAAAAACGGGTTGCAAAATTAGGGAATTTTTCTGATAAAATCTCAGCGAAAAGCTCTACGGTGAATTGTTCAGTTTCATAATGCCCCGGATCGCAAATCATCATGCGGCTTTCAGCATCAAAAAATTCATGGTATTTAACATCGCCTGTGATGTAGGCATCTGCTCCTGACTGCAACGCATTTTTAATTAAAAAGGCTCCACTGCCGCCACAAATTGCCACTTTTTTTACCCATTCAACAGGACGTGTAAACCTTACCACATCTGCCTTAAGACATTCTTTAACATAGACAGGAAAATATTCGCCCTGTATGGGTTTTTCCAATGTACCTAACATGCCACTGCCCGCATCCTGCCACGCATTTTCCAACGGAACAGCATAATAAGCAATTTCCTCATACGGGTGCGCACCTCTGAGCGATTTCATGACTTCATTAAATCTGTTTTTGGGCAATAAAACTTCAATCCGCTGCTCATCCAAAGTGGTCCTTTCACCGCGGGTTCCAATAACAGGATTCGTATTTTCACTGCCACGGAATGTGCCTTTTTACCTTCAATGTTAAAGCTGCATTCATCGTAATTCCCTACATTGCCTGCCCCACCGGCAAATAAGGCCTCACGCACAGCATCGGCATGGGTATGTGGCGTAAAAACCGTCATTTTTATCAGTGCGCTTTGCATCGGTTTCAGTATGCGGGTTTCCTGAAGTCCAAGCTTTGAAGCGATTTTAATATTCACACCCTGCCTTAAAACATTATCCAGATTGGTGTGACAGGCATAAATAGCAATATTGTTTTTAATAGTCGACATGACCACGCGTTCCACGTAATTACTACCATTCAGACGTTTCAATCCGTTAAAAACGATAGGATGATGGGAAATAATCAGATCACAGCCTTCGGCAATGGCTTCTTCAACCACTGCTTCGGTTGTATCAAGCGTTAGCAAAGCTTTTTTTATTTCTGCCTGCGGCGAACCAACCAACAATCCGCTGTTGTCGTAATCTTCCTGTAAGGCAGGAGGTGCAACATGTTCGATGGCCTCTATAATTTCAAACAATTTCATGAATGGTTCAAAGTTCTGTGAATTCCCTGAATTTTGCAGCACTGAAAACTAAAAAGATTATACTGAAGCGGGGGAAGGAAACTTCCGTTCTTCGCGGGCACCCGTGGATTTTTAGTGGTGCTGTGCAGCAGGCCGATGATATCAATCCCGGCGACTGGGCTGAAGTGTCCGATTTTAAAGGGCAATACCTGGCATCAGGTCATGTGGGAAACGGCTCTATTCTGGTCAGGGTTCTCAGCCGCATACAAGAAACGCCAAATGATACTTTCTGGAAAAACAGACTACAATCATGTTTTGATATCCGCAAAAAATTGTTTGGCGATTTCTCCAAAACCAATGCCTACAGACTGATTCACGGTGAAGGCGACGGACTTCCCGGACTTATCATCGATATATATGCCGATTGCGCGGTAATTCAATCGCACAGCCATGGTATGTACCATGCCCAGAAAGAAATTGCAGCAGCGCTGGATGACGTTTACCAGGGTTCATTGAATACTATTTACGCCAAAAGCCGCGCTTCCATGCACGACCCCAATGCCGATGATTCTTTCCTGAAAGGAGAAACCCCGGAAATCATAGCACTGGAGAACGGCATTTCATTCAAGGTAAACTGGGTGGCAGGTCAAAAAACCGGGTTTTTCCTAGATCAGCGGGAAAACAGACAGCTGCTGGCACAATACAGCGCGGGCAAATCTGTCCTTAATACCTTTTGCTATACAGGCGGTTTTTCGGTATACGCACTGAAAGCCGGAGCTACTGAGGTTTGCAGCGTGGATATCTCGGAAAAAGCCGTTGCGCTTGCCGCTGCAAACGCCTTGCTGAACGGGTTTGAAAAAACACACACCACCGTGGCTGCAGATGTGCCCCAATACCTGAAAGATAACAAGCAAGCCTATGACATTGTAGTACTTGATCCGCCGGCATTCGCCAAAAATCTGTCTAAAAAACACCAGGCTGTAATGGGCTACAAACGCCTAAACCAACTGGGTATTCAAACCGTGAAACCCGGCGGATTGCTTTTTACTTTTTCCTGCAGTCAGGTGATTGATGATACGTTGTTTGCCAATACTGTTACTGCCGCAGGTATTGAAGCAGGGCGCAATGCCCGAATTCTGCACCGACTGGGTCAAGGGCCGGATCATCCGGTGAATTTGTTTCACCCGGAAGGACATTACCTAAAAGGCCTGGTACTTTACATCGAAGATTAAATCATGATTGATAACCTAAAAAACCGCTAAAATAATCTTTGCGAACTGTGTGAAAGCTCTTCCAGCCACTTTGAATGTTATACGGTTCCGCCTAAACAGGGCACAGAACCTTCTGAATGTGTTTTGCTATGCGAAAACTGACATGCTAACCTACTAAATCTTGACGCTGCTGACAGCAATTACTGGTGTTGTTTGGGAACCGCCATCTGGAGCGCGGTTCCGGCCATAAAGGTATTGTACATGCACATTTTAAAGAAAACCGATACCGAATGGAGCCGCGACCTGACAGACAATATCTGGCTTGAAGAAATGAGCAAAACAGCAACCCTGCGCAAGGATAGCAATGGAAATATCTTGTTGAACGGTGATTCTGTTGCGTTAATTAAAGACCTGGATGTTAAGGGTGGCGGATTCACCGCCAAACAGGGCACTTCGGTAAAAAACATACGGCTTGTAGAGGATAATCCCGGTCAGATTGAGGGTAAGGTAGAAGGGCAGCAAATCGTGATACTTACCCAGTACGTGAAGAAATAATTTCTCTTACGGGGCAAATACTTCAGTCCCTTTTTTCAGGGTTTTAGCCTGCAGGTAAACAGGCTCTTTTTTGCCATTCTTATTTGTATAAAATCTAACTACACAGACACCGTCCCCTGTCAGCGCTGACTTTGGTGAATACGCAATATTATTCTCCGCATTTTCTGCGGTATTTATACTTACATTGGCGGTAAATGTAAGCCTGCTGCCTTTTTTGAACCATAAAGAAATAGTCTTGTTTGCACTCAAATCAATTGGATTGCTGTTCCCGGGACCTGCTTGTAATATTAGCTTTTCAGCGAATCCATCCACGAAAATAGAATCAGGCAGGGTTTTCATTTCCTTTTTCAAAACAACGGTTATAGTGTACGTTCTCATGATGGGCGCGCACTGGATGCCCGGGTAATGCAAAGAAACTTCCGCATTATCAATGCGCATGTGGCGGGATTTGGAAACAATGGGCTGAGCCATGAGTGCCAAAGGCAACAACATGAACATCAGGGCAGATTTTTTTAGGTTTTTCATGGTTTGTAATAATAAAAACTCTCTTTAAAGACTGTTTTTCCATCGGTAACCTCCAGAAAGTGCAGCCCTGTTACAGGAGGTGCAATGATTGTGCCATACCAGTTACCCGTAATCTTTTCCAACGGGGCATTTTGCCATACTTTACCACAGTCGCAGCTCAGTTTGTAGGTCCATTGTTTTTCCGGTGAATACTTTGTGCCAATCACGAAAGGAAGATACAAGGTATCCGCAGTTACCCAGTTTGAGAATCGCGGATCGGTGGCTTCATGGCTTTTGATATTGGGTTTTACAGGCTTCCATTGGGAAGACGAAAAATCGGGAATGTGCCATATCCTGTAATTGTATCGGGCAATGTACCGGATAAAAGTGTATTTCTTACCTCAGCGGCAGTCATACCATTGTATTGCATAGCAGTGGCCAATGCGCCCGCCATAATAGGTGCGCTGTAGCTGGTGCCGTTTGATTTTACAATATAACCGCTTGCTGAGGCAACAGCAGTGCGCTTTCCCAGGGCCGCCACGTCGGGCTTTATTCTGCCATCTGCTGCGGGTCCACGGCTGCTAAAGCCTGCAACATCACCGTCTTTATCCACCGCCCCCACAGCAATTACATGTTCCGAATCGGCGGGCACCGTTAACTTTTTCCAGCTGTTATCTCCTTCATTTCCGGCACTGCTCACCACCAGTATTCCTCTTTTTGCGGCAATTTCCGCTGCGCGACTGATGAGGGTTGTTTTGCCATCTAGGTCTGAAATTTTATGATTATACCTTTCGTCATCGAAGGTATTGTAACCCAAGGAAGAAGTGATAACATCCACACCCAATGCGTCGGCCTGCTCTGCAGCCCTTATCCAGTAGGCTTCTTCATAGGGCATTTCCACGTTTGCATCTTCTGTTCTAAACAACAAATAATTAGCTCCGGGTGCAGAACCTATCATTACTCCTTCTCTGTTGGAAGCAATGCAGCTAAGCACTTGCATGCCATGATCGTCATCATCATACACATCGGCTTCATGGTCAACAAAGTCGAAGGTTTTAATAATTCGCCCCTGCAAAAACAGACTGTCGAATAACTGCATTTTATTTGCCTTGTAAAAACCCGCATCCAGTATGGCTATCTGAACGTCCTGACCTATAAAACCTTTACGGTGTAAGGCGTCTATCTTTATTTGTGTAATTTGATCCTGTGCAGCGCCATATTTGTTTTTGGGCATCGGTTCGGTTTTTACAGGAATGGATTTCTCCTCCATGGTACCTGATTCTTCGGATTCAGCAGGTGATGAAACTCCCAGAACTTTATACCCCAAAGGCACAACCGATGTTACAAAATCAAGTTTGGAAACATCCTTGATTATCTTGGTATCTTTGGTTATCACGAAAGCCGCATTTAGCCAGCGGCTGGTAAACGGAACAGACAATCCTTTCAAATCAAGTTGCTTGATGTAGTTATTTGACACCGGCACATCGTCCATGGTAATTCCCGCGCCTGCCGCGTACTTTTTTAAAATGGAACGTTTGCTGAGGAAAACATCAGGCTGTCTTAGGTAATTCTCACTGCCCACTTTATCCCTGAAGGTTACCCAGTAATAATATTCTGTGGTATCCGCCATGGCGAATAGCGGAAATAGATACAAAAATATAGTGAATTTAATCCGCATAAACAAGTTTTTGTGTGCGTTTATATCCAACCCAGTCCCCCCCCTGGTTTAGCATTTCCGTATTTTCTTTATGCATCAGCCCTATCCCTTTACCGTATATCTCCAAATATCTGTACTTTTCAATCGCGTTGTTAATCTCCTTTCCTGTAATGGTCAGTGTGGTATCGGATTTTACATAAGTTCCTTGATAAGGCTCATACAAATTCAGGTATGAGAGCATCAAAGGCGGTAAATTATTTCGACTATTCAAATTCCATATTACATCCTCTGAAGGCGGAAAACTCACTTTAAGCAAGCGAATATTTTCTTCCACCCGTTCGTAATATGCATCCGTGGTTTTGGCGTAATACATTCTTTTAAATTGCCAAAAATCAAGACTATCCTTGCGGGTAACAATTTTAATACGGGCTGTGGGCTCATTCACATTGTCAAAAAAAACAGTATCTACAATTTCCATGTATTCAAAAGAAAACGTGTCTAGTAAAGGGTTATCTCGTATGTAAGCTATTGAATCAACCCTGTATATGCGGCGGCTGTTTTCATTTAGTTGTATATCCATTCCGAAAGCGATTCATGCGTATTGTTGCTTAAACTGTCTTTTTTACAGGCAATGAGAATACAAACAACCAGACCCAACATGTATGGCACTCTCATGGATAATACTTAATTAATTGCCATGTGAGGTCATAACCATCGGGTTTTGACAGAACCTGAAGATCCAGGTCTCTTTTTTTACGGTACAATAAGCCTTGTGTTTTTCCGTAAATCTCCCTGGCCTCTTTCACAAAAATGAAAGTGCTATCGTATTGCTGTTTTACAAAAACCGCCTCGGGGTTTTGAATGTAGCCATTGTCGAATGGCTTATCCACGGCTGTGTACTGGTATTTGATATATGTATTAAAACTATCATTCCAGTAGGTGTATGGATACCAAACTTTTAAATTTCGAATGGGAAAACTCAGCACCATATTACGCCGGTTTTCTTCCACGCGTTGCACGCCGTATTCGCTGACAGAAACGGTAATCAGATCATAAAACTGATATGACCGACCGGTGTCTGTGCTCCTGTATTGTTCCAGTCTATATGCAAGTTTTCCGGATAAATCGGTAAACGTGTCTGTTACAAATTCCTGGGGGTAGTGATAAACCTCGGCATTGTTTAGCAACCTGGAATAATGCGTTGAATCATAATAATACAGCCTTTCAGCTCCAATACGCAACGGAAAATATTCAGTGCCACGGGATGTATAATCATCCGTCTGTTTTTTGCATGATATGAGCAAACTCATACCCAACAAAAATGATATGAGCAGCACACGCATCATTTTTGCGCAAACCGATAGAACAGCCAGGCCACCGGAACAAACAATATGTTAAGAGCCCAGACCGATACCCAGGAAGGCAATACGCCGGTTTGCCCCATGCTGATGAAATACTTACTAAAAAACAAAAAGAATATAATAACGAATATGCCTATTGCCAGCGAATATCCCAAACCACCCCGGGTTTTGCGGCCCGCTACAAAAACGCCAATGGCCACAAGTATAAAGGTACTGAACGGTGATGCATAGCGTCGGTGAAGTTCTGTCTCCAGCAGTTTGATATTTTCAGAGCCCCTCACTGTTTCTTTGGCAATAAAACTGCGCAGCTCATTCTGATTAAGACTTTGCACGTCGTCTATCCGAAAGAAGAAATCCCTGGCATCGAATTGAAGTGCTGTATCCAGAAAAGGCTTGTAGGCAATTTTCTGATTCCCGTTAGGTAAAAACTCCCTTTGCCATACCATTTCCATACGCCACTTGCCGGCCTGTCGATTCCAGAGCATAAAGCGCGAAAACAGGTTGCTCTTGAGTTCCTTGCCCTGGTATGTTTCTATATTGATTCCTACCGCAGTACTGTCATTGTTATTAAAATATTCCATATACAGTATTTCCCCCGGGCGAATTTGCCTGTAAATGGTTGCTTTAGCCTGACTCCAGTAATCGCGCAGATAGGTATTTTCAAAGCGCACCCTGGCTTTATCCGTAATGGGAATCACCCAGGCGTTCAGCATATAACTGCCGAAAGTGAGCAGGGCAGCCACACCCATATAAGGAAGCAAAATTCTCCTTAATGACATACCTCCTGCCAGCATGCTGATAAATTCAGAACGTGAGGCCAGCCTGCTGGTGAAATAAAGAACGGAAATGAATATAAAAATGGGGCTGAAAGTATTAATCAGATGGGGTATAAATGCCACATAGTAGGTAAAAATGATACTTTTTACAGGCGCCTTATGTTCCAAAAAATCATCCAACTTCTCGGCAATGTCGAATACAATGATGATGAGGGTAAAAAGCAGAATGGTAACCACAAAAGTGGTTAGAAACTTTTTGGCGATATACTTATCCAGCACTTTCATTTTGTTACCATTTTTTGGTAATTATTGGCAATATTGTCGTTTTCCAGTTAACAAAATCACCATCCAGAATATGTTGTCTCGCATTCCGCACCAGCCACAAATAAAAGCGAAGGTTTTGCAAACTTGCCACAATTGGCCCCAGCATTTCATCTGCCACAAATAAATGTCGGATATAGGCTTTGGAATATTCGGGAGTCAGGCTGTCTAGCGGCTCAAAATCTTGCACCCAGCGCTGGTTGCGTATATTGATGATGCCGTTTGTGGTGAAGATATTTCCATTTCTTCCGTTGCGGGTAGGCATTACACAATCAAACATATCGATTCCGTGTTCTATGCATTCCAGCAAGTTCTCAGGGGTTCCAACGCCCATCAGATAGCGGGCCTTGTTTTGCGGTAGTATATCTGTTACCATATTGCTAATACGGTACATATCCTCGTGGGGTTCGCCAACGCCCTATATCTGTTACCATATTGCTAATACGGTACATATCCTCGTGGGGTTCGCCAACGCTGAGTCCACCAATCGCATAACCCGGTGCTTCGTGATTCAGCACATATTCAGCACTTTGTTTGCGCAAATCGTCATAAACACTTCCTTGAATGATGGGTAACAATGATTGCCCGTAGCCATAACAGGGTTGGGTTCCATGAAACTGCGTCATACATCGATCCAGCCAGCGGTTGGTCATGTGCATGCTTTTTTTCGCATATTCATAATCGCAGGGATAAGGTGTGCATTCATCAAACGCCATGATGATATCAGCACCAATGCTGCGCTGTATATCCATTACATTTTCGGGTGTAAACAGGTGTCTGCTGCCGTCTATATGGCTTTGAAAAGTAACACCTTCTTCCTTCATTTTTCGGGTACCACAAAGGCTGTATACCTGGTATCCCCCTGAATCTGTCAATATGGCCCTAGGCCAGTTGCTAAAAGCGTGTAAACCTCCGGCCTGCCTCAATACTTCTAATCCCGGTCTTAGGTAAAGGTGGTAAGTATTGCCAAGGATGACATTGGCATTGATATCATCCAGTAAAAAATCCCGGTGCAGCGCTTTTACAGTGCCTGCAGTACCGACTGGCATAAACACAGGGGTTTCAAAAATGCCATGATCTGGGGCCACCACCCCGGCGCGGGCCTTACTTGCTGAATCGGTATGTTGTAGGGTAAATTTCAAACTTAGTTCTGCGCCATCAAAGACAGGCTGAAAAGTCGGGGAAATATGCTTTGTATGGATCCACTATAGTAGCTATTGGGCACCTTATTTGCCAATCCATTATTAATACCATTGCTCATTTTCAGCTCAATACTTAAATCAACAAAATCGAGCTGAAATTCCCATCCGGCGCCGTATTCATAATAAAATATATTCTTCTTCAATGCAACCAGCGGTTTATTTACCCCGATTACCACATCTTCATTGCTTTGAAAATCATGGCTCCAGCGCAACCCGCCCAATACATAAAACCGTTTGTTTTCATGCATAGTGCTGCGGTATTTGAGTGTTAATGGCAAATCAAATGAAATGGTTTCCATTTTAATATCCGGACCAGGGGTATGCCGCCACTGATATTTGAGGTCTCGCTGGTGCAGTTGCAGCATGGTTAGGGTTTTCAACTCCCAATGTTTACCAAAACGGTAAGCAACTGTCCCGCCAAAACCCCCACCCGCCTGTCCACCTGGAAAAATACCTGCAATAGAATCCTGTCGTTGCCAAAATACCGGATCAAGGTTCATCTTCATCTTGGCATAGGTTCCGGTGAAAGCAATACCCCAGAAAAAATGCTTTCTGTAAATCCGGTTGGGATCGGTCTGTGCCTGGGCTTGCAAGCAAAACAAACAAAGGGTTATGGCTATTACTTTTCGCATATATAAAGCGAACTCACACCAAAGGTAAGTGGTTTTATTAAAACGGATTTTGCACCGCAATCTTTCACAATGCCGGCAAATTCTGTGCCTTCCGGAAATGCTGCCACACTACGTGGCAGGTAGCTATAGGCATTCACGCTTGAACTAACCAGTTTACCCACACCAGGCAATACTTTCTTGAAGTAGAACCAGTACAATCCACTGAAAATCCGATTTTGGGGCTTGCTGAACTCAAGGATATACAGATGACCGCCGGGTTTGATAACGCGCAACATTTCTTTGATCCCAGCCTGTAAATTTTCAAAATTGCGCACTCCGAAAGCCACGGTAACCGCATCAAATTCGGCATCACCAAAAGGAAGATTTTCAGAGTCGGCCAATTGTAGGCGAATTTGCTTATTGAGACCTGCTCGGGCAATTTTCTCATCTCCCTTTTTCAACATTCCGGCACTTATATCAATGCCTGTGATGTCCGAATCTTTAATTTTTGATAACTCAATGGCCAGATCTGCTGTACCGGTTGCCACATCTAAAATACGGCTGTGGTTGTTTGCAGACAAGGCTTTACGCACTTTCTTTCGCCAGCCTCTGTCAATCCCCAAAGACAACAACCTGTTTAAAAAATCGTATTTACCCGAAATGTCGTCAAACATTTGGGCAACTTGTTGTTTCTTTGAAAGCGTGGATTCCTGATTGGGTTTAACTTGCACGAGTGTAGAAATGAAGGTGCAAATATAAGCATTACCCAATGGGCCTTCGCGGATGAATCGATATGACAGAAATAAAACAAGCCGATTTTTTAGGCAGCTGGGAACGACAGGATGGAATGCCCCACAAAGGACTTCCCGAGTTTGCTTTTATTGGCCGAAGCAATGTGGGCAAAAGCAGCCTTATCAATATGCTTTGCAACCGCAAAAACATGGCCCGCATTTCATCCAATCCGGGTAAGACGCAGACTTTGAACCTTTTTCTCATCGATAAAAAAGTACAGCTGTGTGACCTTCCGGGTTATGGCTATGCCAAAGTAAGTAAAACCCAGCGAGAAAAATTTGCCCGGATGATCCGGCATTATCTGATGGAAAGACCGAATCTGATGTGCCTGTTTGTATTACTGGATTTTCGCATACCGCCACAGGCCATTGATATGGATTTTATAAACGATATTGGAGGAGCGGGTATTCCACTCGCCATAATAGGCACCAAAGCCGATAAACTGGGCAAAAAGGCACTGAACAATAGTGTACTTGCCATTCAGGATGAAATGCTGAAAAGCTGGGAAACCCTTCCCCCTTTCATAGTAAGCAGCAGCGAAGACAAAACCGGCAAGGAAGAAATCTGGAAGTTTATTTTCGATGCCTGCAAGGCGTTTAAACCGGTTCCCTGAAGTATCTTCGCCCTATGGACTGGCAATCGTTATCCGAAAAGGTTAAAGCAGGCGAAACCGCTGCCATTGCCCGTGCCATAAGCCTGGTTGAAAACAACCTGCCCGGTTGCCAAATCCTGCTGGAGAGCCTTGAACTGACGCAGGTCCCTGTTGTAGGCATAACGGGCCCTCCCGGTGCCGGTAAAAGCAGTATCGTGAATGAACTGGCCGGATTTTGGCTGAAAAATAACCTAAAAGTAGCGGTAATTGCCGTAGATCCGTCATCCCCATTCAATTTTGGAGCGCTGCTGGGCGACAGGCTCCGAATGGCAGGCCATTTTACCAACCCCAATCTTTTCATCCGCAGCCTCAGCAGCCGTGGAAGCCTTGGGGTGGTTTGTCTTCCGGAATTCTGGAAACCATAGACATCTTTAAACATGCGGGATTTGACCGCATCATTGTTGAGACCGTTGGCGTGGGCCAAAGCGAAGTTGAAATAGCCGGTGTTGCCGATACTACCCTAGTAGTTACAGTTCCTGAAAGCGGTGATGAGGTTCAAACCCTAAAAAGCGGGGTTATGGAAATTGCTGATGTAGGAATTGACACCTTGAGCAATGCCATTTCCCAACACCACCAAAGTATGTCTAACAGTACAAGACGCTTTACACTACTGGCTGAGAAACTGGGAAGAATTATTGCGAAAAGGCGTATGGCTGACTACGATGCTGAAAAACAGGCGCAAATTCTGCAGCAAATTGCAAACAAACCCGGTTTCAATTTGTATGTATATGCGAATCAATTCAGCGCAAAATCATGATTGGAATTCTTTGCGGTTCTTCCAGAACCAACAGCAATACGGCAAGGGTGGGTAAAGCCATTAAACGTCTTTTAATTGAAAAAAGGATAGAATCCACCATGATTTATATGCCGAATTTTGAGGATTACGATATTCCCTTCAGCAATGGAGGAACACTGAAACCCGGACAGCTGAGCACATTCAGCGAATCAGTACACGATTGCCTGGCTAATAGCAAACTCATCTTTATTTTAACCCCGGAATACAATTGGTTCCCCACTCCTGAAATTATCAACCTGATAAATCAGTTTGGCAAAAGGGAATTTGCCGAATGCTGGGAAGGAAAAGTATTTTCATCTTTATTTTAACCCCGGAATACAATTGGTTCCCCACCCCTGAAATTATCAACCTGATAAATCAGTTTGGCAAAAGGGAATTTGCCGAATGCTGGGAAGGAAAAGTATTTGCCACCTGCGGTATCAGCAGTGGCAGAGGTGGCCGTATTCCGGCCATTCAGCTGGGTTATATGCTCAACAAGCTCATCAATGTGATGAATTTTAATAGCATTGTTTCTGCCAAAAACTTTGAAAGTCAGTTTACGCCCAAGGCGCTTGAACAGGATGGAAATAGCCAAGGAAACGCTGAATACGATGCAGGATTGGACAACTTTGTTCAATACAACCTTAACCTAATGCGGAAAGCAGATATTCTGCTTAGTGATTCACTTGAAATCCGCTGATACCTGCAGGGGTTTTCAGAAAATACATACCGGGCTTAAGCGCGGTCACATCGCATTGCATCTCTTTTCCGGATATGGCTTTGCGAAGTAATACTTTACCTGAATTATCCGTTATTTCAGCTATTCCTTCGGTGTGGATCGGGAAAACCAAATTTAGTTGATTGGAAACCGGATTGGGCCACAGTTTTATTGGATTTTCCACAGTTCTTTTTACTGAGGCAAAAGGATTCTTCGCAAGCACAGTAACCATATTGCTGCTGGCCTTCCAGCGGCTGTCAAAGTCACCGTTGGCCCTATTGTAAAAGTACTGGCCTGTCTTTAAATCTGCAGTCAATTCAATTTTATAGGTAATAAAACCACTCGCCGCAGCCGGATTTGATTCAAGCGCAGCCAAGTTGGCATTGGGAAATTCTACCACCAGTATATTGCCTTTTTCTGTTCTCACCAGCGCATCTGTAGGATACAGATTGGTAATAACTACGCGGCTCATGGGGAGGTTAACATCAACAGTATCAAGCATCACAAGTCTTTTAACAAAACCCTTACTGGTATTGGTAAAATTCACATGATATGTGAGCTCACGAACCCTGAAATCAACATCATCGCCTTTTAAACTGCTTTTGCTAACAGCTGCGGTTCCGTTGTCCATCAACTTTAATTGCAGGGTATCTGTATTATCCCCCTTGTAAGCATCTGCTGAGGTAAATGCAGTGCCGGTTTTGAGGTAAACAGGGAAACGATCCGTGCTTTGTGCATCTGAGGGAATTTTGAATGTAAAAGGAATATTTCTGGTTGAACCAGGCTCAAATCGGGTAATACTCCATATGGCTTCTGTCCCTGAATAATTATCGGGAGCGCTATCGGCTGTAAATGAAGTTAGGCGTGCATCGTGTAACAAATGTAACGTTGGACCATTAATAACGGTATTGCCTGAATTTTTAAGGGTAATTACCGCTTTCACATCATCGCCCGGGCGAATGGCACCGGAAACTATCACTTCTGTTTTAACTTCTACATCACTCACATTCGGAGCCATGTATTGCGAAAGGTAAACCATGCTATATTCACCTTTTTTCACGGAACTGGCAAAATTACCCGGGCAGGAATTTACCCAGTGTCTTCCGGAAAAAACCTGAATATTATAATCGTCTTCGGGCAAGGCCGCTGCAAATTTCCCTTTATCATCGGTAACCGCAAACCACATTTTTCCTGTTTTGATATTGCTAAAACGAATGGTTCTCATACCCAATGGCAAATCAGCACCACAAAATTTCCCTTTATCATCGGTAACCGCAAACCACATTTTTCCTGTTTTGATATTGCTAAAACGAATGGTTCTCATACCCAATGGCAAATCAGCACCATCGTACAGACAGTTCTGGTTTTTATCATAAAACACCAAACCGGCAATATCACCGGCATTATTTTCAATTTTACAAATGCGCTTCAGTCCTGTATTTTGCTCGGTAAAATCACCCCATATAAAGGCTTCAGAACCTCTTTGACCCAACGCAAAAGTTCCTTGAATACGGTTTCCTGTGGTTTTGAACCTGCCATTTTCATAACCCAGAACCGAACTTCCATTGCCATTGTAGAGAAAGTCTCCGCCAACAAGCAATGTATTGCCGGAACCCGCAATGGTGCTGAAACCAGCCCGGCTAAAAGTATCCAGACCTAAAGCCTGACTCCAGTTGCCATCAAACTCTCTGATTTCAGATTTACCCGTATTTATACCCAGAGCAGCCAGCTTGTCAGAAAATACTGCCAACTGTTCTACCCTATCGGCAAAAGGACTTCCTATGCCACCCCAGGTTTGATTGGATGCCGTGTAATAAGCAATATTACCGGTAAAAGTACCTGCAAAGTTTTGAAAATCGCCGGCTATGTAAAGCCTATTGCCCAATACCTGCAAAGCCCTGATAACCCCATCAGAACCCTGACTGGTATTTGAACTGCCCAGAAAACCCCACTGCCCCTTGGCTCCATCATAAATGGCTATATTATTAACCAGATTCCCATTAATGACATCCAGAAATTTACCGGCTACAACCAGTTTATCATCAAAAACAGTCATGGCTACAATTCCGTCATTTTTGCTTTTTACCACGCTATTGTCAGTGATCCATTTCTCACCATTCCACTTGTAGAGATGGCTTACCGGCATTGCTGCGTCTTGCTTTGCACCGGAAATATATGCCCCTACGTAAAGGGTATCGCGGTAAAGCGCGAGACTGTTAAAGGTATATTGTCCGTCAATGGTTTTTACCGCTTCAGGCTTATACAATCCGGGGAAATAAGACCAATAGGCACCATTCCATCTTGCTACAATATAATCTGATGTATCCTGCGTGGTTTCATCACTAAACAGTGCGAGATTTATTGTGTGCCCAGGCCTATGGCATGGTTCCGCGGACGAACACTTGCATCCGGAATATATGCAGGGGTAAACATACGCGTGCCGCCGAATGTGGCGCCCCACTGAACTTTCCGGCTAATTTTGCGATACGCCCCCACAGACAAGAAGCCTGACATTTGCACTTTCCTAAACCAATCAGATTGCTGGGCTGTAATCTGCAAATGTTGATAATCCAGTGTAAATCCACTAATTCCGCTTATAAATCCAGTATTGATGGCAATGGCGGGCTTTACAGACCATTTAGAGGACAAAGCAAAATCCGCATTTACTCCCAATGGAATTTCAACCATGGTATTGCGCTGAAAACCACTGTGTAGCTTACACTTCCGGTGCTCCCAAAATATCCGATGATGGGGTAGTTGCCAAACTTATCGGGCGAATTGCCTGGCATGAGTGTAACAGGCACCTCCTCGGAAAAACTGAACTGCTGTCGGGTATTCATCTGCCTGAACTGCAGACCTCCAGTCAATGTTAATAGTTTATTCAACTGATATCCCAACTGCAATGAAAAGCCCGTGCCACCCATATTTTGTTCACCTTCTTTTACTTGGCTGAGATAGTTTTTATGAACATAGCGGCTGTAGGCAGGATTAATGGAATATCCATTTCCGGTTTGCATTTGCATTACGCCTGCAGCCAAAGTCCATTTACTCTCCGGTGCCTTGTAAGGTTTGGTTTTTGGCATATCGAACGAAGTTTTGGCATCCGCAACAGGAAGCTGCACAGGCAATGTGCGCAGTCCAAACGGGTATATTAATTCACGTTCGTTTTCTGAGATTACAGGGGATACCTGCTCAGTTTTATTCTGTTTTTGCTCCCTACTTTCCTGGGTAATTCTTTTGCCTGAACGTTGTTCTATTGTTTTTACATCACCAATTGAACCTTCTTTTATTGGGGTTTTATTTTCATTACTATTGGTGCGATCTTCCGATGAAACATTGGGCTGGGGCTCATAATTTCCGGTAGCATTGGTTTTTGTAACCTCCTCTTGTTTCTGAACTGTGCCGATTTTCTTTGAGTTGGTGAGACCAATACACAATCCAGTAATTGAGACCAACAGAACGGCTGCTGCAGCTATCCACCAAAACGCAGTGCGGCGGTTGCGTTTGCGATCCATGGCACCGGCAATACCCTCCCAGGCTCCGGGCGGCACCGTTGGCTCGAAGGAATGAAACATTTCCTGTAGCTGTTTGTCGGTATGGGTATCTTCGTTTTTCAACGTTTGTTTTTATTGTCTAAAATTTCTTTAAGCATCGCGCACGCCCCCGGCTAAGCAGGCTTTTACTGCCACCTTCGGAAATCCCCAGCTGCTCTGCAATCTCCCTGTGGCTCAAATTGTCTATTGCATACAGGTTAATGACCAGTCGGTATTTTTCCGGCAGGGCAGCAAGGGCAGACAGTACTTCATCCACAGATTGGCGTAAAGTTTCCTGCACATCTTCTTTCTCTTCCGCCTGTTCGGCAAGCGGAATGGAATCTACTTCCACAAACTGAGGTCCGGTACCCCGTTTGCGGAAGCGCGAGATGGCCAGGTTGATAAACAGCCGCGTCATCCAGGCTTCTATGGCACTGTCTCCCTTGAAGGTGCCGATAAACTCAAAGACCTTTACAAAACCATCTTGAAGCAGATCATTTGCATCGGCAGGGTTGCCGGAGTAACGCAGGCAGTAGCCATACATTTTTTTACCGTAGCACTGAAACAATGCTTCCTGTGCACGGCGGTCTCCTTTTTTACAACCTTGTATGATGTCTTCATCCGTTAACAAGTAGTTTCAATATTAATGACGCAACATGGGGTGAATGGTTGCAAAAAAAGTGCATTTTTTGCAATTAGGCTGTGAATTTAAGGCCAAAGCTTTACCGCAGATATGTAAATATTTAATATACGCATTTTTTTCCATATTTCCAAATTAATCGAGTCAAGGCTGGCGTATTTTTGCAATGAATTGATTCCACTATCGCTAAAAAATGCTGTATGCCTGATTTTGGATTAATCGAGTCAAGGCTGGCGTATTTTTGCAATGAATTGATTCCACTATCGCTAAAAAATGCTGTATGCCTGATTTTGGGTTTTGGGCTTGCCCAAAATATTCTATCCGCAACTCAAAATGATTCCTCTAAAATAAGCATTTTGCCGGTTCCCACCTTTGGCTACGCTCCAGAAACCCGCGGCTATGCCGGAGCTGTCTGCCAGATGGCATTCAAAACAGAAGATAAAATCAGATTATCGTCCCTCAAAGCGGAATTTCAATACACACAGCGAAAGCAATCCATTGCAGAAATTTCGGGAAGTGTTTTTTTGCCCTCAGAACAATGGCTGATAAACTTCGTAGCCCACAGCAGCCGGTTCCCCGATTATTGGTGGGGCATTGGGATTCAAACACCAGAAAATGCAAAAGAGTCATTCAACAGCAAAAGAAACTGGCTGGAAGTGGCTGTTTTAAAAAAAGTGCACCCAAACTGGTTTTTGGGACCGATATTCAGACATCAGCGGCGCGATGCTATTGCATTTGAACAAACATTATCTCCTTCCTCATTAAAAGTAACAGACGCAGGACTTCAAGCAGGACTTCAATGCCTGCATGACAGCCGCAACAATATGCTTAACCCGGTTAAAGGTGCTTACCTGGATGTGCAAATAACCCGAAATTCGGCAGTTGCTACAGGCAATGGCATCAGAATTCAGATTGACGGCAGAGCATACAAAAAAGTTGGCGCAAAAAGCATTGCAGCAGGCAGGGCAGCCTTTTCTTACCTCTCCGCTCCTACCCATTTCTTTGATTTGGCCTTACTGGGTGGCGACCGATACCTTCGTGGCTATTACCTGGGCAGGTTCCGCGATCGGGGAATGTTGGTTTTCAATGGTGAAATTCGCAAAAGTATTCACAAACGCTGGGGCGCCGCCATTGGTTTAGGAGCAGGCACGGTTTTTTCTCAATCTGCCGATGTTTTTGTCAATCCTTTTAAGCCCGCTTTCAATGCAGGCCTGCGTTTTGTTGCCGACCGAAAGGAAAATATTAACCTGCGTATTGATTATGCCGTTGGACAAAAAGGCCAATCCGGGTTTTACTTTGCCTTCGGCGAAGCATTCTGATTCCAATCCGCTTTTGTGACTTACCTTTGCGCCGTCATGCAATTTGACCGCCAAAACCTCAGCAACGACGAACTGATAAATATTTACCGCAATCTGGTAAAGCCCCGTGTAATTGAAGAAAAGATGCTGATTCTGCTGCGGCAGGGAAAAGTCGGCAAATGGTTTAGCGGCATGGGCCAGGAGGCCATTTCCGTGGGCACCACACTTGCCTTGCATGAAGATGAGTACATCCTGCCTCTTCACAGAAATTTGGGTGTTTTCACCACGCGCCACATCCCTTTCCGCAAGCTGTTTGCGCAGTGGCAAGGCAAAAAATCAGGCTTTACAAAAGGCAGAGACCGCAGTTTTCACTTTGGTACCAAAGAATACCACATTGTGGGAATGATCAGCCACCTGGGCGCCATGCTGGGTGTGGCAAACGGCATTTCTCTTGCGCACAAATTGAATAAAGAAGGTAAAGTCTCTGTGGTTTTCAGTGGCGACGGTGGCACCAGCGAGGGTGATTTCCATGAAGCCTTAAACGTGGCTGCCGTGTGGCAATTGCCCGTCATTTTTCTGATTGAAAACAACGGTTACGGCCTCAGCACACCCA